>Ga0209498_1002692_pt1 | contig 10674 bp, 10 predicted proteins | sample WalLakDeSediment_FD_184131 | JGI IMG/M metagenome (GOLD analysis project Ga0209498, IMG submission 184131) | Lake sediment microbial communities from Walker lake, Nevada to study Microbial Dark Matter (Phase II) - Walker Lake 11/02/13 Deep... | ecosystem: Environmental > Aquatic > Freshwater >... | reverse complement strand
TATTCTGCTCGATCGATCAGTTTCAAAAAATGTAATAATGGCTTCCACTGAAGGTGGTGTTGAAATCGAAAAAGTTGCTGCCGAAACTCCTGAAAAAATTATAAAGGAATGGGTTGATCCTGCAGTTGGTTTTCAAACATTCCAGGCAAGAAGGCTTGCTTTTGCACTTGGCTTTGAAGGAGAAGCATTTAAGAGCTTTATTCCTTTTATGAAAGCACTTTATTACACTTATGAAAAAACCGATTCTTCAATGCTGGAAATAAATCCGCTTGTACTTACAAATGATAATAAGATTGTTGCACTTGATGCAAAAATGAATTTTGATGATAACGCACTTTATCGTCAGGAAGAAATTGCTGCATACCGTGATCTTGATGAAGAAGATCCACTTGAGATTGAAGCATCGAAATATAATCTGAACTACATTAAACTTGATGGAAATGTGGGCTGTATGGTTAATGGTGCGGGACTCGCTATGGCAACAATGGATATTATTAAACTGGCTGGCGGTGAACCAGCAAACTTCCTTGATGTTGGAGGTGGGGCTAATAAAGAAACAGTTGCTAACGGATTCAAAATAATTTTAACTGACCCTAATGTTAAAGCTATTTTGATTAATATATTTGGAGGTATTGTAAGATGCGATCGTGTAGCTCAGGGTGTTATAGACGCAGCAACTGATATGCACGTTTCAGTTCCGATTGTTGTCAGACTTGAGGGTACAAATGCTAAAGAGGCGGCTGATCTCCTTAATGCATCAAACTTAAACTTTGAAGTGGCACAAAGTCTTACAGAAGCTGCTGAAAAAGTTACTTCAGTATTAAGTTGATAATTTTAATTAATATTAAGGGAGCGATTAGGTCACTCCCTTTTTCTAAATCAATATAAAAATTTGATTCATTTCCAAATAAAGCTTACCTTGATTTTATAGTTTATTAGCTTTAGATTTTTCCCTGTAAAATGTATCTATAGGAGTTTATTGAATGTCTTCTTTTGATTCTGAATATCTGGATGATGAGTTCTCTGATTATGATGATCTGGACAGGTATATACAATCCCTTAAAAGTTCATTAGAATCCGGTAATATATATGAACTAATTGAAAAAGCCGAAGATATAATTCAGTCGTGTATTGATAGCGACCGTTTGGAAGACGGTTTGTTTTTTGTTGATAAACTTATTGATATTTTTCCATACAATTCGGACTATTGGTCAAAAAAAGGTTTTATTCTTAGCGGGATGATGGACTTTAATACAGCAATCGAATGCTTTGAAAAAGCTCTATCCTTAAATCCTAATGATATTGATGTATTGATTGAAAAATCCGCGGCTGAAGAAAGTCTTGGCTTATTCAATCAGGCAGAGGAATCCTTATTAAGAATACTGGATATTGATCCGACTAGTGAAGATGCACATTTTAATTTAGGTTTATTATTCGAGCATGAGGGTGAGTTTATTAAGGCAATTGAGTATTTTGATAAAGTTGTTCAAAAAGATCCTGAATTTCTAGAGGTTTATTACGAACTGGGCTTTTGTTATGAGAACAGCGGCGAATTATCTAAGGCGCTGGAAGCTTATGATAAATTTCTTGAATTAGATCCTTACAACCCTACAGGCTGGTATAATAGGGGAATAGTGCTCACTAAACTAAATCAGCTTGATCAGGCAATAAACAGCTATGATCTGGCAACTTCACTTCGTGAAGATTTTCCAAGTGCCTGGTTTAATAAAGGAAATGTTTATGCCGATCTGGGCCGGTTTCAAACTGCGCTTGATTGCTTTAAAAAATCTTTGGAACTAGATGATAGTGATGAAGCATCAGCTTTTAACATTGCGAATATTTACGAAGAACTGGCAGATCTGAACAATGCAATTAAATATTATAATCTTGCTATAAAAATAAATGACGAATACTTTGAAGCTTATCTAGCCAGAGGTTACTGTTTTGATCTTACCGGAAAATATCAACTTGCACTCAGAGATTTTAACAAGGCAATATCACTATCAAAAGACAGTCTTGAAGCCTGGCAGGCAAAAGCAGATCTGGAATACTCGCTCGGCTTTTTGAAGGAATCCATTAAAAGTTATAAAGAAGCGTTGCGTATCGATAAGAATAATCTTGAATCCTGGTATAACCTTGCTGAAACATATTTTGAGATTGGTGACTGGCTCTCTGCACTTAGTTCTTATGATAAATGTCTTGATATTGAACCGCGCGATGCTTCATCATATTACAGCAAAGCAAAAGTTAATTTTATATTAAGCAGAACACAGGATGCGGTTGACTGTCTGAAAAAAGCTTTTACTATCGATCCGTCCTTTCGTAATGAGTTTGAAAAAGAATATCCCGAAATTAAGTCCTCAAAACTTTTTCTAAGACTGTTGAAAGAGATCTGATTATTATCTTTACTCACCCTACTAATAACGCAGCTTAAATTATGAGAAATTCATTCTATGAGAATACAGAGATTCTTGGATTAATCGGTCAGCCAGTTAAGCAATCATATTCGCCGTTCATACATAATGTTGCCATTGAATTAACCAAACTGAACTACATTTATCTACCTTTTAATGTCCCATCATCAAACATAGGTGATGCACTAAAAGGTATGAACGCTCTTGGAATAAAGGGATTCAACGTTACAATACCTCATAAAGTAAAAATTCTGGACTACATTAATAACTTATCAGATGAAGCTGCAGATACAGGTGCAGTGAACACTGTTGTAAATGATCACGGTAAGCTTACTGGTTATAACACTGATGTTTATGGTGTACTCGAAACATTGCTGCCCTACAAAGATAAAATTACAGGAAACAGAATTACCGTAGTTGGAAGCGGAGGAGGTGCACGGGCTGTTATCTATGTCCTTATCAGATACTTTAAACCTTCAAAAATTCATCTGGTGAATAGGACAGAACAAAGAGCTGAATCTTTAAGGGTTTATTTCAGAGATAAACTAAAATTTGACTCTTTTAAGACACACGAACTTTTTCCCCCTGACCTCGTAGATGTTTTTAATAAATCTAAATTGATAATAAATGCAACACCTGTAGGTATGTATCCTGAAGTAGATGATAATATTACAACATTACCTGAATCATTTAATAAAAACCAGATTGTTTTTGATCTTGTTTATAATCCGGCAAAAACTAAATTTTTGCAGTTAGCACAATCAAGAGGTGCAATAGTTTTAGATGGAATAACTATGCTTGTTCATCAGGCAGCAAAGTCATTTAATCTATGGACCGGTGTTGAGATGCCGGTCAATGAGCTTAATAAGTCACTTAGGTTGCTCATATCCAAATAAATTAAGAATGTAAATGTCCCAATGCTTTTTTCATTCTTATCACAGCTTCCTTCAAATGATCCATTGAAGTAGCATAAGACAATCTTAAATAACCTTCTTTCCCAAACGCACTACCCGGAACCACTGCTATGTGAGCTTCAAACAGAAGATGCATAGCTAAATCGAATGAGTTTTCAATTTTAAGTACGTCTGTTTTTGTATGAAAATATTTTGAAACATTCGGGAATAAATAAAATGCTCCTTCAGGTTTGTAACAGGTAATGCCATTAATTGATGTAAGTGCATTATAAAAGAACTCTCTTCTGTTTCTAAAGTCATCAAGCATTTCGTGGATCACATACTGTGGCCCGGCAACTGCTTCGATGGCAGCAACCTGCGAAATTGAGGAAGCGTGAGATGTACTATGGCTCTGTATTTTATTTATGGCACTAATCACTTTTTCATTTGCTGCTGTATAACCGATTCTCCATCCTGTCATAGCATACGCTTTTGAAATTCCATTTACAAGGATTGTTTTATCTTTCAGTTTACTATCAAGTGAGGGGAAACTAACAAATTCAAAATCGTCATAAACCATTTTTTCATAAATTTCATCTGTCAATACATAAAAGTTATTTTCCAATACAACTTCTGCTAAAGACTCAAGCTCTTTGCGGGTGTAAGCTGAACCTGTAGGATTTGAAGGGTTACAGAGAATAAACATTTTTGTTTTGGGTGTTAAAGCTTCTCTTAATTGATCCGCTGTTACTTTAAATCCTGTAGATTCATCCGTATCTATTACAACCATTTTTCCCTGTGCCAGACTGACCATTGCCGGGTAGGAAACCCAGTAAGGGTTGGGAATAATAACCTCATCGCCTGGATTAATAGTGGCCAGAATGCTGTTATAAACACTTTGCTTTGCACCGCTCGAAACAATTATTTCATTTAATTTATATTCTAAATGGTTATCACGTTTAAGTTTTGCTGCAATTGCGGTTCTGAGCTCATTCGTGCCGGGATTTAATGTGTATCTGGTATGATTTTCATCAATGGCTCGTTTTCCGGCATCTTTAATATTATTAGGTGTGTCAAAATCCGGTTCACCCATACTAAGATCTATTACATCAACACCTTCGGATTTAAGTTTTTTTGCTTCAGCAGCAACCATCATCGTTGGGGATGCACCAATATCTTTTACTCTGTCAGCTATCAAGAATTTTCTCCTTTTGGGTTTATCGATAAACAGTGTGGATGTATAAACAAGTATAAATTAAACAATAATAAATAGGAAATTTGTAAAAAATAATAAATACTCATGACACTTTACTTTTTTTTATTTTGCTCTTTAAAATCTTCTAATGAAAGCTGTAAAATTTTCTTTGAGTGATTCAATATCGAAGAAATCTCATCCTTTTCCATTTCCTGAGGTTTATTATTAACTAGTTTTCGTGATTCAAGTACATCACCGTCGTCATCAAAGAAAATGCTAATATCAGCTGTATGTTTATCAAATTTATTTTCTTTGGGTTCGTAATTCATTTGTACTAATTCAATGCATATAGTTTTTGTTCTATCGTAAAAATGTAAATTAAAGGATTGACCAAGATTTCTGGTATACATTTCTTCATTAATAATTGCTATCTCATCATTATCTAAAAAGTAAGTAAAGCTGGTACGAATACTATCATTAGAGAAAAATAGTTTATTACCTCTAACCATATCATATTTATTCTTAATATCTTCTACTTTTTCCATCTGCTTCTGTAATCTTTCTTCTTTGCTTGCACAAGCAACATTAAGGACAACACTAAAGAATATCAGTGTTAAGTATCTCATCATTATTTATTCCTTTTAGTTTTGATGCCAAAGCTAAGATAAATGAGAAATCTAAACAATACATAATGAATACTAATAATGAACTTTTATTAAGCATTGTTTTATTATATGTTTAAAAAATAATAAAATAACAATTGGAGATTAAATGAAATCAATCGTTTTAACCTTAGCATTTTCGTTCATATTTACTGGATTTTTATTTTCTCAGGAAGTAAAATCCTGCTGCAGTTCCGGTGAGAAAAAGAAAACTGAAGTATCTTTTGCCTCATTTGGTAACGATGAGTCCTTCAGAGAAAGCCATCAATTACCTAATGACTTCTCTCTGAGCAATCCGCAGGGAAAGATGATTAATTTTTCTACAATTGATGGAAAAGATGCTAGTGCATACTTTGTAAAATCTGATAATGAATCTGAAAAATTCATTCTTGTAATTCACGAGTGGTGGGGACTAAATGATAATATAAAACGTGAAGCTGATGAGTTAAAACAGATGCTTGGTGATGTAAACATTTTAGCTTTAGATCTTTATGATGGCAAAACAGCTGTTACCAGGCAGGACGCGGCTGAGTTAATGCAATCAGCCGATGCTGCGAGAGTAAAACAAATTTTTGATGGTGCTGTAAAATTCGCAGGTGAAAACGCACAGTTCGGTACAATTGGCTGGTGCTTTGGCGGCGGATGGTCACTTCAGATGAGCATCTGGCTTGAAGATAAAGGCAAAGCATGCGTTATGTATTACGGTATTATTGAGAATACTCCGGAAACATTTGCAAAATTAAATGCTCCGGTACTAGGAATTTTTGCAAAAAAGGATGGCTGGGTAAATCCTGAGGTTTATGGAAACCTTGAAAAAAATATTGAGTCAGCTGGTAAAAAAATGACATTAAAAGAATATGATGCTGATCATGCTTTTGCTAATCCCAGCAATCAGTATTTTGATGAAGAAGCTGCTCAAGATGCTAAAAAATATGTAATAAACTTTTTTAAGTTATATTTAATAAACTAATTTGGATGGTTGACCAAATAAAAAAGCCACATCTAAAATAGGATGTGGCTTTTTTAATAAACTAATAAATTAATTATTTCTTAAGTAAGTCTCTTATTTCTGTAAGCAGAGTTTCTTCTTTAGTCGGTTCCGGCGGCGGGGCTGGTTTTTCTTCCTCTTTCTTCTTCAGAGAGTTCATGCCCTTAATAACCATAAATATTGCAAAAGCTATTATTATAAAATCTAACACAGTCATTAAAAAAGTGCCATAATTTAGAGTTACGGCTTCAGCTTCTTCAGCAGCCTCTTTAATGACGATTGAAAGATTGCTGAAATCAACCCCACCCAGCAGTACACCAATTGGCGGCATTATTACATCACTTACAAATGAGGATACTATTTTTCCGAAAGCACCGCCGATGATGATACCAACGGCCATATCAACAACATTTCCTCTCATTGCAAATGCTTTGAACTCTTGTAACATTTTCATATTAGTACTCCATATTATTAATTGTTAGATATTGATTTTAGGGACACAAAATATAGTTAAAAATTATTATTGACACTTAAAAACAATTGCTATCCATTCCTCCATTTGAAGGGTTTCAATTTTTGAAAAACCTGCAGTATTGTAAATGTGTAAGATATCTTCTTCATCAACATAAAGCAGCCCGGATAGTATTAAAATACCGCCTGATTTTATTCTTGCCTTAATATCATTACAAATTTCTATTAAGATAGTTTTTTGAATATTTGCAATGATAATATCAAAATTATCCTCTTTGATTTCATTAATGGTGCATATTCTAAAATCGATTTTTCCAGCAGTAGCATTCAATTCAGAGTTCTCAATACTGTTTTTGTAGCACCACTCATCAATATCATTTGCAATGACTGAAACTGCACCCAGCTTGACGGCGGCGATTGCTAAAATTCCGGTACCGGAACCAACATCAAGAACTGTCATTCCGGGTTTAATAGAATTTTCCAGCAGACGCAGTACCATTTTTGTAGTTTGATGCTCCCCGGTACCAAAAGACATTTTGGGATCAATGGTTAATACAATTTCACCGGGCTTTGCAATATATTCTTTAAATGTTGGTTTAATTATTATCCGATTGCTTATCTGAATAACTTCTCTGCTTTTCTCCCATTCTTCATTCCAGTTCTTTTCTTCGATAAAATTTTCCTCAACATTAAAACTTCGTAACATATTATTCTTAACAAGATTACTCAAAATAGTTTCAATATCAATTTGGGATATTGATGATGAAAAAACCTTAAGGCAGTTAACTTCCTCGCTCAATCCGGTGATGTCTAATTCCCAGAGAATTCCTGAAAGCAAATCAGCATTAAATGGGTCAGCCGTTATTAAAAATTCTTTGTAAATCATAAAATTTTCACCTGTATTCTGCAAGAAATCTGCATATTGCATCCTGAAACTCTCTTGCTCTGCCAGCCTGATTAACATAATTCTGAATAAGAATTGAAAAGGTAATTTGATTACCATTTGCTGCAGTAACATAACCGGAAAGGCCGCTAACTCCGCTAAGTGTTCCGGTTTTTGCACGAACATTACTGAATGCTGAAGTGTTTGTCATTCTTTTTGCAAGAGTTCCGTCAACTCCAGCAATTGGTAATGTCTGAACCAGGTTTCTTAATACCTGCGGCTCATTTATATAAATATATTTCAACATATCAGTAATAAGTTCAGCGGAAACCAAATTATAATGTGAAACTCCGGAGCCATCTAAAATTCTGTACTTTGCAGGTTCGTGCCCAACCAACTTGATTAACTCGTTAATTACTTTTATGCCGTTTCCAAAAGTTGCGGGTCTGCCATAAAACCGTTCAGCTAGAGCTAATAACAGCATCTCTGAGCTTAAGTTGTTACTGTTTTTATTTACATTTCTAAGGACAGGTATTATCGAAGTAGTTTTTGAAGTAATATATTTATTGATTAAAGGTAAAGTAGAAATGTTTAACTCGCCGCTGAAGGAAATACCATTCTTAATTAATGTTTCTTTAAATAATGATAGAAAATAATATTCAGGATTAATAACATTTACTTTTCTATCGGCAATTAAATTATTACTAGTTCTTTCTAAGCTCACCCTGCCAGTTGCGATAATTTCATTCTTCCTGTCAAACCAGTTTCTTGTTACAAAAAAAAATTCTTCATCTTTGCCGAAAACAGTCATAGTGTTATTTCTGATACTAAAGAAATCAGATGAAGGCTCAAGAATAATTTCGGCTGGTTGACCGACATTAGTTCCGTTCAACTTAATACTTACAGAATTCGCATTTATGTTTAAGGCACTTAAATAAGGTGCATCTGTTGAAGGATCATCATCCCACATCCAGCCCTCTCCCCAGTAAATTGAATCTTTAAATGAAAGATCAGCGTAAATATTTCCGGAAATCGCTTTAATATTCGACGCTTTGAGTGCCTCAACAAAAAGGTTCAGGTCAGCTGTCGTAACTTCAGGGTCACAGCCCCCTTCAATATATAAATTGCCGAATAATGTGCTGCCGGTTATTTCTCCATCATAGTAAAGTGAAGTGATGAATTGATATTCATCTCCAAGGTATAATAATCCTGCAATTGAAGTAAAGAGTTTCATATTTGAGGCGGGGTGCAACAGTAGTTTTTCGTTAACTCTGTATAAATATTCTTGGGTAGTAAGATTATAAATATCAGCAGCAACTATTGAGGACTGAAAAAATTCATCTTTCAATAGCTGATCAATCTGCTGCCTGACGCTCTGAGAATAAATTATTGTAAAGCTGTTTAAAGTAAACAGCATTAAAAAAAGTTTAAGCATAATCTTAACACGTACAAATTAGAAATACTCTCTTACTCTGAACTCAGCACCTATTTCATCTTCAACAACTTTTCTGGACTTCTCAATTTCAACTTCATCTAACGAAACAACACTCATTACAACTTTTTTAACATAAGGTTTAGATGCTTTTGCAAAATTTATCATTTCAAAAAAATGTTTTTCATCAAGTCGCATCAATTGTGCATACTGACCGGGATCAAAAGAATTAAAACTAATGGATACTACATCTATAATATCTTTCATCTCAGGCGTTATATCTTTGTGATTAATTAAATTTCCATGACCATTAGTATTAAGTCTGGTTTTACCGCCATTAGCTTTAACATAAGCAGCAACTTGCTTAACAATTTCCCACCTAATTGTAGGTTCGCCATAACCGCAGAAAACTATCTCATCGTACTTTTTTGGATCACCTATCTCTTTTATGTATTCATCGGCGGCTGGTTCTTCGGACTTTTTCATTCCAAGATTAAAACCGCTTATAAAGGGAAAAGTATTTCTTTTACAAAAAGTGCAATCTGCATTACAGCGATTTGTTACATTTATATAAAGCGATCTTCCCAGCGGATAAGTATAATTTATTTCGGGAGACTTACCAATTCCAAATAACCGGAAAGCATTGTATGAAGTTATTTTTGCAACTTCATCAATTGAAACTTTATGAATTTCCGCAATTTTTTCAGCTACATACTTAACATACGCCGGTTCATTTCTCTTTCCGCGGAACGGAACGGGTGTCATAAAAGGTGAATCTGTTTCAAGTAGGAGATTATCCAAACCAATTTTTTCAAGTACTGATCTTACATCACCTCTGTTCTTAAAAGTAATGTTCCCGGTGAAGGAGATGAAATGATTCATCTTAATAAATTCAAACGCATCACTAATAGAAGCGTTGAAGCAATGAAACTGTGCTTTTAAACCTTTTCCGCAATACTGATTTATTATATCCATCATATCTTTATCAGAATCACGGTTATGAACAATTATTGGCAAGTTCAATTCTATAGCTAATTCAATTTGTGCCTTAAATGCCTGAATTTGTTTTTCAGGTGGCGAAAAATCGTAATAATAATCTAAACCAATTTCACCAATGGCGATTATTTTTTTGTGTTGTGCAAGATCCTGGATTTTAACAAGGAGACTATTATCCCAATCCTTACTATCGTGTGGATGAATTCCCACGGCGCCATAAACCGTATCATATTTATCACATAACCTGATGGTTTGTTCAGCCGTTTCAAGGTCAGTAGCCGGCACAATTATATGATCAACCCCGGATTGTCTGGCACGGTTAACAACTTCATCAAGATCATCGTGAAAGTTTTTGTAAAATAAATGCGAATGAGTATCGATAAACATATTAAATCAAGTTACCTCTCCAATTAAAAGAACATGTTCTTTATTGTCATGAATAATTTGAAATGCTTCGACTTCATCTTTTGGGGATATTACAGCAATCAGACCAATTCCCAGGTTGAACACTTTTCTCATTTCTTCAGATGAAATATTTCCGGAACTCTGAATAAGTTTAAAGATTGCAGGCACATCCCAGTTGCCCCAATGGATATTAAGTTTTAAGCCCTTTGGAATAATTCTCATAGTATTACCCACAATTCCGCCGCCTGTAATGTGTGAAAAACCATTCACCTGAATATTTTTAGTCAATTCTGAAATTATGGATAAATATGACCGATGAATTTTTAACAGTTCAT
>Ga0209498_1002691_pt1 | contig 10675 bp, 9 predicted proteins | sample WalLakDeSediment_FD_184131 | JGI IMG/M metagenome (GOLD analysis project Ga0209498, IMG submission 184131) | Lake sediment microbial communities from Walker lake, Nevada to study Microbial Dark Matter (Phase II) - Walker Lake 11/02/13 Deep... | ecosystem: Environmental > Aquatic > Freshwater >... | reverse complement strand
TCAGATCGGCGGGAATTTTTCCGAAATACATTTGCGCTGCCGACGCGATGCCGAAAGTCCCGCGGCCAAAAAATACTATATTGAGATACATCTCGAGTATTTCGGCTTTGGTGTATGTTCGTTCAATCTGCACCGCGGTGATTGCTTCACGAAGTTTCCTGGCTATTGTAAACTCCTGGGTCAGATAAAGATTGCGTGCAACCTGTTGTGAGAGGGTACTGTATCCGCCTCGGACACGCATGTCAATTACATTTTTGACTGTTTGTTTAATTACTCTATCGACATCGATTCCCCAGTGCCGGTAGAATTTCCTGTCTTCCATTAAAAGCAGCGCCTGTACCAAATGATCGGGAACTTCGTCAAGTGTAATGTTGCTTCGATTAATAATGAAGTAACGGTCGAGAACCACCCCGTCGATTGAATAGACATTGGTTGCCAGTTCCGGTCTTGGATTTTCCAGTTGTTCAAGAGACGGAAGTCCCGAAAAGAGGTGGATCGTAAAGATCAAGCCACCGCCGACCAGAATAATACCCGTGATGAGTAATATAATCCAGTAGTTTTTGTTCACCTTTCGGTTTTGTGGTTTTTTCCCGGCGGAAAAACCTTTTCTGTATTTGGGATCGTTAAAGTACCGATCCATATTTTCCGAACTGTACTTGTTGTTCATTTATGCCGACATCTCCTTTGATAAAATCCACTTAAGCAGTTTCAGTTCGTGGCCGTCGAAAACCGCGTATGAATAATGGGTTATCCAGTCACCAAGATTAATGTATTGACGGTTACCGATGCTTAATTGTTCCGGAGTGTGGTGGTGTCCCATGATCACGTAATCATATCCATTGGACAATTGTTTTGTTGCAAATGAGCGCAGGGCGGATTGTTCCGCCGAGAGTCCGGTTGCTGAATGATTATTCCGGCTTGTTCTTGATGATTTTTTTGCCAGACTGATACCAAGATCCGGATGAAGGAGACGATAAAGAAATATATTAATTTTATTTCGTAAAACAGACCGGAGAATTTTGTATCCTTTATCACCTTCGTTCAGACCATCACCGTGGTGCAGAAAAAATTTCTTTCCGTTTAAAGTAACGGACAGCGGATCGTAATAAATATGTACTCCCGTTTCTTCAGTAAATCTTTTTCCAACCCAGAAATCATGATTTCCCACGATAAGATGCACCGGTATACTATTATCTGTAAATTGCTCCAATCGGGTTAAAATTCGATGAAATCCCTTCGGCATGACATGCTTGTATTCGAACCAATAATCAAATAAATCCCCCAGAATGTATAGCTCACCCGCGTCTTCCTGAATTTCATCTAAAAATGAAAATAATTGAGATTCTTTTTCACGCTCTTTCTGTCTGTCCTGCAATCCGAAATGACAGTCGGATATAAAATATATCTTTTTCATCTATATAATTTATTAAAAAAAACGGATAATTTCCACATTTTTTTAATAGTTTACATTATATCGGGATTATAAACTATTAATAATCAGGCGTTTAATCAAATCTTCTTCGGCCGTAACACTTCCGGATCATTTGTTATATGGGCACCTCTATTGACGCAAAATACTATAGTTCTGCTTGACTTATCTTTTCCTATTTCATACCTTTAAAGCGACAGTAAGTAATATTGGTACACAGACACTTTAACAATCATAATCCATGTACGTTCCTGAAAAATGTGATTATCTGAAACTACGGAATGTTTCGAAGACATACCCGGGGCAGGACATTCCAGCAGTATCCGGTCTTTCATTTTCTCTTGATTACGGCGAAATACTCGCATTACTCGGTCCGAGCGGTTGCGGTAAAACAACGACGCTGAGACTCATTGCCGGTTTTGAACATCACGAAACCGGACAGATATGTCTGGCCGGCAGAACGGTGTCAAGTTCAGACCATTCAATTCCTCCCGAGAAGCGTAATGTGGGTATAGTTTTTCAGGATTATGCATTATTTCCCCATCTCACCGTGCGGGAAAATGTACGCTTTAGTTTTAATTCCCGTGTGCGAAGACATGAACGGACCATCCACGAAATTTTGTCACTTGTCGGGTTATCTGAATTGCATTCGCGTTATCCCCACGAATTATCGGGAGGGCAACAACAGAGATTAGCACTCGCACGTGCGCTTGCACCACGTCCAAAAATCTTATTGCTCGATGAACCTTTCAGTAATCTCGATGCGGATCTAAGGGAACAGATGCGCGGGGATGTAAAAAACATATTACACGGAACCGAAACAACGACTGTCTTTGTGACCCACGATCAGGAAGAGGCATTTGCCTTTGCCGATAAGGTTGGAGTTTTGCAAAACGGCAGACTTGAGCAATTGGATACACCGGAAAAGATTTATCACACACCCCGCACCCGCTTTATTGCGGATTTTGTCGGTGAAGCTGATTTTATTCCCGGTACTATTGTCCAACCCGGTGTGGTTGAAACTGATCTCGGTCTCTTCCCGAGTTATAGTCTTGTACCCGAAGGTTCCAGAGTTGAGGTGATGATCAGGCCCGATGACGTAAAAATACGACCGGGAAACGAACAAACAAACGGTAAAATAGTACAGCGAACTTTCCGCGGATCGATAAATTCCTATATGGTAAAACTTGACAGAGGACCGGTGTTACACAGTGATCAGCCTTCCACGTTGTTATATGACTCGGGTACAAGAGTGCGCGTTCAGCTTGAGGTAGAGCATGTCGTTGTATTCCCCTGTACATCCCGGGGAACGGATACATCTCATTCCTACACACCGGATATTAATATCTCGCTTACGGGGACATAGATTTATTTTACTATCGTGACTCTGCTATTCGGCGAAGCAACAAACGTATTATAAATGCCGTTACACCCCATATAGTTTTATCTTCATACTCATAAAAATAGACCTCCCGTTTTTTCCCTTCGAATGTACGATACTCCATGCGCATATTATTTTCATCATCGAAGAAAGCCAGCGGCGCGGTGAAAGCTTGCTGTACTTCGATGTGATTAACCCGGAGTCTTGGCAAAGATTTCAGAATGCCGATAACGGGTGTTATAAGAAAATGAGATGGTGTTGTAACTTCGTCAATTACACCGAGTATCTCGACACAATCAGAATGAATGCCGAGTTCCTCTTCGGTTTCACGCAGTGCGGCATCAATGATTGATTTGTCCTTATTGTCGACTGTTCCTCCGGGAAAAGAAATCTGATTTTTATGATGTTCGACCCGATCGGTACGATGTGTAAGTAGAATATCTATACCTTTAGTGCCCGTAATGATGGGTACGAGCACTGCGGCACGTTTCTGGTAGGGTTGATGAACCTTTTTCTGAGCAAAGGTCTTTTCTAAGGCTACACGTATATCTGATTCGCTGATAGTCATAACGAAAAATAATATTGATATTTTACGAATGCAATATTATTTGAAAAAAATATTCTGTTTGCTATAGCCTCTGTTTTTTCCTAAATTGTATCCTCTTGAATCTTTGGTATTGCTGTGGAGCCTCCTATGGTGAAACTTAAAAATGCTGTTATTTTATCATTATGTTTAATTTTTTCAGAGAGGAGGAACTATGCCTGATTTCATTAATAATGCTGTTGACTGGTTTATGGATAGCGGTATTACAGTGGTATTGATTTTTTTCGTGGCTTATATTGTTATTCGATTAATAAAAGCTATAATTAAAAGGTTCCAATCGAATCTTGAAAAGGGTGATCCGTCAGGAGAAGCGGGTAAACGGGCACAAACCCTCGGTAATTTGTTAAGAACTGCTACGGTTATCGTCATTCTCGCTGTTGCAATCGTAATGTCATTATCTGAACTCGGAGTGCAGATCGGACCGATCATTGCTACTCTGGGTATTGGCGGTCTTGCAATCGGTTTTGGTGCACAATTCCTTGTACGTGATCTCATCAGCGGCTTTTTTATCATTATGGAAAATCAAATACGGGTAGGAGATGTCGTAAGCATTAACGATAAAGGTGGTATTGTTGAGATGATTACATTACGGATTGTCCGCTTGCGGGATTTGCAAGGTGTGGTTCACTATATTCCACACGGACAAATCACGGTCGTATCGAATATGACCAAGGATTACGGACGTTATGTTTTTGATGTAGGGATTGCTTACAGGGAAAATGTTGATGAGGTAATAGAAATATTAAAAGAAATTGGTGATGATTTGTTGAAAGATCCCGAGTATCGGGGTGTTATCATCGAACCTCTCGAAATATTGGGCCTTGACAGATTTGAGGATTCAGCTGTTGTCGTAAGAGCACGCATTACGACCAAACCTATTCAACAATGGCGTGTCGGACGGGAATTCAATAAACGCATGAAGAAAGTATTCGATGAACGAGGAATAGAGATACCGTTCCCGCACAGGACTATTTACATGGGGGCACTGAAGGATGAAACAGCCCCGCCATTGAACGTTAAAGAACATAAGGATACAAAATCTAAAGCTCAGCGTGACAATAAAATAAAGAATAAAACCTAAACCATATTATAGACTAACTATACGGATATAACACACGTGAAAGAACTAGACAATATATGTATTAATACTATACGGACTCTTGCCATAGATGCTGTTGACAAGGCTAAATCCGGTCATCCGGGAATGCCTATGGGGGCCGCACCGGTCGCGTATCTCTTATATACCCGCTTTATGCGGTATAATCCTAAAAATCCGGATTGGGTTAACCGGGATCGATTTATCCTTTCAGCCGGTCACGGTTCAATGCTATTATATGCATTATTGTACCTGACAGGATATGATCTTTCTCTGGATGATCTAAAAAAGTTCAGAAGTTTGAACAGTAAAACCCCCGGTCATCCTGAATACGGACATACGGCAGGAGTTGAAACGACAACAGGCCCCCTCGGTCAGGGTTTCGCAACCGGGATAGGTATGGCAATTGCAGAAAAATATCTCGAGACATATTTTAACCGTCCATCCTATAAAATGTTCGATTACCGAATATTCGGCATTGTCAGCGATGGAGATCTGATGGAAGGTATCAGCGCAGAGGCCGCATCTCTGGCCGGTCATTTAAAACTTGATAACATTATATACCTGTACGATGATAATGGTATAACTATCGACGGAAAAACATCCCTGGCATTCTCCGAGGACGTGGGAGCACGTTTCAAAGCATATGGTTGGTATGTTCAGGAAGCCGACGGCAACGATTTGTCTTCGATCACGCAAGCTCTTGAAGCTTGTATAAAGCAAACCCGAAAACCTTCACTGATCAAGGTGAAGACCACGATCGGCTTCGGGAGTCCGAATAAACAAAATACGGCGGAAGTTCATGGCTCACCGCTCGGGGAAGAAGAAACCAGACTTACAAAGGAAGCATACGGATGGGATCCGGATAAAGAATTTTTTGTACCTGAAGAAACATTAGATCATTTCCGCCAAACTGTTGAAAACGGAAGGGTTATAGAATCTGAATGGAATAAAAAGTTAAAAGGCTACAAAGATAAATACCCGAAGCTTTCAGAAACGCTTGATTTGTTTATGAATAAAAGCCGGCCTCTAGATTGGGAAAGGATATTATCTGAGTTTTCTCCCGATGAAGGAAAAATGGCTACGCGAAAAGCGTCGGGGAAGTTGCTTGATATACTGAGTCCGGCACATCCGTTCCTGATAGGCGGCTCTGCAGATTTGACTCCTTCGAATAATACAAAACCTAAAACCAGTCAGCAATTTACGTCAGATAATCGGTTGGGACGATACATTAATTACGGTGTCAGGGAGCATGCGATGGGAGCAATAATGAACGGTCTTGCACTCTCGAAATTCCGGCCCTATGGAGGTACATTTCTGGTTTTTTCCGACTATATGAGGGCATCGGTGCGAATTGCGGCACTTATGGGTGTTCCTGTCTTATATGTGTTTACTCACGATAGTGTCGGTCTCGGTGAGGATGGCCCGACACATCAACCGATTGAGCATCTCGCGGCATTACGAGCCATACCGAATCTGACAGTCATTCGGCCTGCTGATGCAACCGAAACCGCTTTGGCGTGGAAAATGGCTATTGAAAATAAAACAGGACCGACCGCGATTGCCTTAACACGTCAGGATGTCCCGGTAATTGATCGTGTCAGGTACACACCGGTTGAAAATGCGGAAAAAGGCGGTTATATTCTCGCAGATGCTGAAAAACCCGATTTGATCATCATAGCGACAGGGTCTGAGGTGCATCTCGCTCTTGATGCCTATGATAACCTAAAAAAAGAAAATATACCGGTTCGGATAGTTAATATGCTATCCTGGGAGGTGTTTGAAAAACAAACCGAGGAATATAAAACTTCGGTTCTTCCGCAGCATATATCCAAGCGATTATCGGTTGAAGCCGGATCCTCTTTCGGTTGGTCGAAGTACATCGGACAGGGAGGCGAGACTATCTCCATCGATCGGTTTGGTTTATCTGCACCTCTCGGAGATGTGATGAAAGAATTTGGTTTTACTGCAGAAAACGTTATAAAAAAGGCGAAAGAATTATTACAAAAAAGGAGAGAATAAAGACATTACGGATACGGATGATTTGTAAAATTCAGGAATCCCGTATATATTATGTATATGGGGATAACCCGTAATAGTATATAACACATGTGAATCAAAATGAAAGGAGGTATCCGGTATGCCTTCTTATGACTTCATTTGTAAGGATTGTGATCACCGATTTACGATTATGATGTCTGTTGCCGATTATGAAAAGCATTCTTCTGAATGTCCGAAATGTAACAGTCGTAACATAAGGAGAACAATCTCTCCGTTTTCGGTGATCACTTCAAAGAAAAGTTGAAAAACAAACTATCTCACTTCGTTACCCCGCAGTCGTATACTGCGGGGTAATTTTTTTTTATTTCGTATGCATAGAGTATGACATATCTTCTTGCCCTGGTTTTTTTATTTTTTTCGATTGAAACCATTTATCCGAATAACGATGATCTCATTGAGTACATTCGCCGTGTTGCACACCCGCTGGACAGTATCCGTGATCTGGATCCATTAATTGAAGCCGCAGCCGATCGACGGTTTGTGTTGCTCGGGGAGGCATCCCACGGGACTTCCGAGTACTACACGTGGAGATCGGAAATCAGCAAACGTTTGATTGCGGAGAAAGGTTTTCGTTATATCGCGGTGGAAGGGGACTGGACTTCGGCTTACGAGGTAAATAAATTCGTGAAAAATCTCCCCGGTGCGGGGAACAACGCAAGAGAAGTACTTGCCTCATTTGACCGGTGGCCGCAATGGATGTGGAATAATGAGGAAATAAAATCACTTATTAACTGGATTCGTGATTATAATCTGGACCTCCCGGCTGATGAGAGAATCGGGTTCTATGGTATCGATATATATGCCGTGTGGGAGTCTATACGTGAGGTGGTTCATTATTTTGAATCGAACGATCATGAAAGAACGGATCTGGTCCGCAATGCATATGCATGCTTGCTCGAGTTTGAAAACCGCCCACAGGATTATGCCGTTGCCGTATATCAGAGACGTGCCGATTGTAAACCCCATGTCGAAGAGGTCGTTTCGCTATTACGGGAGCACGCCGAAAGTTTATCTGCAAAGGACCCCGTTGCTTACTTTAACCTAAAGCAAAATGCCCTTGTTGTGAAAAATGCTGAACGGCACTACCGTGCAATGATCCACCGGGGACCCGACTCATGGAATTACAGGGTCAGGAATTTTAAAGGCACTGTTGAACGGTTAGCGGATTATTACGGTGAGGATTCGAAAGGTATCGTGTGGGCACACAATACACATGTCGGTGATGCGCGTGCAACTCCGATGGCCCACCAGGGGATAGAAAATATCGGGTATTTACTGAGAAATAGGCACGGAGAAGAAAATGTGTTTATTGTCGGATTCGGTACACATCGCGGCTCAGTTTTAGCGGGACGCCGGTGGGGTGCACCGATGGAAACGATGCAAGTCCCGGAAGCGATGGAGAATAGTTTTGGCGACTTATTTTTTCAGGCCGGTATTCCCGAAGCACTCCTGATTTTTAATGACGAGGTACCATCCTCATTTTTTGACATTCGCGGCCATCGTGCAAAAGGTGTTGTGTATAATCCTATTCAGGAAAGCGGAAATTACGTGCCGACAATTCTTCCGCAAAGATATAATGCATTCATTTTTATCGAGGAAACCAATCCGCTGACGCCAATGTAAATCAAACCTTAACAAACCGACAGATAGCAGGTATATCGAAGATTTATTATTCTTATAATAAAATTCTCCCCCCGGTTCGCTTGTTTCATTAAGTATGTTTTTGTAAATTATTAGTTTACATCACCTTGTAGATTTGAAAACTAATATTTATGGATCGGCAACAGATCGACAAACCGCGCTCAAATTGCGGTATTTTCGGAGTATTTCGGCATCCACAAGCGTCCACGCTGACCTATTACGGTCTTAATGCCTTACAACATCGTGGGCAGGAGGGGACAGGCATAGTTACACTCGATTACGACCAAAACCGTAAGAAACACCTGTTGCATGTATATAAGGGGTTCGGCCTTGTCTCAGAGGTATTTAAGGATGAATCGATCTTAACCAACGTACTCTCCGGTGATATTGCGATAGGACATAACCGTTATTCAACGGCAGGCGCTGCTAATAACCGCTACAACATACAACCATTTTCGGTCAATTATCGAAACGGTCATCTGGCGCTCTCACATAATGGGAATTTTACGAATTTCAGTCGACTACGGAAAAAATTACAGGACAGCGGTACAATTTTTCAAACGACATCAGACAGCGAGCTGGTTCTTCATCTTATTGCACGAAGCAAACATAAAAATCAACTTGATCAGGTGGAAGATGCGTTAAATCGGGTGGAAGGTGCTTACTCGCTTGTGATTATGACGGATAATTCTCTGATAGCAGCCCGGGATGCTTTTGGTTTCAGACCGCTTGCACTCGGCCGATTAGAAAATTCTTATGTCTTTGCATCAGAAACATGCGCTTTTGACATTATAGGAGCAAAATATATTCGTGATATTGAACCCGGTGAGATATTTATCGTCGATGACGAGTCCATACAAAAAAATAAAGCCAAATCCCGATGGATAAAGAAAAAAGAGGACAAATCCCGGTATTGTATTTTTGAATATGTTTATTTCTCGCGTCCGGATAGTGTTATCTTCGGTGAGAATGTCGATAGAGTCCGGCGTAAGCTCGGTAAACTTCTGGCACAGGAACATCCGTTAATAAGCGACGATGATGAACCTGTTATCGTCATCAGTGTACCGGATGCAAGCAACACGGCGACACTGGGATATGCAACCGAAAGTCGCAAAAGCGGAAAGGATATACGTTTTGAGATCGGACTGATACGCAGTCACTATGCCGGCAGAACATTTATTCAACCATATCAGGATTCACGTGAAGCCAAGGTACGGACAAAATTTAATACCGTGAAGGGGGTCATTAAAGGCAGGAAGGTTATTGTCGTGGACGATTCGATTGTCAGGGGTACCACGGCAAAGTTATTGATTAAGCTTATCCGTGAAGCCGAACCGAAAGAAATACATTTTCGGATAACCTCACCGCAAATTCATCATCCATGCCATTACGGTATGGATTTCCCGAGCAGCAGTGAACTCATAGCGAACAGATTGCAGGGAGATCTTGAAAAAATCCGCGAAGAAATCGGTGTAGACACTATCGGTTATCTTTCGCTGGAAAAAATGCTTGAAGCAGTTCCCCACGATAAAGGTGAGGGATATTGTACCGCATGCTTCAGTGGATTATATCCGGTACCTATCGATACAGAAACGACAAAGGAAGAATACGAATTATGACTGATTCAGTGAACGGATTGTATGCCCCGAGGAATCTCTGGACAATTTCGAATATGATCAGTCTAAGCAGGATTGTTCTTACCGTACCGATTGTCTATCTGTTATTTCAGGAAGGGGACGCTGCCCGATGGTGGGCGCTATTACTGATGGCGATCGCAATTCTTACCGACTCACTTGATGGGAAGGTTGCCCGTGCCCGAAATGAAATCACTGAAGAGGGGAAATTTCTGGATCCGCTTGCCGACAAGATAGCGGTTGGTATCATCGTCTTTGTTCTCGCGATCACGGGTGAATTGCCCTGGTGGTTTGTGGGGATCATTTTAGCAAGAGATGTATTAATTATATTTGCGGGTATATATATAAAGGCACGCTATGGAGTTTTGTTCCCGTCAAATATTTGGGGGAAATGGGCCGTAACCTTTGTAGCGTTTACCGTCTTTTTTATGTTGCTTCCGATCGAGGGACTGGAAACACTCGAAGTAATTATGATGACAGCTTGTCTTATTATGCTGGCCATATCGACTATATCGTATACAATTCGCTTTTTAGAGGCGGGAAAAGTTGTTCAATCCCTGGAAAAGGAATCGAAGTAGATGAATTGGTTTAAAAAAATATCGTTCACACGATTGAGTGAAGGGCTGAGTAAAACGCGGGATCAAATGGTCGGGAAGATTAACCGACTTGTTAAGGCAAAAGGAACGATAGATGAAGAAACGCTTGAAGAAATTGAGGAAATATTAATCGCGGGAGATGTCGGTGTCGATACAGCACTTTACATAACTGATCGAATCCGGGAGCGTGTACAACTGGATAAGTACCACTCGGTTGATGAATTAGATGATTT
>Ga0209498_1002690_pt1 | contig 10677 bp, 8 predicted proteins | sample WalLakDeSediment_FD_184131 | JGI IMG/M metagenome (GOLD analysis project Ga0209498, IMG submission 184131) | Lake sediment microbial communities from Walker lake, Nevada to study Microbial Dark Matter (Phase II) - Walker Lake 11/02/13 Deep... | ecosystem: Environmental > Aquatic > Freshwater >... | reverse complement strand
GCGTGAAACGAGGCGTGGGTGCATATTCCCGTGAGGGCTGCAACGGCATCGAATAACCTTCCGGCGCTTGAACTAAGAGGTGTATTTATATTATTAGCAAGGGCCATGTGAACATAATTCATTTTATCTCTCCCGATTTCATCCATGAACGGGAGCCTGATTTTTTCAAAATCTTTTTCCACATAACGGTAGAGATAGGCCAGCGCCATCCGCCAGGGTTCGTGTGTAGCCAGGTCTCCTCCCGGCTGCGGAGTATATTTAAGGTGCAGCACCCGCTCATAATCAAGCAGGTCGCAGGTAAAAAATTCAAATCCCCAGCTATGCCCGTCATCTCCATAGCCGACTCCATCCAAGCTGACGCCGATCACTTTCCCGTCGATCCCATATTCGGCCATGCAAGCCGCAATGTGGGCATGGTGATGCTGAACCTTTAGCAGGGGGATGTCGCCTTCTGTCAATGCCATTTCTTCTGCAAACCGTGTGGAGAGGTAATCGGGATGCAGATCGCAGGCTATGAGGGAGGGTTTTAGTCTGAACAACCGGCGGAAACGGCTGACCGATTCGGTGTAGAATTCCAGTGTTTCGAGATTTTTCAGGTCGCCGATATGTTGGCTCATGATGGCTTGCCTTCCCTTGCCGATACAAAAGCAGTTCACCAGCTCAGCCCCGGCGGCAAAGATCCCTTCTGTGTCAATCGACAGGTTCACCGGCGATGGGGCAAACCCCCTGGATCTCCGTATCATCCGTGGGGCGCTTCCCGAAATCATCATCACCGAGTCGTCAGCACGATTGTGGATAGCGCGATCATTGATCAGCCAGGCATCGGCTATTGGCGCAAGTTTCTCCAATGCCTCCCGGTCGTCGATAATCACAGGTTCATCTGAAATATTCCCGCTCGTCAATACGATGGCAGGAGTATTGAGATGCTCAAATAAAAGATAATGCAATGGTAAGTATGGAAGCATTATGCCGGTGGTTCCAAATCCATTACTTATGCTTTCAGCAAGTTGCCGATCGCCCTGCCGGTTCTTTACAATCACAATTGGCCTGCGCCAGGTTTCGAGCGCTTGTTTTTCCAAGTCATTGATAAAAAGACATTTCGCCGCATCATCCAACGATCTGAACATAACGGCAAAAGGCTTTCCCTCACGGTTTTTCCTGGTACGGAGTGTGCTGACCGCTTCTTCATTGAACGCATCACAAGCCAGGTGAAATCCTCCCATCCCTTTCATGGCAATGATCTTCCCGCCCTGAATCAAATCGGACAACTGTGACAGTATCTCTTCTATTTTCCGGGCTCGACCTGACCTGGTGACCAGCTCATAATGCGGCCCGCAATGATTGCATGCCACCGGCTGCGCATGAAAGCGACGGTCGAGCACTTCGGAATATTCTCTTTGACAGGTTTCGCACATTGGAAAGGGCTCCATGGTCGTTTTATCCCTGTCATAAGGTAAATCCCTGATAATGGTGAACCGTGGCCCGCAATTGGTGCAGTTTATGAAAGGATAACCGATCCGGTGGGGTTGGTTCTGCAAATCCTGAAGACAATCTTTGCAAACGGCAATGTCAGGACTGATTTCGGTGATCTGTCTCGAGTAGTCGTTGCTTCTTCTGATCTGGAATGATTCAAGCCCTTCGGGAGTGGATTCACGGATGGCAATGCCGAAGATCTGCGCAGCGGCAGGGGCCTGGTCCTGGAGCTTTGCCGTGAAACCGGAAAGGCCTGGTTCAATTCCTTCCGCAAATATCCTGACGCCGTCGTTTCCATTGACAACCCATCCGGTAATTCCGTGCTGTTGTGCCAGGCGGAATACAAATGGCCTGAAGCCGACCCCCTGCACCAAACCGGTGATGTGAATATTCCTGGCTATGATCCTGTTCATGATGGTTAATGGTGATGGGTTCACCGCACCGGGATAACTGTTATGCAGAACCCCGCGGCAAAATTAAGGCAATATTATTTTTACTTATTCTAAATTTTAAGGAATAGTTGTAAGATCAGCATTTTCAATTATTTTTGCTTTGTTAAAAAATTAACAATATTGGATTGATTTTCAGAATCATAATTTAAATATCACTAACTGATGGAATCGAAAATAAAGGCCATTTTGGCAAAATTTAACCATGACCGGACAAGGCTCATGGATGTTTTGCTTGGGATTAAAGACGAACTGGGCTTCATAACTCCGGAAGCCATCAAGATCGTTGCACAGGAGCTGAAGATGTCGGAAAAAGATGTCGGCCAAACGGCTTCATTTTATCATTTCTTTCATTTGTCGCCCGTTGGAAAATACAATGTGTATTTGAACAACAGTGCGGTTGCCTGTATGATGGGCCGGGACGAAATTGCCCGGGTATTTGAGAAAGAAGTGGGGATCTCTTTTAATTCCGTGACAGATGATGGCCTGATTGGTTTGTGGGACACGGCCGATATCGGGATGAACGACCAGGAGCCGGCAGCGGTCATCAATGATGTGGTTTTCACAAGGCTCACCCCTTCAAAAGTCAGGGAACTGGCGGCTGCATTCCGGGCAGGAAAAGATGTGAAGGAACTGGTGACCAAATATGGGGATGGCCAGAACAGCCATCCCAAAGTCAAGGCCATGGTGCATAACAATCTGCTGAAAAAGGGACCGGTACTGTTCTCAGATTATGAACTGGGCATGGCGATCCGTAAGGCTGTGAACATGACTGCAGAACAGGTTATTGACGAGGTGAAAAGATCCAATCTCAGGGGGCGTGGAGGTGCCGGTTTCCCGGCCGGTTTGAAATGGGAATTCTGCCGCAAGTCGAGGGGGCCGGTTACTTATCTGGTCTGCAATGCTGATGAGGGAGAGCCGGGCACTTTTAAAGAAAGGGTGATCCTGACGGAACTGCCCAAACAGTTGTTTGAAGGAATGACCGTGGCGGGTTATGCACTTGGGGCCAAAGAAGGCATCTTATATTTAAGGTATGAATACCGTTATCTGAAGGATTATCTCGAACTGATGCTCCAGGAGATGCGCGATGGAAACCTTCTCGGAAAAAATATTGCCGGTAAACAGGGCTTCAATTTTGATATCAGGATACAGCTGGGCGCAGGCGCGTATGTTTGCGGCGAAGAATCGGCCCTGCTCGAATCAATGGAAGGAAAGCGTGGAGAACCCCGCAACAGGCCGCCATTCCCGGTTCAAAAAGGATACCTTGACATGCCGACCGCTGTCAACAACGTGGAAACCCTTTCAGCAGTGGTCAAGATCATGCTGAAAGGGGCCGATTGGTTCAAAGCGATGGGTACAAAAGAATCGGCCGGAACAAAATTGCTCAGCGTTTCGGGCGACTGCAAACATCCGGGCGTGTACGAAATAGAGTGGGGGATGACCATCCGTGAAATGCTCGAATTGGTCGGTGGGACATCCGTGCAGGCTGTCCAGGTGGGAGGCCCTTCAGGCGTTTGTATAAACCCGACACAATTCCACCGGGAAATCGCCTTTGAAGACCTGGCCACCGGCGGCTCGATGATCATCATCGGGAAACAACGCCATCTCCTGAAAGACGTAGTGGTGAATTTTATGGATTTCTTTATTGAAGAATCCTGCAGTTCATGTGCACCCTGCCGCTCGCTGACCGTTATCCTGCGAAACAAGCTGCAGAAGATACTCGATGGGTACGGCTCGAAAACGGATATTTTAGAGCTCTATGACTGGACAAAATATATGAAGGCTTCCAACCGCTGCGGTTTGGGCCAGACGGCTGCGAATCCGATCCTTTCAACCATCGAGAACTTCAGACAGTTATATGATGACCTGGTGGTTCCGGAAGAGGAATTTGTGTCGACCTTCAATCTCGAGGAAGCAGTAGCAGACTCCTGTGCTTATGTGGGGCGGGTGCCTAAATTTGAACATCACTGATTCAGCAAATAATAAAGACTAAAAGATATGAGCGAAAAAATTAAATTCATTATAGACGATAAGGTCTGTTACGCTACTCCGGGGCAAACTATTATGGACGCTGCACATGATAATGGCATTTTCATCCCTTCACTTTGTTATGTGGATGGCGTGAAACCGGCGGGTTCATGCCGCGTTTGCAATGTGAAAGTCAACGGGAGAAACATGACGGCATGCACTACACCTGTGGCCGAAGGAATGGTGGTCGAAAATAATCTTCCCGACCTTGAGGATATGCGCAAAGCCATTGTTGAAGTGCTTTTCGTTGCCGGAAATCATTTCTGCCCGGCTTGTGAAAAGAGCGGCAATTGCGAATTGCAGGCGCTGGGTTACCGCTACCAGATGATGGTGCCCCGGTTCCCTTATGAGTTCCCAATAAAGGGAGTGAACGCTGAAAGCAAGTATATCTATCATGACCGTAACCGCTGCATCCTTTGCAAACGTTGTGTCAGGATGATCACCAAGGATGATAAGCCCGTGTTTGCTTTCAATAAAAGGGGAGGCCATCATCTCCATGTGGAAATGGATGTGGAGCTGGCCAACCAGATGACTGAAGAGGAAGCCCTTGATGCCATGGATGTATGCCCGGTGGGCGCCATCATCAAAAAGGAAAGAGGGTATTACTCACCGATCGGCCAGAGAAAATATGACTTTGACGAGATCGGGTCAGATTTAGTTAATAAATAAGGTTCAACCGAAAAATATATTAAAATGAGTAAACCTATAGTTGCTACGACATCGATGGCCGGCTGCTTCGGCTGCCATATGTCGATTCTCGATATAGACGAACGGATCCTGGATCTGATCGAACTGGTGGAGTTTAACAAATCCCCCATCAATGATATCAAGAAATTCACCAAACAATGTGATATCGGCCTTTTGGAAGGCGGTTGCTGCAATAGTGAAAACATCGAAGTCCTGAAGGATTTCCGGAAGAATTGCAAGATCCTCATCTCCGTGGGAGAATGTGCCATCATGGGCGGATTGCCTGCTTTACGCAATGGCATCCCTATACAGGAATGTATTGAGGAAGCTTATCTGAACGGTCCGACAGTGGGATTGAATAAGGAGAAAATCCTGCCTAACGATGATGAACTACCGATGCTGCTAGATAAGGTATATCCCTGTCACGAGATCGTTAAGGTCGATTACTTCCTGCCGGGATGCCCTCCGCGTGCCGACCTGATCTGGAATGCACTCGTGGCACTGATTACCGGCGATGAAATGAAGCTGCCCTACGAAGTTGTTAAATTTGACTAAACAAGGAGGATCCGACATGAACAAGAAAATCACGATAGAACCTGTAACCCGCGTGGAAGGCCACGGAAAAGTGACCATTCACCTGGATGAAAATAACAACGTCGCGCAAACGCGGTTACATATAGTTGAATTCCGCGGATTCGAACGCTTTGTGCAGGGCAGGCCATACTGGGAAGCCCCCGTACTGGTGCAACGCCTTTGCGGAATTTGTCCGGTCAGCCACCACCTGGCGGCTGCAAAAGCGCTTGACGTTATTGTCGGTGCGGGAACCGGTGAAGGCCTTACTCCAACAGGAGATAAAATGCGCCGCCTGATGCACTACGGCCAGATGTTCCAGTCGCATTCACTGCATTTCTTCCACCTGGTCTCTCCCGACCTGCTGCTCGGAATCGATGCCGATCCCGCTATCCGCAATATTATAGGGGTTGCTATCCATCACAAAGACCTGGCAGTGCAGGGTGTGATGATGCGTAAATTCGGACAGGAGATCATCGCCGCTACAGCCGGAAAAAAAATCCACGGTACAGGCGCTATACCAGGCGGTATCAACAAGCACCTGACAGTCGAAGAGCGCGACAGCTTCCTCAAAGGCCCCGACCCGCTGAATATCGATAAAATGGTCGAATGGTCAATTGGCGCTCTCGATTTCTTCAAAACCTATTACAAGAAGAACAAAGATTTCATCGACAACTATGCTTATTTCCCGTCGAACCACCTGAGCCTTGTCAGGAAAGACGGCGCACTGGATCTTTATCACGGTGTGCTAAGAGCTGTGGATACCGATGGAAAGAAAATCCTTAATGATATTGATTATCAGTATTATGCTGATTACATAGAAGAGGAAGTAAAAAGCTGGAGCTATATGAAGTTCCCGTATATCAAGGAACTCGGCCCACAGAAAGGATGGTACCGTGTAGGCCCGCTGGCCAGGCTGAACACCTGCGACTTCATTCCGACCCCGCTGGCGCAGAAGGAATTTGAAGAGTTTAAGTCACTGACAAACGGAAAACCGAATAACCATTGCATGCATTTCCATTATGCAAGGCTCATCGAAATCCTTCACTCAGCTGAGGAGATCAAGAAATTGTTGAATGACCCGGATCTCCTGTCAGGCCCGCTGGTAACAAAAGGCCAGAAAAAGAACGAAGGGGTGGGACTTGTCGAAGCGCCGCGCGGGACGTTGTTCCACCATTACCGGATCAATGAACACGATCAGATCACCATGGCTAACCTGATCGTATCCACGACCAATAATAATGAACCCATGAACCGGTCGGTGAATGAGGTAGCTAAAAGCTGGATGAACGGCAAGACCGAGATCACCGAACCGATGATGAATGCTGTGGAAGTCGCCATCAGGGCCTATGATCCATGCCTGAGTTGTGCCACACATGCTTTGGGACAAATGCCACTGGATATTTCTTTATATGATAAAGATAATAACCTGCTTGACAGGAAGCGGACCTGATTATTGAACAAGCTCTTTCAAATACTGATCTACGGATATGGTAATCCGGGCAGGCAGGATGACGGGCTGGGAAATGAGCTGGTAAAAAGGCTGGAGAAATGGACTGTTAATGAAGGAATGGCAGGGATCGGATTCGATTCCAATTACCAGTTGAACATCGAGGATGCCGAGATTATTTCAGGGAAAGACCTGGTCATCTTTGCAGATGCATCGGTCGAGGATATCGATGACTTTTTGATCACCCGGGTTACCGGTGAAAAGGAGGTTTCATTTACAACCCACGCCGCATCCCCGGGTTATATCGTTAAATTATGCCATGAACTGTTCAACAAACAACCGGATGTTTTCCTGCTGCATATAAAAGGATACAAATGGGAATTTCAGGAGGGGCTTTCAAACGAAGCAATGATAAACCTGGAAAAAGCACTGGAATACATCAAACCGATCCTCAAAGACCCTGTAAGCTGGCTAAATGAACAAAAAATTAAACAGCAATCAGGATAAATAAACTTAACTTAAACCTTAACCCTGAAACCTTAAAACTATCATTAATATGGATCTTTCAACAACCTACATGGGATTAAAACTGCGCAATCCCTTAATCGTAAGCAGTTCGATAATTACCAGCACGATTGATGATATAAAAAAGTGCAATGATTATGGAGCAGGGGCGATCGTTCTGAAATCCCTTTTTGAAGAACAATTTCTGACTGATTCTAAACGTCTTATGGATCAAGATGATAAATATTTCTGGTATCCTGAGGCCATCGATTATATCAATCACCACGCCAAAGATTATGGACTGAAAGATTATTTGAAATTGATCACCGAGGCCAAGAACCAGGTAGACGTTCCTGTTATAGCCAGCGTGAATTGCGTTTCGGCTGAAGAATGGCCCAGGTTTTCCAGGAATCTTGTGGAGGCGGGCGCTGATGGAATCGAACTCAATGTTTTTATCGTTCCCAGAAATGAAAATACCAACAGCACAGATATTGAAGATCTATATGTTAAAATAGTGAAAGAGGTCCGGAAAAATGTCTCCGTCCCGGTGGCGATCAAAATCGGACCATTTTTCACCAATGCCTTTAAAACGGTTAGCAGATTAACTGAGGCTGGGGTGAATGGCCTTGTTCTTTTTAACCGGTATTATCGTCCCGATATCGATATTGAAACCGAGTCGATTACGAAACCGAACTACCTGAGTTGTCCACAGGAGATGGGGCAACCCCTGAGGTGGGTCTCATTGCTTTCCAGCCGTATTAAATGTGACATAGCTGGTAATACAGGCATACATGACGGCAACGGGATGATCAAAATGCTACTGTCAGGAGCCTCGGCCGTCCAGGTTTGTTCAACTCTATATATTAATGGTTTAGGGTACATCGATACCATGCTGACCGATCTGAAGAACTGGATGGCATCCAAAAATTATCAGAAAATTGATGAATTCAAAGGCAAGCTGACCAAGCGACATGAAAATATTGCAGCCTTTGAGCGTGTGCAGTTCATAAAACAATCGTTGGGCGAATGATGCTTCTGAGTTTTTTATTTAATTTTATTTTTTTTGTTTAATATTTTCTAATTTTACCAAATATTTAAAAATTTAACCTATGAAAAGAGTTTTACAAACAATTACAATCTCCGGGCTCATTTTAATGGCATTGGCAATCTTCTTTGCCGGATGTAAAAAGGAAAAAAGCGATCCCAATGGCAAAATCAAAGGAACTGCCTCTTTCCCAGCAGGGGTGAGCGGTGACCTTTCGAATGCAAAGGTTAGCATCTACACCAATTATGACAATTGGTTATTCAACCAACCCATCAAATTTGTCGGCGCCCAGGGAGCTGGTGCATCAGTAACCTTTGAAATGACTGATGTGCTCCCCGGTAACTATTACCTGGATGTATGGAAGGACATTGACAACTCTGCTACATGGAGCAGCGGCGATTTTGTGGGCTGGTACGGCTCCGGTGGTTTGGGGAGTCCATCTCTTACCGAGTTCCAGGTTGTGGGTGGTCAAACTGTTAATATGAATATCCAGATGTACATTATTGCGAAAGGCAGTATTCTGCCAAAGTAGAACGTTCTTTCAGGAGTTTATAACTAAAAGGCTGTCTCAGAAGTCATAAGTTTTTTTAGTCGTCGGATTACTAAAAAATGAGACTTTTGAATTTTGAGACAGCCTTTTGCTTTGTAAATCTGCTTATCGGCCTGGCGATTCAAACAGAACTGGTTTTGCTGTGACCATGACCCAGGCCCAGGTCGGGAATCGCGCGTTGCCATATACCCCTTGCAGTTTCTCCATCGTACCGGTTGCCAGTAAAAGTGAATACCCGCCCCGGATATTGACATATTTAACAATGTCCCATGAAATGTAAAAGTCAAACTCCTGTCCAAGCTGCCTGGGCAAGACGGTTAAATCTTCAGTAGTTTTATCTATCACGTCATTCTGCAGACTGAAAGTATGAAAATCCAATCCAACATTGGCTGCGGAGGCAAACTTCCAATTGAATTTTAAGTAGATATCGATAAGTCCTCCATCACCTGTCGATCTTGGCATATTGTTGAAATAATCGAGGTGGCCATATTTGCCATGCCGTATTCCGTATAAAACATCAAAAGAGTGGTTTTTTAACTGGTAAACGGAATCCGGGTTCATCTGATCCGAGCCTGAGAGAAAATCGATACCGGCGCCTAATGTGAATTTGCCTGCCATCTGGTAATCGCCTGCTAAAGAAAACATGTAAGCGCTGGTCTGCTTTCCGGCCCTGTTTCTGCCGTTTTGATAATACCCGCTGGCCAGGGCATTAAAGTTCCCTTTTTTTGCACCCAGATAGATTCCGTAGGTTCCCTGCATGTTAACCTCAGTTGTTGTATCGGTTGCAGTAAAACCAGAAGCAATTCCTATCCCTGAAAGATACAGCCAATCGTTGATGTTCCATTTCAGGTAAAGGAAGTTAAGGGTTTTTAGTTTTCCGCTGGGATATTCATTTAAGGCAATACTTTCCAGCATATTATTCCAGGAAAGACCTACATCAAGGGTCAATTTCTCGCCCTGGTGCTGAAATAATAATGCATCATACTTGACCTGGCTCTGGTTCCATCCGCGGGCTGATAGAATCCTTCCATCCTCGTAATTCCAGAATTGCCTTCCGATCTTAAAAAGTCCCTTTTTATATGGCTTGATCCCAATCCAGCCTTCATTCAGATCGATGCTGGCATAACTGCCCGTCACACCGGTCGCCCCGTACATATCATCATCACCCCAGACCCTGACATCCTGGATGCCAAAGCCAAAGCTGAATATGCCTGTCTGATAATAAGCTGACAATCTGGTGCGTTGTGAAACTGTTAAAACAGGGTTTTCGTCGCTCGACAATAATTTACCGTAGCCGCCGCGATATTCAAACCGGGGCCTGAATTCTCCTAAAAGCGTGAATTGCCCGATTGATTCCGGAATTAAATAAAACAATAACAGGGATAAAAAAACAAACTTTTTCATAATTATAATTGATAAATGTTCAATGCTCGATGCTCAATGTTAATAGAACATTCCCTTAAAATACGATTTTGTGATATCTTCCCTGGGGTGATTAAATACCTGATCCGCAGGCCCTTGCTCAATGACCTCTCCGAGGTACATGAACACAACATGGTCAGCTATACGCTTAGCCTGTCTTAAAATATGCGTAACAAGTACGATGGTGTAGTTCTTCTTTAATTCCAGGAATTTTTCCTCAATGGCCTGGCTTGAAATAGGATCCAGGGCGGAAGTCGGCTCATCGGCAAGGATAATTTCGGGATCAACCGCCAGACCGCGTGCAAGGCATAACCTTTGCTGTTGACCGATGGATAACCTTGATGCGGATTCCTTCAGCCTGTCTTTTACCTCATCCCATAAATTGGCCATGGTAAGATAATGCTCAATTCGCTTATCAAGGTATCTTTTCTTTCTTCTGCCGCTGATCCTTAAACCATAGGCAATATTATTATAAATATTCATTGGTAGGGGGTAGGGA
>Ga0209498_1002689_pt1 | contig 10680 bp, 9 predicted proteins | sample WalLakDeSediment_FD_184131 | JGI IMG/M metagenome (GOLD analysis project Ga0209498, IMG submission 184131) | Lake sediment microbial communities from Walker lake, Nevada to study Microbial Dark Matter (Phase II) - Walker Lake 11/02/13 Deep... | ecosystem: Environmental > Aquatic > Freshwater >... | reverse complement strand
CGCGGCTGGCCAGCGCCGACCAGGTCTGCACCATCAGGCTGTTGTGGTAGGCGATGTTGGCCACCTTGCCGTAGCGCCGGCCGGTGCCGAAGTAGTGCACCAGGTCGCCGGGCGACACGATCGCCTCGGCCTTGTGGGCGACGGCCGGCGTGGCGATCTTCGAGCAGGCGCGCAGGGCCTGGAGCAGGTCATGGACCTCGGGCTGGTTCTGGCAATCGGTGCCGAGCCGCTTCCACATGAACGCCACCGCATCCATACGGAAGACGTCGACACCGCGGTTGGCAAGGTCGCCCATGATGCCGACCACCTCGAGGAGGACCTCAGGGTTGGTCCAGTTGAGGTCCCACTGGTACGCGTGGAAGGTGGTCCAGACCCACCGCTGCATCTCGTCCACCCAGGTGAAGTTCCCGGGGGCGAAGTCCGGGAAGACCTCGGGCAGCGTGCGCTCGAAGGCATCGGGCTCGCTGCGGTCGGGGTAAGCGTAGAAGTAGTCCTGGTAGCGCCCTTCGCCGTCGCGGGCGGCGCGCGCCCAGGCGTGCGTGTCGGCGCAGTGATTGAGGACGAGGTCGACGCAGCTGGCGATGCCGCGCTCGCGCAGCGCCTCGCAGACGGCGACGAGGTCGTCGATCGTGCCGAGCCTAGGGTCGACGTCGCGGTAGTCGGCGATCGCGTAGCCGCCGTCGTTCTCGCCCTCGCGTGGCCGCAGGACGTACATCAGGTGCACGTACGTCACGCCGAGCTCCTCGAGGTAGTCGAGGTGGTCGAGCACGCCGCGCAGGTCGCCGGCGAAACGCTCGACGTAGAACACGTAGCCGAGCATGCGCTCGCGCTGGAACCAGTCGGGCGTCAGGTCGCGCTCGACGTCGAGTCGCTTCAGGGCCTCGGGGCGCACGGCGTGCTGCTCCGCGAGCGTGCGGACCAGGCGCAGCACGAAGTCATCGTAGTCGGTTCGCCGCCCGTAGACGGCGCCGAGGCCATCGTCGAGGTGCTGGAACCAGCGCTCCAGGCGCAGCTCGAACAGGTCGCGGTCGCGCCTCGGCAGCACCGCGAGGACCTCGCGGCAGGCGTCGAGGCCACGCTCGAAGCGCTCGCGGCTGGCAGGCGTCAGGTGCAGCACGTTCTGCATGGCCGCCTCAGCCTACGCGCCCGGCCGAGCGTCGGTATCGCGGTGCGGGTTGGCGGCCTCGTGCCCGGCCGCCGCAGGCGTCAAGGCGGCACGCGCCTGAAGCACCAGCGCCGCCGCCGTGTTCGGGTCATCGGCCACCGCGCTGAGGTGGCCCATCTTGCGGCCCGACCGAGCCGTGTGCTTGCCATAGAGGTGCAGGCGCACGCCGGGGACCGCCAGCGCGGCCACCCAATCTGGCACTCCGGGGTTCCACAGGTCACCCATGAGGTTCGCCATGGCACCGGCTCGAACGCTGGCGGGATCGCCGAGGGGCAGGTTGCAGACGGCCCGCACCTGCTGCTCGAACTGGTCGACCCTGCAGGCCTCGATCGTCACGTGCCCGGAGTTGTGCGGCCGGGGTGCGACCTCGTTGACCCAGAGCTCGCCTCCACGGGTGAGGAACAACTCGACGCAGGCGAGGCCGACGATCCCGAGGCCAGTCACCACCCTGAGCGCCAGCGCCTGCGCCCGATCGGCGACGTCCGCACCGACCCGGGCTGGCATCACCGTCAGGTCGAGCACGTGCCGCGCGTGGTGGTTCTCGGCGACCGGGAACGCGCGCACGTCGCCGTCCGGCGACCGCGCGACCACGACGCTGAGCTCGAGCGCCAGATCGACGAAGGCCTCGAGGACGCAGGGCTCGCGGCCGGCCATCGCGAGCGCGGCAGCGGGCCACGGGCCCTCGGCGGGGACGGTCACCTGACCCTTGCCGTCGTAGCCGAAGCCGGCCGTCTTGAGGACGGCGGGGCGGCCCACGTGGGCGGCCGCAGCCTCCAGCGCAGCAGCCGCGCTTCGTGGCGCGACCGTGCCTGGTGGCGCAACGGCGACAGCGCACCATGGGGCCAGCGGCACGCCGAGGGCCTCCAGCGCTCGCTTCTCACGCGCGCGATGCTGGGTGGCGGCGACGGCGGCGGCCGAGGGACGGAGCGGAACGCGGGCCTCGATCTCCTCGAGCAGCGCCTGCGGCAAGTTCTCGAACTCGACGGTGGCGACGTCGACCGCACCGGTGAACGCGTCGAGCGCTGCGGCGTCGTCGTAGGACGCGTGCACCGCCAGGTCCGCCATCGCAAACGCGGGGGCCTGGGGATCGTCGCTCCACACGGCCACCCGGTACCCGAGGCGGCGGGCCGCGACCGCGAACATGCGCCCGAGCTGGCCGCCGCCGATCACCCCGAGCTGCCGACCGGGCAGCACCGGGGCGGTAGCCCCCGACCGCGCATCGCCCGCCGTCACGGCTCGAAGCGGTGTTCGGTCGGGAGCGGTTCGGCGAGGGCCGCCTCGGCACGCGCGGCGCGGTAGGCGTCGAGCCGGCCGGCCAGGGCCGCGTCCTCGAGCGCCAGAACGGCGGTCGCCAGCAGGGCCGCGTTGGCGGCGCCCGCCGCTCCGATCGCCAGCGTCCCCACGGGCACACCGCGCGGCATCTGCACGATCGACAGCAGGCTGTCGAGCCCGGACAGCGCGCGGCTTTCGACGGGCACACCGAACACCGGCAGCCGGGTGTGGGCCGCCAGCATGCCGGGCAGGTGCGCCGCACCGCCGGCGCCGGCGATGATGACCCGAACACCGCGCGCGGCAGCGCGATCGGCGATGTCGGCGAGCCGGTCCGGCGTGCGGTGGGCGCTGACGATCGCGCAGCCGTGGTCGACGCCCAACTCGGTGAGGACGTCGTCGGCGTGATGCATCGTCGACCAATCGGACAGGCTGCCCATCAGCACGAGCACGGCGGGCCAGCTGTCGCCCCGCGAGAGCAGCTGTGCGGCGGCGGACGGGCGCGCGCGCCCCTCGTTCGGGGACGCCGGCTCCGGAGCCGCCACGACTCCCTTGGTCTCCGTCATGTCGTCTCCTCCTCCATCTTCCCCGCCACCGCGCGCGCCAGGCGATCCGCGATCGCCGCCCAGGCCGCCTCGGCGGGCACGCCCTCGAGCCACAACTCGCGGGCGCCGACGGCATCGAGCTCGCGCATCGCGCGGTAGAGGGCGCGGGCCGCCGCGCGCGGTTCGCCGGGCAGCTCGAACCAGGCATCTTCGTGGCCCGCGGGGGCCGGTCGCCGCGCGAGCACCGCGACGTCGGTCGGCGCGCGCTCGCCCGCGCCCTCGGGCACGGCACGGCACGGGGTGTCCGGGGCGTAGTGCCGCGCCAGCGACCCGGGCACCCGCGGCGCGTCGACCTCACGCTCCCCGCCGCCGATCGCAAGTGCGCTCTCGGGTACGCCGAGCGCGACTGCGAGCTCCGCCACGTCGACGCCACCGAGCCGCCGGACCACCGGCCGGGCCCCGCACAGGTCGACGATCGTCGACTCGATGCCGACGGGACATGGACCGCCGTCGACGACCAGGAGACCGTCGACGTGGGCGAGGTCGGTCATCACGTGGTCGGCCGTCGTCGGGCTGACGCGGCCGAAGCGGTTCGCCGACGGCGCGGCGACGCCGTCGCCGAAGGCGCGCAGGAGGGCCTGCGCCACCGGGTGGCCCGGCACGCGCAACGCGATCGTGGGCTGCCCACCGGTGACCGCAGGCGGCACGTCGCGGTGCCGCCACAGCACCATCGTGAGCGGCCCCGGCCAGCAGGCGTCCGCGAGGCGGCGGGCGGCGGGCGGCACGTCGCGGGCCCACGCCTCGAGGTCGTCGCCATCGGCGAAGTGGACGATCAGCGGGTGGTCGGCGGGCCGGCGCTTGGCCGCGAAGATCCGCGCGACGGCGGCGGGATCGCGGGCCGCCGCGCCCAAGCCGTACACCGTCTCGGTCGGGAAGGCCACCAAGTCGCCGGCGCGCCACGCCGCCGCGGCGCGGCGGGCGGCATCGGCGACGCCGGCGGGGTCGAGGGCAGGAAGGCGCTCCGGCACGTTGCCGAGGCTACCGCGCCGGCGGCCGGTCCACCAAGACCAGTCGCAGGTCGTTGACGTTGGTGCCCGTCGGCCCAGTCACCAGGGCGTCCCCTGCCGCCTCGAAGACCGCAAGCGAGTCGTTGCGCTCGAGCGCCGCCAGGGCGTCGCGGCGCGACACGCGGCGCCACAGCCCGGGCGTGACGAACGCGCCGGCGTGGGTCCCGAAGCCGTCGATCCCGTCGCTGTCGGCGGCAAGCGCCCAGACGGGGGCGTCGTCGGGCAGAGCCAGCGCCATCCCCAGCGCGAACTCGGTGTTGCGGCCACCGCGTCCGTCGCCGCGCACGGTGACGGTCGTCTCGCCGCCGCTGACGAAGGCACACGGCGGCGTCGCGGCGCCGCGCGCCGCGAGGACGCTGACGGCGACGGCCGCATGCAGAACGCCGGCCGTCCGGGCCTCCCCGGTGACGTCGTCTGCCAGGACGAAGGTCGGCCAACCGGCTCCACGGAGCGTGGCCGCCGCCGCATCGAGCGCACCGCGCGACGAGGCGACCACACGGGTGTGCACCTGCGACCAGCCGGGATCGGCAGCTTGGGGCGCCGGGGCGTGGGCGCCGGCGCTGAGTCGGGCGCGCGCCTCGGGCGCAGCGATCGCGTAGCGATCCAGCACGCCGAGCGCCAGCGCGTCGTCGCCGGGATCCGGAACGGTCGGCCCACTGGCGATGTCGGCGGGATCGTCGCCGACGACGTCGGAGACCACCAGCGCGGTGACCGGAGCGGGCCAAGCGCGCGCGGCCAGGCGGCCGCCAGCCGCGAGTCCCAGCCTTCGCCGCACGGCGTTCATCTCGCGCACGTCGGCACCGGAGCGCAGCAGCGCCGCGACGACCTCCTGCAGGCCGGCCAGGCTCAGGCCCGCGGGGGCCGCGAGCAGCGCCGAGCCACCACCGGAAACCAGCACCAACACGTGATCGTCGCGTCCCGCGTCGTCGACCACGCGCAGCATGCGCTCAGTGGCGGCCGCGCCACTCGCGTCGGGCATCGGGTGGGCGCCCTCCTCGATGGCGATCCTGCCGCCGCTGCGACCTTGTCCACGGCGCGTGACGACGACGCCCTCGATCGCCGCGTCCGACGGGTAGAAGCGCTCGACCTCCGCGACCATCGCCGCGGCCGCCTTGCCCGCGCCGACGACGAGCAGCCGGCCGCGCGGCGGCGGGGGCAGATGCGGGCGAACCGCGGCACCCGGATGGGCGGCCGCCACGGCGGCGTCGAACGCCTCTCTCAGCAGGCCGCGGTAGCACGAGGGATCGACCATGCCGGTACGGTACACTCAGGGCGTGTTCGGCATCTTCCGACGGCAGGACCCGCGCTTCCGCGACGACGGCCAGGCGCTGCACGCCCGCGTGCGCACGACGCGCAACGGCGAGATCATCCGCGTTCGCCTATCGAAGACCAGCGAGATGAGCCTCGTCCCCGGTGGCTACTTCGTGCGCAAGATGCTGGTCGGCTCCAAAACGCTCGACCAGGCCACCCTCGAGGTGTCGATGAACCGCGGCCACAAGGTGACGAACGCGGTGGTCGAGGGCGGCGACCTGCTCCCAGTGCGCGAGTGGCGCGACGAGGAGCCGAGCAGGTGATACCATAGGCGCATGCCTATGGTGCAAGAGGACGCCATCCTGACCTTCAGCGCACCGGCCCGAGAGCCGGGCCGCGTCGACGCCACCGCCTCCCCCATCTTCGAGTTGCTTTACGCCAGCTTCTACCTGGCGAAGCGCGGCGTGCCGCCGGGACCTGGATCGACGCCCCCGGCGTGGCTCCGCCGGTTCGCGGTCGAGGCGCCCGAGCCGCTCCGCGCGGTCGCCGACTTCTGGCGTCAGCGCGGCCACGCCGAGACCGATGCGGAGACCTTCCTGCTCGCAACGCGCTTTGGGTACGTGCGCGATCCCGATCCGGAGCGATTCCTGCGCGACTTCCCCGGGCTGCCCGGGCGCTATCTGAGCGAGGGCCGGGTCACCGGCTCGTCCACGCTGCAGGAAGCGGCCGAGCGGATCGCGGGCCGCCTGGAGGTGCTGCGCGATCCCGCGACGGCCGAGACCTGGGTGCAGGCGCACCGGGGCCTCTGGCGCGTGCTGAGCCCCATGTGGGAACGGGAGCGCCGCCCGGACGTCGACGCCGCTGCGTCCGGCTTCCTCGCCCAGCTGGCATCGACCGGCGACGTCTTGAAGTCCTTCCCGCAGCACCACTTCGCCCAGTTCGAGGCCGCGGTCGCGCAGATCCGCAAGGCGGAGGCCGAGGGGCGGGTGCTGGTCGTCCCGATCGGCCTGGCGACCGCGGGTGGCTTCCTGTTCGACGTCGACGGCACCGTCTACATCGGCTTCGGCCTCCAGGCGGAGCGCGTGCACGAGCGCACCGCGCAACGGGTCGCCGAGCTGGCGCCGCGGATGAAGGCGTTCGCCGATCCGACGCGGGCGATGTTGCTCGCGGTGATCGCGCGCTTCGAGGGGCTGCAGTTCACGGTCGGCGACTTGGCACAGCAGCTGGGCGTCAGCCAGCCGACGGTGAGCGGCCACCTGCGGCTCCTGCGCGACGCCGGCCTGGTCCAGATCGAGCGCCGCGGCAACAAGGCGTTCCACCGCCTCGACCGCGAGGCGCTGCGCGGCCTGCTCGCCGGGTTCGAGGCGGCGGTGGTCGAGGGGGCGGATGCGGAGAACGGCTCATCGGCATAGGCCGATGGGGGGTTGACAACATCGGGAAGTTCCTATACTATGTTCATAGGAGGCCAACGATGCAACTGCACCTGATGATGCTCCACCTGGTGGCCGAAGCCCAACTCGCCGAGATCCGCCGCAACCAACGTCCCCAGCGCTAATTCTGCGAAGTTCCGAACCCTGAACCCCAAAGCCCCCCGCGCGCTCGCCGCACGGGGGGCTTCTTGTGTTCCTGCCGCCGAGGTCGAATCTACATCGTCATATCGTGATTGACCGATCGTTCGGCTGGGATGTCCGAACCCCGCGACCCCACCGATCGCTGGCGCGCGGCGTTCACTGCGCGCTGGTCAGGTCCGGCCGCAGCGCCTTCGCTCCACGCAGGTAGACGTGGACGATCTCGTCCTGCCGCTTCTGGGTGTTCAGCTGCAGCATCACGCGGACCGCGCGGCCCAGGCGCCCGGGCACAGGGATCTCCTGGTTGCAGATCAACGGCACGCGGTGCATCCCCAACTCGCGCGCCGCCTCGGCCGGGAAGGTGGAGACCAGGTCCGGGGTCGTGGTGAAGAAGATGGCGGCGATCGGCTCGAACGCGTCGATACCGTTGGCCTCGAGCATCGCCGACAGCAGCTCACGGGTCGCCTCGAGCACCAGCTCGGCGCGGTCCTCCTCGACCGTCGTCGCGCCTCGGATGCCCCGCACCCAATAGGGTTCCGTCATGCGCGGAAGTCTACCAGCCGCTCGCGCCCGACGGGCGCGAGGCACTCATCGCGTGCGCCGCACTCACGGAGCGCGCCGCGCTCAGGGAGCGCGCTGCGCTCAGGGAGCGCGCTGCGCTCAGGGAGCGCGCTGCGTGCGTGCGCGACCGCGTCCGGCAGCGCCGCCAACGCAGCCGCCAGCAGCTCGGGGCCGGCGCCTGGGCGACCCGCCCCCTCCGACAGCGTCCTGCGCCACCCGCGGCCGCCGCGAACCCCCCGCACCAACGGGATCACCGGCTTGACCAACGACGTCCACCCGACGCCCGCCGACCGCTGCGCCTCGAGGTACGGCAGGTACGCCGCCACGGCCTCCGCCCGCGACGGCACGGGCGTCCCCTCGCCGAACACCCGACGGTCCGCCTCCGCCAGGAAGTAGGGGTCCTCGATGGCCACACGACCGACCATCACCCCGTCGACCCGCCGCAGGTGCTCCGCTACGGCGTCGAGGTCGCGAATGCCGCCGTTGGTCTCCACCCACAGGCCCGGGAAAGCCGCCTTCAGTGCCACCACCCGCTCGTGCTGCAGCGGGGGCACGCTCCGGTTCTGCTTCGGCGACAACCCCTGCAGCCAAGCCTTGCGGGCATGCACCACGATCCGGTCGACCCCGGCGTCCACGAGCGCACCCACGAAGGCGTGCAGGTGTGCGTCGTCATCCAGGTCGTCGATCCCCAGGCGGTGCTTGACCGTCACCGGCAGAGACACGGCCGCGCGCATCGCCCGCACGGCGTCGGCGACCAGGCCCGGCTCGGCCATGAGGCACGCGCCGAAACGCCCGCGCTGCACGCGATCGCTCGGGCAGCCGACGTTGAGGTTCACCTCGTCGTAACCCCACGCGGCGGCCACGGCCGCGGCCTCCGCCAGTCGTCCTGGGTCGTCGCCGCCCAACTGCAGCACCAGCGGGTGTTCGACGGCATCGAAGCCCAGCAGGCGCGCGCGGTCTCCGCGCAGGACCGCGTTGGCCGTGATCATCTCGCTGTACAGCAGCGTCCGCCGCGTCAGGCCACGGACGAAGCGGCGGTAGTGCCGATCGGTCCAGTCCATCATCGGCGCTACCGACAGCAGGCGCCGCGGTCCGCGCTGGCCGCCCGCGCTCACGCCCGCTCGGCGGCGCCGGGCCCCGTCCGGTCATCCGTACCGGCGGGCGGCGGCACCCGCCGCGGCTTGCGGAACTCGATGTCCTCCCACTCACCTTCCTCGACCACCCGCAGGGCCGGGTTGCGCGCCCGGAACCACGAGACGATGTCCTGCACCAGGTCGTCGGGGGTCGAGGCGGCGCTCGTGACGCCGACGCGCCGCACGTCGGCGAACCACGCCGGATCGAGATCGGCCGTGCTCTCGACCCGCAGCGCGCGCTGCGTCAGGTCCTCGGCGAGCTCCAGCAGGCGCATCCCGTTCGACGACGTCGTGCTGGTGACCACGACGAAGGCGTCCACCTGCTTCGCGATCGCCTTCACCGCGTCCTGCCGGTTCTTGGTCGCGTAGCAGAGGTCGTCGCGCGGCGGCACGACCAGCGACGGGAAGCGCGACCGGAGGATCTCGATCGTGCGCATGGTGTCGTCGACCGACAGCGTGGTCTGGGTCAGCACCACCACCTTGTCCGGATCGGGCACACTCACGCCGTGGGGGTCGGCGAGCGCGGGATCGGGGTGACGGTTGCCGACGACGCTGACGACGGTCGTCGAGGCCGGCGCCTCCCCGTAGGTTCCGATGACCTCCTGGTGGCGGGTGGAGTCGCCGATCAGCAGGATGTGGTAGCCGGCGCGCGCGTACTTCTTCGCCTCCGTGTGCACCTTGGTCACCAGCGGACAGGTGGCGTCGAGCGTCGTCAGGCCGCGCCGCGCTGCCTCGGACCGCACGGCCGGGCTGACCCCGTGGGCGCTGAAGACCACGAGGTCGGACAGCTGCCGTCCTTCCTCGACAACCGACGAACGGACGGCGTCGAGGTCGCCGAGATCCTCGACGAAGTGGACGCCATGCTCGTCGGCGAGCCGGTCCACGACCGTCTGGTTGTGCACGATCGCGTGGTACACGGCCACATCGCCATCGCCGCGGGCGGCATTCTCGGCGGCGGCCTCGGCCACGGCATCGATCGCCATCACCACGCCTGCGCAGAAGCCGCGGGGTTTCGCCAGGTGCAAGATCTCGACCATGAGCGCATGCTACCCGGCGCGTTGACACTCCTCAGCGGCCGCGGGTACACTCCTGTTCGCCCCTTGCGGGCGTCCGGGCGAGGGCGATTAGCTCAGTCGGTTAGAGCGCGTCGCTGATAACGACGAGGTCGGTGGTTCGAATCCACCATCGCCCACCACCCCGGGTCCCCACCCGGGGCACCCCGGCCTCGAGCCCCCCTCGAGGCCCGCCTCGGGTCCCCCCACCCGAGGCACCCCCTGAGCGCCCCCCGATCCCCCGTCGGGGGGCGCCGCCCTTGGGGCGCCCCAGGAGGCCGCCAACCACCACGAAACACGGGAACGCGGGTCGGCGTTCAGCGCCGGTTGGAGAACACGTCGCGCTTCGCGCCCAGCTCGAGCGGCAGGCGGTAGCTGACCCCGCCCCGCTGAACCGTCAACTCCACGACCTGCCCGATCGCCTTCGAGCGCACGACCGCGAGCAACGACGCGAACGTCGGCGTCGCCACCCCGTCGACGGCGACGATGACGTCCGCCTCGGCCGTCGAGCCTACGCGGTTGCCCTCGGCGTCGAGAACCGGCTGAACCGAGTACGGGCGCAGGCCCGCGCGGGCCGCCGGCCCGCCGATCGCCACGCTGCCGACGATCGCACCCGGCCGCGGACCCAGGTCGAGGTCGAAGGTCGCGGGGTCGTAATCGAACCCCTGCTGCCAGCTGAAGCCGATCACCGGCACGTCCCGCTCGGCCCCGCCGAGCAGCGCCGCCACCAGCACCGAGGTGGCCTCGACGGGGACCGCGTAGGCAGCGAACTGCCGCGGCAGCGGCAGGCCCATCAAGAAGGGAGGCAACGGCATGTCGGAACGCATCCCCCCAGGGTCGAAGGAGATGTACGACACCACGCCGACCGCCTCGCCACGCGTCGTGACCACCGGACCGCCCGAGTCTCCGGGCGCCAGCGAGTTGGTCAACTCGATCGTCTCGTCGGCGAAGTCCGCGCGCCCGGCGCGGACGCCAAGACGCGTCACCTGACCGGCCCGCCCCGCCAGGAAGTCGCCGCGCGAGTTACCGATCGCGACGACCGACGTGCCGGGGTTCGGCAGCGACGGCG
>Ga0209498_1002687_pt1 | contig 10680 bp, 10 predicted proteins | sample WalLakDeSediment_FD_184131 | JGI IMG/M metagenome (GOLD analysis project Ga0209498, IMG submission 184131) | Lake sediment microbial communities from Walker lake, Nevada to study Microbial Dark Matter (Phase II) - Walker Lake 11/02/13 Deep... | ecosystem: Environmental > Aquatic > Freshwater >... | reverse complement strand
TCCGTAGCTATGGTGCGTACGTACTCATTCAACTACAGAACCTGGCTAAAGTCAATACTATCTCTGGAGATTGTCTGCGGGGCCCCGATAGCTCACGACTCTTACCCCGAGACCATTTACTAAGCGGGATTGAACGTTTGGGGGATTGTCACACGCCTGGAAGAGAGATATAGTCGCCCTGGGTGATGAGTGCAGCCAGGGAAAGGCACGCCCTTTTTATTCGCTGGTCTGGCGTATCTGACCATGTTTCGGGCGCAGTCTTCCTTGACTAGATGGAAGATATCTGAGATATTGAGTTTGACGGCTGCACAGTACAAGGTGTGGTGACGTAGATTCAGCTATAGCATGAGCCAGTGTTCGGGAATTCTATCAAGGAGCTGTTGAAGGTGAAACGGTGGTGGGCAAACGATGCCCTGATCCTGAGTGATTGCTCCAGCACATCGAGTCAGGCAAGCGTGATATGATGACAAGGCTAATACTGCTGGTCGTTCTCGCGGTTTTGATAGTTGCTGTTCTTGTCATATCTCTTGTTCCGCTCATGGAGGTCAGCTATTACGAAAAAGAGTCGTATGTTATCACAGAAAGCTACCTTAGAACGGAAACCTACACAGAGGAGTTCCCGATAGACTATGAGGTAATGGATACGCAGATCAGCAACTTATGGTGGAAGTCTTCTTCTGACTGCTCAGTGACTATTAAAAATACAGGCGTTGACAGCGGATACTTTCGAATAGAGTTCAATTTAAAAACCCTGGAAGGGGAAGAGGTTACCAAAGTCGCCTGGCAGGGACTGGAAGTGGACGAGCAAAGAGAGGTTATTGTGCGGCATAGCGAGGATTACGTGCAGACCTTTACCTACGCGGTTACGCCGCCGATAAGAGCGGTTACAAATACCAGGCAAGTTCCGGATACTAGAGAGGTCACAAAATTCAGGGATGTCGAGAGAACTGATAGTGTGACTGTGTTGGAGTACTTGAGGGAGTGGCGATAGTAAGCCGGGTATTCGCAGAATGCCAGGTTTGGACGAGCAATCGGCTCGCAGGTCTGAGGGTGGCGTGTATTTAGAAAAAGGGGTGGAATGAGAGAGTTGGCTATTACGGTAGCGGCGTTGTTGCTGCTAGCACTCATTGTGAGTGCCGTTGGATGTACTGCGCCGGAGGAAGAGCCTGTGCCGACACCAATGCCCACGAGTACTCCAATATCTACCCTGGCACCCACACCCATGCCTACTCCGGTGACCGTGAGCGAAACGTGGAATATCACTCGCATGCTCTCCGGACTCTCGATAACACTTACTGTAGTCTCCTGGACCGGTGACGAAGCTGTGGTGGAATGGCAAATACACAACCAAACGGGACAGGCATTTGCAGCCAGCCGTCTCTATTCCATCTTCACTCCGGGCACCTATGCCGTAGACCAGGATGGCAACGAAGGTGAATATTTCATCCCGGGCCCTATCAAGCAAGATCTCGGGTCGGGTGACTTCAGGCACTATGAGACCAAGTGGCTCTTCTATCCCGAATCCGAAGTAATCACAATACGCCTCAGTGATATCTACCCTGAGGGCCACAGTTTTGTGGACACCAGCGCACAATTCACCTTCTCTCGTTAGAACGGGGTCTCGACTTCAGGTTTTAAGGTCGAATGGCGTACCTGGTTTGGCATTCTCCGTCAGTTCATGCCTCAATCCCACTATGACGGCATCAATGCAATAGATTTTTGTCAGGCGTGGTATAATTGTGGATGCCGATGTAACATGTTGGGAGGGGGATCGAAATGAGAGGCCAGCGGCTTATAGTTAGCGTAATCTTTGCTTTGATCTTGGTATTGGCGAGTTCGCTGCCTGCGTTTGCGCAGGAACCACCGTTGGCCGACATCGAGAGTGAGATCGATGTTGTGCAGTGGGGTGTCGTATACTGTCCAAAGGAGGGCGGTGAGGAGTATCTGGAGGCGCTCAAGCTGCTTGTTGTGCTGGAGATAGCGGACCTGTTTGTAGAGCGGGCGATGATTGAATATGCTGAAGCCGGGGAGGTGACAGACAGGGTTGAGAGATGTCTGAACAGGGCGCTTGCCTGGCTGGAACGCGCGATGGCTCTCAGCGACGACGGAGGTTTTGACATTAGCGCCAGTATCGATAAAGCGATCGAAACCGAGGTCTTCAAAGAAGAGCGGTTGGATAAATGCGGTTGGCTTAGTGGTGGAGATACGCCCTGGACCGGGGAGAGCATGGGCGCATACGGAAACTGCGCCACTGTTGATAGCTACATCGATGTAACAATTGCAAGGATTAGTCTCTGGCCATTGGAGCAGCTCTGAGTTCAGTGGCCCAAGTCTCTACACGATCGCTGGGGAATATTGAGCGCACTAGCAGCAGACCTTGTCCTCTATAATGCCAACATCCTGACGGTGGATCCCCAGCGGCCTGGTGCGGAGCTGGTGGCGGTGGGGAGTGGGGAGATAATCTGGGTTGGCTCCAACAGTGACCTCGACCTCTTTGAGGGGCGTGCCAAGCTCATAGACTGTGAAGGCAAAACGGTCGCCCCCGGCTTCAACGATGCTCATGTACATGTCATGGCCTGCGCCACATGGTTGCTGGGCGTAGATTGCAGCCCTGCTTCGGTTGCATCCATTTCCGATATTCAGGCCAGGATCAGGCAGCAGGCGGAGCGTGTTCCACCGGGCACCTGGCTGAAGGCTAATGGCTACAATGAGTTCTACCTCTCCGAGCATCGCCATCCCACCCGCCACGACCTCGATGTGGCAGCGCCACACCACCCGGTGAAGCTGACTCATCGCTCCCTGCACGCATGTGTGCTCAACAGCCTGGCTCTGTCCCTCGCCGGTATCTCTATAGAGACGCCGGACCCTGAGGGCGGGCTCATCGAACGTGAGCTGGAGACGGGGGAACCCAATGGGATACTCTACGGCATGAACTCTTATATCAATGAGCAGGTAATGCCCCCTTTGAGCGACGAGGAGCTTGGACGGGGGATAAGGCTTGCCAATCAAAGCTTTATCTCTTCGGGCATCACCTCGATCCAGGATGCCACGGTGAGAAATGGCTTCGAGCAGTGGCAAACCTTTCTCAAACTTAAGGAGAGTGGAGAGCTTGCTCCTAGAGTCTGCATGATGCTGGGGCTTCATGCCCCCGCCGATTTCAGAGAGAGAGGGCTGTATCCTGGCTATGGTGACAGCAGACTTAGACTAGGCGCGGCTAAGATAACCCTGGATGAGGTCAGGGGGCAGCTTAACCCGTCGCAGGAAGACCTGAATGAAGTGGTTCTCACGGCGCATCGGGACGGCTTTCAGGTAGCCATACACGCTGTCGAAGAGGGCACGGTGGAGGCGGCTACCATTGCCTTGGAACACTGTCTGCGTAAGTCCCCGAAGGCTGATCATCGACACCGTTTGGAGCATTGCTCTGTGTGCCCTCCTTCCCTGCTGCAACGACTGAAAGCTATCAACGCTGTTGTTGTTACTCAGCCGGCGTTTATTTACTACAGCGGGGAGCGGTATCTACAAGATGTCTCCGATGCGCAACTACCGTGGTTGTATCGGACGAGGTCGTTTTTGGAGAACGGGCTTAGACCAGCCGGTAGTTCCGATTGTCCGGTGGCACCCTGCCACCCGCTGGTCGGGATTTACGCCGCGGTCACACGCAAGGCCCAGAGTGGGCAGGTTCTTTCTCCGGAGGAAGCTATTTCCCCTGCGGAGGCGCTCAAGCTGTATACCTTGAGCGGTGCCTATGCCTCCTTTGAGGAGAGCTTAAAAGGAAGCATTGAGGTCGGTAAGCTGGCCGATCTGGTGGTTTTGAGTGCTGATCCCACCATGGTAGCACCGGAGGAGATAAAGGGGATTCAAGTGGAGAAGACCCTCATTGGTGGTGAGGTTGTGTGGCAGCTATGATATCTAGGACAGGGCTCGGACGACGATCTCGCCAATAACCTGCAGTACGATGATAGCTACAATCGGAGATAAATCGAACATGCCTATGGTGGGGATTATTCTGCGCAGCGGCGCCAGAATGGGTTCGGTTATCTGAAAAAGGACATTATGGATAGTGACCAGGAAGCCGCCTGCGCTTGAGGGACTCATCATAAACCAGGATAGGATAACCCTGAAGAAGATAGCAAACGTAACTATCTGGAATATGAGCCAGACGAAGTAAGCTACATTGCTCATTTGGCGTCGTCACCTCCCAGAAGCTTTGCTTTCTCGTAGGCAGCGATGACCGCTTGCGCTATAATGGCCCGCATTCCTCCCTCCTCCAGGCATTGTAGTCCCTCGGCGGTGGTACCTCCCGGCGAGGTGACCATATTTCTTAGCTGTGCCAGGTGTTTGCCGGACTCATCAGCGATACGCGCAGAACCCAGCACGGTCTGTGTAACCAGCTCCACTGCAGTCTCCCGCGGCAGACCGATGTGCACCGCAGCATCGATGAGCGCCTCCATAATCAGGAAGATATAAGCGGGGCCGCTGCCGCTTATCGCCGTCGCCATGTCGATATACTTCTCCTCGGGGAAGTATATCTCCTTGCCCATCGCCCTCAGAATGGTTTGCACCGCGCCTTTCTGCTCTTGACTAACTGCGCTGGTGGCGGTCCATACGCTCATACCCTCTCCAACCTGTGCCGGGGTGTTGGGCATCACGCGGACAACCTGGTCGTGTCCCAGACCCTTTACGATGGTACCCAGTTTCGCCCCAGCTACAATAGAGAGCACCAGTTGTCCTTCACTTAACTTGCCCTTTAGGTCTTCCATCACTTTGGCCAGCACCTGAGGTTTGATCGAGAGGACGACAACTTCGGAGTCACTGAGCGCACTGCCCACATCGGAGGTGCAACGGACCTTGTACTTTCCCCCTATCGTGGTAAGGCGAGCCTGGTCGATATCACAGGCGCAAATTGTATCCGGGGCGAATGCCCCTTGCCCGAGCACGGCTGAGATCATTGCCTCGCCCATACTACCGGACCCGATAAAGGCGATCTTCATCTTCTTATCCTTACCCTGGTATCCTCTCACCGAAAATCGCTCGACCTATCCTCACCAGTGTTGCCCCCTCCTCTATGGCGACCTCGAAGTCATCGGTCATCCCCATGGAGAGGTGCCTGAGTCCTAGGGCATCCCCCAGTTGCCGCAACCGGCGAAAGATGGGACGGACCTCCTCGGCATCGCTCCCCCAGGGAGCGATGGTCATCAGCCCCCCGACCTCGATATTGGGCAGCCTCCCGATACGCTTCACCGCCTCATCGGCTTCAGGTAGCAGAAAGCCACTTTTAGTTGCCTCGCCGGAAACGTTGACCTCGATGAGAACGGGCAGCTTGCTTTGACTGCTCTGGCTCAGGGTCTCCGCTAACCTTAACGAATCAACGCTATGGATTATATCAAAAATGTCCATCGCTGTCTTGGCCTTGTTGGTTTGAAGGTGTCCCACCATATGCCATATCAAGCTGGGCCTCAAGCTCGCAAGCTGCTCGATCTTGGGTTGGGCCTCCTGGACCCTGTTCTCGCCGAAGTTCCTTATGCCCGCGTTGAACGCAGCCTCGATAGCAGGGATGCCTATGGTCTTGGTCACAGCGATCAGTGTCACGTCATCAGGTGATCGCCCCGCTCGCTCGCAAGCCCCGGCGATGCACCGTTCTACATATCGGACATTTTGTTCAATGGTCATGTTTCAACACACCCCGCATTTGTGGCAGTCTTTTGGTGGACACGGTGGGCTTTGGGCGCTGGCGCGTGCTTTCTCCAGTTCCTCCCTGAGGTAATCGCATGTAACGGCGGAATCCACTACTGACCATGGCAGTGGTTCATCAAGGGGCAACTGGCTATGTATGTAGAAATCGAAATCCAGGTCGTGTTCCTCCAGCGCCCGGCGCCAGGCGGCAAGAGAGTTCCCCGACATACTGGCCAGCGCTGCACCCAGCTTGGCGTCGCCCCGGGATAACACCCCCTGTACCAGGCTCCAGGCCACACTATCCGACCTGATCTCAATACCCTTGGGCACCAGGTTCTTCTTGAGCGTGGAGAGGCGATGGCTCAGGGTTTTAGCATTGGTCATCGGGAGCCATTGAAAAGGGGTGCCCGCTTTGGGCACAAAGGGCACCACTGTCAGCACGATGCGGCATCCCGTCCTCTCGGTGCGACTCTTCAGGGTGAGAGTCAGTCTGATAATCTCCTCGATGTCATCGTCGGTTTCCGTCGGCAGGCCGATCATGAAGTAGAGCTTGAGATGCCCTATCCCTTGCTTGGCCATCTCATCCATAGCCAGGATAATATCACTCTCCGTCACGCTCTTGTTGATGATCTGGCGCAACCTCTCGGAGCCTGCCTCAGGGGCCAAGGAGAGGGTTTGAGTGCCGCTTTCCGCAAGCCATCTGAGGGCTACTCGTGACAGCGGACGAATCCGCAGCGAGCTGATGGACATCTCCGCCCCTAGGTGTTGCAGCCCGGCCACCAGTTTATCTATCTCAGGGTGATCGAAGGGTGAGGCCCCTAGAAGTCCTATTCTTCTGCCATGCTTCAGCCCGTTTTCGGCTTGAGCCAGCAGGCTTTTCAGAGGGCGGAAGCGAAACGGCCTGAACCAAAAACCGGCAAGGCAGAAACGACAGCCCCAGCCACAACCGCGTGCTATCTCAATGATGTGCATATCGCTGAGTTCTGTATCAGGGGTTTGAATCACCGAGGTGGTAGCTACGGAATCGAGGTCAGCCAGCCACTGCCGCCTGACGGGAATGCCATCGTACAATGCGGGCACGTAGACTCCGGGCACTGAAGTCAACTCCTTGAGCAGCTTGTCCTTCCTACTTTTAAGTCCTTCGGTCAGGACATCAATCATGCGGGGTAGAATAGCCTCTCCTTCGCCGATGGCGAAGCAGTCGAAGAAGGCTGAGAGGGGCTGGGGGTTGGCGGTTATACAGGGCCCGCCGGCGATCACCAGAGGGTGGCTTTCGTTGCGGTCAGCGGCGTAGAGAGGAATGCCACTGGCTTTGAGGATTTGGACTATGTTGAAATAGTCCAGCTCATAGGAGATGGAAAAGGCGAGGACGTCGAAGTCAGGAAGAGGGCGCTGCGACTCGATGCTGATAGGCTCTTCAGCACTGCGCCCTTTTGGTTCCCAGAAAACCCGTTCGCAGACTATGTTTTCGTAGCTGTTGAGGAATCCATAGATAGTCTGGAAGCCGAGGCTGGACATCCCGAGGTAGTAGGAATTCGGGTAGATGAGGGCGACGTGGATCCTCCCGCCCCAGTCCTTGAAGATAGTGCCCCCCTCTTTTTCGAGCCTCTGTCTGGCCTCTTTGACCGCTTTCCATGTCATGTAGTGTCACGTCGCTAGCACTTGGTATAGCCGCACGCAGGGCAGATGAAGCAGCCTTCCTGGAAAATGAGCAGGCCACCGCAGTCGGGGCATTGTCCTGTCATGTTCCCGATCTCGCCGCTGGATTTGGGGTTGGCTTCCTGTTTTGCTCCAGGATTGGCTTTGGGCCTGACTTCAACTGTGTCGCGGATTTGGTGCCTATCCAGGACACCTGCGATGGCGTCTGGACAGGAGAGGATAGCGTGTCCCCTGTCCCAGGCTATGGAGGGGCATCTTATGCCTCTCAGGTGCTTGGTGATCGATTCCACCTCTACCCCGGACCTCAGCGCCAGGGAGATCAGCCTGGTGATAGCTTCAAGTTGCGCCGAGGCACAGCCACCAGCCTTCCCCAGGGCGCAGAAGACCTCGCACAATACGCCTTCCTCGTCGAAGTTGACGGTTATGTAGAGGTTTCCGCAGCCGGTCGCTACCTTCTCTGTGACCCCGGTAGTGGTGATTGGGCGTGCTCTGGGGACTCGCTTGGGCTCTTTCTCTTCGACTGTTTCAGCCATGTTGATGCTCAACACCTGGCTGTCGCGGCTCCTGTCCCTGTAGATTGTTACGCCCTTGCAGCCCTCCTTGTAGGACAGCATATAGACCTGTGCTACATCCTCCCTGGTTGCATCATGAGGGAAATTGACCGTCTTGGAGACGGCGTTGTCGGTGAACCTCTGAAATGCAGCCTGCATCCTGACATGCCACTCAGGTGTAATGTCGTGGGAGGTCACGAACATGTTCTTCACCTTCTCTGGAATACCCTCAATGTCGCGCAGGCTACCTTTTTTTGCCACACCTTGCACCAGTTCTTCGGAGTAGAACCCCTCTCTCTTTGCCATATCTTCGAACAAGGCGTTTACCTCTGCTAGCTGTGTGCCCTCCAGTATGGTGCGCGTATAGCTCAGGGCGAATAGGGGCTCGATGCCGCTGGAGCAGCCCGCGATGATACTCAAGGTGCCGGTGGGAGCAATGGTTGTTCTGGTAGCATTTCTCACCCGGGGGCCGCCAGGCTTGTCGTAAATGCTGTCTTCGAAAGCGGGAAATACGCCTCTCTCCCCGGCCAGTTCCTTGGAGGCCTCCGTAGATTCACTACTTATGAACTTCATCAGCTCCTCGGCAGTATCAAGCGCCTTTTGGGAATCGTAGGGTATTCCCAACCGAATAAGGAGGTCGGCGAATCCCATCACGCCAAGGCCGATCTTCCTGGTGGCCTTGGTCCTCTCATCGATCTCGGGTATAGGGTATTTATTGACATCGATGACGTTGTCCAGGAATCTGACAGACAGTTTCACGGTTTCGGACAGCTTGACATAATCTATATCCAGGGCATCGTTTTTCTCACAGACTATCTTCGACAGGTTAATGGACCCGAGGTTACACGACTCGTATGGCAGAAGGGGCTGCTCGCCGCAGGGATTGGTGCTCTCGACACTTCCCAGCTTCGGAGTGGGGTTATCTCTATTCACCCGGTCCAGGAACACGATTCCCGGGTCGCCGTTCCTCCAAGCGTTGTCAACCATGCGGTCGAATACCTCTTTCGCATTGAGCTTACCGACCGACTTCTTAGTATGGGGCTCGATCAACTCGTAGTCACTGCCGCTCTCCACCGCCTTCATGAAATCCTCGGTCACCGCCACGGAGATATTAAAGTTGGTGAGAGAGGTATAGTCCTCCTTGGAGGTGATAAATTTTAATATGTCGGGATGGTCGACGTTCAGGATTGCCATGTTGGCCCCCCGCCGTTTACCCCCCTGCTTGATGACATCCGTAGCGGCGTCGAAGGCTTTCATAAACGAGACCGGGCCGCTGGCTACCCCACCCGTTGAGCCTACCGCAGAGCCTTCCGGCCGCAGACGGGAGAAGGAGAAGCCGGTGCCGCCGCCGCTCTTATGAATCAGGGCGGTGTGTTTCACGGAGTCGAAAATCGAGTCCATGGAATCCTCGATTGGCAGCACGAAGCAGGCGGAGAGCTGACCCAGCTCGCGGCCAGCGTTCATCAGGGTTGGCGAGTTGGGCAGAAATTCAAGATTTGCCATCATCTGATAGAACGCATCTTCCCTGGCCTCGATGTCGGCGTTGGCGTCATAGAGTAAGTCAGCTGAGGCGATATGGTGGGCCACGCGATGGAACATTTCTTCAACGCTCTCAATCACTCGGCCCTTTTTATCTTTTACCAGATACCGTCTCTCCAGTACCGCCCTGGCGTTTGGCGATATATTGACCTCTGCCTTTTCCCCTTCCTTGCTTTTCGCCTTAGTTTTCAGGGCTCGGACCGGTGCCTTTTCCTCCTTCGCCACAATCGGGACAAATGCTTCGGGCCCTCTCTCGGCGAGGATACTTCTCGCAATAGACTTAATTTCCGTCTCATGCACAGGCCTTCTAATTATGGGGGCGAAGTCCTCCATTCCGGGGAGGGTGGGGACGTGATCCAGGCGCTCTATAACCTGATCGGCGAGTCCCTCGATCATCTCCCTGTCTGATATGCCCATGGATTCAGCGGAGGCGAAGATAGCGCGGGCAACCCTGTTGCGCAGCGAGCGCTCCGCTTTACTGTTCTTTCCATTATTGCCGTTATTCATAGCTATTATCCTGTCGCTGGGATCACCTTTGGTCGGTATCTAAAGACGTCCTGAAGGGCTAGCTCTCTTCCTTCTATCCGGGGTGTTGAACTCTCCTTCGGGAATAAGTGGAAGCTGGCTGGCGGGAGACCTCCCAGAGACGAGGGTATCCACCTCCCGCTTGAGGCTTGTTATGTCAGCGAAATCGCGGTAGACACTGGCGAAGCGGATGTATGCTATGTGGTCGATTTCCTTCAACCTGTCCATCAGTATCTCGCCCACCGCTGAGCTTGGAATCTCAGCCCTGCCCAGGAGGAGCAGTTCGCTCTCAATGTCATCTACAAGTTTCTCTATTGTTCCGGTTGGAAGAGGACGCTTCTCACAGGCCTTACGTATACCGGTGACCAGCTTCTCGCGGTCGAACACCTCGCGGCGCTGGTCCTTCTTTATGATAACCAGGTTGCCGGTATGGATTCTCTCGTAGGTGGTGAACCTGAAGCCACAGCCGAGGCACTGGCGGCGACGGCGGATGGTGTCATCCACATCCCGGGAATCGGTAACTTTGGAGTCTTCGTGATTGCAATGAGGACACTTCATCATAAAACCCAACTAATCAATATATTGTAGCGAAAGCATAAGTTAACACAATATATTGATATTGTCAAGGTGTTTCGGGGGGATTTTTGGGCGTTTCGGGGCACCTCTGGTGCTGGCCTGGGATGGTTTTTCAACCGGACAAAAAAAGGGGGAGACACCGTGTTATCATGAGGGG
>Ga0209498_1002685_pt1 | contig 10685 bp, 8 predicted proteins | sample WalLakDeSediment_FD_184131 | JGI IMG/M metagenome (GOLD analysis project Ga0209498, IMG submission 184131) | Lake sediment microbial communities from Walker lake, Nevada to study Microbial Dark Matter (Phase II) - Walker Lake 11/02/13 Deep... | ecosystem: Environmental > Aquatic > Freshwater >... | reverse complement strand
CGCCGCCGCGCCGCCGAGCGCCCCGCAGCCGAGGATCGCAACCCTCGCGGCGGCAAGCTTCGCCTGCCCTTCGGGACCGAGCGGACCGAAGCGGGTCTGACGGGAATAACGGTCGGGATCGAAGCCGGGCATGCTATCGAGGCTACCACGCGGGGCGGGCTTCGAGTCTGGCACACGCGGCCCGAGGCCCACCTTGAACGGATCACGCCAATCCGTGAACATCCCGGGGCAGGGCCGGCACCAGGATTCGCGGCCTCGGTATGCTTGAAAAAAGGGACTGTCCCCGCCGCGGGGACTGTCCCCTTTCCCCTTTCTCCCCGCCGCCCTGCCGGAGATCCCGATGACGATCCTCTCCCTGTTCTTGTCTTTGCTGCTGACCGCCATGCTCGCCCTGCCCGCCCGGGCCGCCCGGTCCGACGAGCCGCTGCCGCTCGTCTTCGAAGACGACTTCTCCCAAGGCATCGACCGGTGGGAACCGACCGACCCGGCCGCTTGGACGCTGGGCAAGGATGGCGAGCGGGCCGTCTGGGGCCTCAACAAGCGAATAAGCTCATACCAGCCCAAGGTCCGCAGCCCCCACAACGTTGCGATTGTCAAGGATCTCGAACTCACCGACACAGTGATCAGCTTCCAGGTAAAGAGCACGCTCGACACGGGCGGCCACCGCGACTGCTGCGTGTTCTTCAACTGGCAGGATCCCGAGCACTTCTACTATGTGCACCTCGGGGCCAAGCCCGACCCGGCCAGCGGCCAGATCATGATCGTGGACGGCGCTCCCCGCCGGCCGCTCACCAAGAACACCACCCCCGTGCCCTGGGATGAACAGTGGCACACGGTGAAGCTCGTCCGCGACGTGGCCTCGGGCCGGATCGCTGTCTACTTCGACGACCTCGAGACGCCGCTGATGGAAGTCACCGACAAGACCTTCACGAGCGGCCGCGTCGGGATTGGCTCATTTGACGACATGAACGACTTTACAGCCGTACGAATCCACGGCCGCAAGGCCGAAGCCACACCGTAGGCGGCCGAAGCCGCCGCCTCAGGCGTCCGCTTGTCATCGTTCCACTTTCCCCCCGAGGATCTCATCCCGTGCCAGCCCGCTTCCCCCGCCGCACGCTGCTTCAATCGGGCCTCACCACCGGCCTCGCCGCCGCGGTCGCCTCCGGCACCGCGCCCCTGTTCATTCCCGGCCGGACCTTCGGGGCCAACGAGCGGATCGTGATCGGCGGGATCGGCGTGGGCAACCAGGGCTCGGGGCTGGTCCGTTCGTTCGCCAAGCGGGCGAGCGTGGCGGCGATCTCGGATGTCTACCTGCCGCGTGCCGAAAAGCTGGCCGGCGAGGTAGGGGCCGGCAGCGTCCATCAAGACTACCGGGCCCTGCTCGACCGCAAAGACATTGACGCGGTGATCGTGGCCACACCCCACCACTGGCATGCCCTGTGCTGCATCCATGCCGCCCAGGCCGGCAAAGACATCTACTGCGAGAAGCCGCTGGCGTATTCGATCCTCGAGGGCCGCCGGGTGGTGGAGGCGGTCCGCAAGCACGGCCGCGTGCTCCAGACCGGGATGCAGCAGCGGTCGGGAATCAAGGAGCAGGCCGGCTGCCGGCTTGTCCGCGCTGGCGGCCTCGGCAAGATCAGCCGTGTGATCGCCTCCAACTATGCGAGCCCCATGGAGCCCGACTTCCCCGAGCAGCCGGTGCCCGAGGGCCTCGACTGGGAGCGGTGGTGCGGCCCGGCCGACCTACTGCCCTTCAACAAGGTGGTCTGGGACAACCGCAGCGACCCGAGCTGGGTGTCGCTGCGGCCCTTCTCCGGCGGCGCGATGACCGACTGGGGGGCCCACGGCCTCGACATGGCCCAGTGGAGCCTGGGCATGGACACAACCGGCCCCGAGGAAGTCTGGGTTGAGGGAGAGCCGTTTAAGCCACAGGTAAGCACGCCCGAGAAGCCGGGTGGCAGGCAGAGGGGACCGAATGCGCCGAAGGTCTGCATGCGGTATCCCGGCGACATTATCTTGGAGCTCGCCGGCGGCCCGCAGTTTGGCGTGACCTTCGTGGGCGAGAAGGGCCGGCTCACGCTCCAGCGTGGTGGATTCAAGGCCGATCCCGCCGACCTCGCCGTCGATCCGGCTGCGGCCGCCGCCGTGGCTATTATCCAGAGCACCGACCACCACCAGAACTTCCTCGACTGCATCAAGAGCCGCGCGGAGCCAGCCGCGGGCCCGGAAGTGGGCCAGCGATCGACATCGCTGGGCCATCTGGCCAACATCGCCCGCTGGGTGAGCGGCCTGACGAGCGAGACCGACAAGCGGCTCCGCTGGGACGCCGCCGCCGAGCGGTTCACCAACTCTGACGAGGCCAACCGGTTTCTGTCACGTCCCTACCGCGCGGGCTACACCCTGCCCGCTGACGTCTGACGGCCGGTGATATAATCTGAGGGTGGCGGAATCGACGATCAGTGAATCGGATCATCCAAGCAGTCAGCAGAAACCGTCTGCGGCTGCGTGTGTCACGAGCGCAGCGAGCATGCGGCTGACTCCCGAACAGCGTGGTCGCATCGTGCGGATCGTCCGTGACCAGGCCGGCGCGGACGCTTCGGTCTGGCTCTACGGATCGCGAACGAGCGACGACAGCCGCGGCGGAGACGTCGATCTGTTGATCCGCAGCTCCCGAGCCATCGACGTCGGCGAGCAGGCGGAAATCCAGGCCCGCCTGGAGCGGGAATTGTCGCTTCCGGTGGATGTCACGTTCATCGACCCGGACCGCGGCATGAATCGGTTCCAGCGGCTCGCGGCCGCCAAAGCGGTGCCCGTGGAAGCCCAACCATGAACGTGATCCTTGACGAGAGTCGCCGGCATCTTGCCGACCTGCTGGAGGCCTGCCAGCGGTGCGCCTGGCATCTCGAAGCCACCGCGGCGCGGATCGAGTGGCCGTTGACGGCCGAGACCCTCGAGCAGCGGCAGATGGATCTCGAGCTCTTCGAACCGCTCGCCGCCATGAACGAACGGTTCGCCAAACTGCAGGACCTGCTGGGCACCGCGATGCGTCATCTGTGCGAACTCTGCGGCGAGCGGACCGACACGTTCCTGCGGGTGCTCGCGTTTTGCGAGAAAGTCGGAATCATCGGCGGCAGCGAGGCCTGGCAGGCCTGCCGCAGCCTGCGGAACCGCGCCGCCCACGATTACGGCACCGACTTTGCGGTCACGGCCGCCCACTTCAACGCCCTCCACGGGCAACTTTCGATGCTGAAGACAACGACGCTGGCTCTGGCCGACCACGCCCGGAACGCGTTGGGCATCGAGCCGCCTGACGCCCGCTTCTCCGCGGCACTGCGGCCGCCGCCCCGGTAGCCGCCGGCGGCCCGCCCCGCCTCCGAGGGCCGGTTAGGCGGCCGGCTCCAGCAGCCGGCCCTTGTGGATCACCCACACCCCTTCGCGGCGGGCGATCTCGGCCGGGATGAGGTTGATCTGGTCGCAGGCCACGAAAGCCTGGGCCTGCTGGCCGGCCTTGCGCAAGACCGCCGCCCTGCGGGCCGCCCGCAGGATGTCGTCGTTGTCGGCCGTGAACGAGACCTCGCCCACGAGGTAGAGCGAGCCGCCGTCGATCGTGCCGGTGGCCACGACGTCGGCCCGCCGGAGTTCATCGAGGTCGTCGGCCGTGAGCCCGGCAACGGCCGGCTCCACCTCGAGCGACTCGATAATGTCCATGACGCCGACGATCCGGCACCGCCTGATCCGGCGGCCCACATAGGCCGGCAGGTGCTTGCCCACCAGCCACTCGAGGGCCCAGCCGGCCGTCGTGTCGGTCCGGATGCTCAGGGCACGAACCGTACTGCCGAGCTCCTTGAGCTCTTGGCTCGTCTCCTTCTGCTGCACGGCCAGCTCCGCAACCCGCGCGCCCGTCACCTGCTGCTGTTCCGCCAGCTCGGTCATCGCCACCCGGAGCTCGTGCATGTCGGACCGGGTTGCCAACGTGTCGTGTGCCCTGACAACGCACGACGTGAACACGTCGGCCTGAGGCACCGTGAACACCTTGACAAGTTCGTCGCGGATCGTTTCGCGAAAATCTGGGACGGGAGTGAATTTCCCCCGGTTGGCAGTGGGTGATTGCGGTGCCGAATCGATGGCGAGGCTTTCTCCCCGACCGATCTTTCCTTGGGGAACTGTCCCCTTTGCAGGGGACTGTCCCCTTTCCTGTGGCCGCAGTCCCCGGGCTCGCGCCCGGGGCTTGTATGGGTCACCCGGGCTCGCGCCCTGGGGCTTGTCTTGTATGGGTTCGTAGGTCGCCGAGGCCGCTCGGCCGATATCAAGCTCTCCCTAGCCTGCGACGTAGCCGGCCCAGTCGGAAGCGGGCCCGCTACCGGTGGTGCCCCAGCCGGCGAGGGCCGCCTGAAGTGCGTCGCAGTCAGACCGCGACGTCGGCTTGGGCCCTGGTGCACAAGCCACATCCGCCACCCGCTGGGCCATGAGCGGCACGCCGGGCGGCTCCGTTCGCCAGGCCTCGTGCGGCAGGCCACCGGCCGGGAGGGTGACTACAAACAGGTCGATGCCGGCGGCGACAGCGGGAGGCGGCTCGGTGCCATCGACCTCGTGGGCTAGAAGCAGCGTGTTCCTAGAACTACGAGTCGCGGCCGCGATCCGGTCGGCTTCCGCACCGGGCACAGCCGCAACCACCACAGCCACGAGCATGGCTGGATGCCAGGCCCACGCGGCAAGCCGCTCGACGGCCGCAGCCATCTCGAGCGGCTGACCCTGCCCGTCGGCGAGCAGGCCGATCACGGCCACGCCCTCGGTGTCAGAGCGCTCGAGAAAGGTTTCGCTCGGGTCGGCCACAACCGCAGCCAGCGCGGCGTCGCGGAAGCCGGCGATGTCGAGATCCGCCGAGCGGCCGAGAATCCCCCGCGGCACATACCGCCGGCCGTCGAGCCAGAGAGATCGACCCCGCACGCCCAAGCGGCGGAGGCCCACCGGCCGCTGCCAGGCGGCCAGTTCGCGGTTGCCGGCCACGAGCCGGGCGTCGAGGCGGTAGCGGTTTGGCAGTTCGGGCGTCCAGAAGGAAGGCTCTGTCAGGATCGCTCGAGCCACGACCGTGGCCAGGAGCGGGGCCTGCGGCGGGCCCGGCACGGCCGCGAGCCTTGCCGTCACCGGGAGCGTGATCGCACGACGGCAGTCGGGGCCGGTGAGCGTGCCGCTGAGCGTGGCGTCGGCTGCGTTTACGCCCGGCGGCAACTCGGCCCGAAAAAACACTTCCGCCCGCAGCGAGTCGCAGCGGCCGAGAAGGCAGTCGAGGGGAGTGTCACTTGCCATCAGCAGCCTCTGTCACGCTCCAAGCTTCAGATCGTCTGTCACGGCGTGACGGACCTACGACCGCAGTGGCGTTGAGGAACAGAGGCTACCCCGGCCCTGTCACCCTTCCGCCCCCGCGAACCGCGCGCGGGCCATGTCGCCGAGGTGCCTGAGGTCGAGCTTGCCGGAGCCGAGCACCGGCAGCTCATCGATCTCGGCAAAGGCGTCGGTCCCCGGAACCCAGAGGTTGGGCAGGCCCTTGGCTCGGAGCGCTGCGACCACGCCTGCGATCTCCCGCTCGGTCGGCAGGTGAAACACGATCAGCCGCTCCCCCTTGGCCCGGTCCGGCACGGCCGTCACCACCGCGAGCAGCTCCCCATCGGCCGCCCCGAGCGCCTCGTTGATCGCCTCCTCGACCGAGAGATGGGGCACCATCTCGCCGCCGATCTTCGAAAACCGGCTCTCGCGGCCGGTGATCGTGATGAAGCCCTCGCGGTCGAGCCGGGCGATGTCGCCGGTGCAGTACCAGCCGTCGTGGACAACCTTCTCCGTGAGATCCGGCCGGTCGAGATAGCCCTGCATGACGTTGGGCCCCGCGACCCAAAGCAGCCCCTCCTCACCGACGGGCAGCTCGCGGTGTCCCTCCCGTTCGGTGATCCGCGCCCGGCAACCGGCGATCGGCTGGCCCACCGTGCCCTCGCGGGCATCGACGGGCCGGCCCGGCACATGCCTGGCCGGTGGCACATTGGCCGCCACGAGCGGGGCGAGTTCTGTCGCGCCGTAGGCCTCGACGGGCCGAACGCCAAACTTCTGCTCGAAGGCATCGCAGACTTCCTTGGGCAGCTTCTCGGCAGCCCCGAAGACCGCCTCGAGGGTCGAGAAATCCTCGGCCGGCGTTCGCCGCACGTAGATCCGGAGAAAGGTGGGCGTGGCCATCAGGATCGTGGCGTGATACTCACGGGCCAGCCGGCCCACGACCTGAGCGTCTCGCGGATCGGCGTGGTAGATGACCGCCGGGTCGAGCACCAGCGGTGTCCAGAGCGTGGTCGTGTAGCCGTACGAGTGGAAAAAGGGCAGCACGCCGAGGGCCACGTCGGCCGGCGAGAGGTGGAGCAGTTGGTGGATCGCACGCACGTTCGAGCAGACGTTCTCCTCGCTCAGGACCACCCCCTTGGGGTCGCCCGTCGAGCCCGAGGTGAAGATCACCGTGAGCACGTCGTCGGGCCGCAGCCGATGGAGCCCCAGCAGCCGCTCCAAGAGCGGCAGCGGCACAACCGTCGCCTGGAGGAAGCCCACGAGCTTGTCGGCCGTGGTGGCGAGCTTCTTGAGACTACCGGCGTCGAGCAGCTTCTCGCCCACGTCAAGCTTCACACGCGAGAGAAACAGCGGGCTCGAGATGACATGCTGAAGCCCAGCCCGCTCGATACAGATGTCGAGGATCGGCTGGGTCGAGGTGTAGTTGAGGTTCACCGCCACGCGGCCGGAGAGGGCCAGGGCCGCGTTCACGATCGCCCCGCCGGCCGTGGGCGGCAGGAGCACGCCCACCCGCTTCTCGTCGGGGCCGAGCACCCGGTCGAGCACCCGTTTGGCGACGAGGATCCGGGTCAGCAATTCGCGGCCGGTGAGTTTCGTGCCCAACGAGTCGGCCATCTTGAGCCGGCCCGCGGCCGCGCGGCAGGCCCGGAGCATGCGCCGCTGGAGCACGAAGGCCGCGGCGGGATCGGGAGTTGCGGGAGCAGGAGCCTCAGGCGGCATGCGGCGTGTCTCTCCGGGGGCCGAAACACGGGCCTCACGTTGCCCGTTCATCGCCTGATATTAGAATCTCGGAGCTGCGAACTGAACAGGCGCTCTCTGCCTGCCACTACGCGATGGCCCCTTCTCCCGGACACCTCGGATGCCCCGCTACCAGCCCGCCCGGATCGAGCCGAAGTGGCAGGCATGGTGGGAGGCGGACAACACGTTCGCCACGCCGCGGCTGCCGCCGCCCGGCGTCCGCACGACCTACGTGCTCGATATGTTTCCCTATCCCAGCGGCGACGGGCTCCACGTCGGCCATCCGGAGGGCTACACGGCCACCGACATCGTGGCCCGCTTCGAGCGGATGCGGGGCAGTTGCGTGATGCACCCGATGGGCTTCGACGCCTTCGGCCTGCCCGCCGAGGAACACGCCATCCGCACGGGCACACCCCCTGCCGAGAGTACCGCCCGCAACATCGCCACCTTCCGCCGCCAATTGAAGATGCTCGGCTTCAGCTACGACTGGGGCCGCGAACTCGCCACCACCGATCCCGCGTATGTCCGCTGGACGCAGTGGATCTTTCTCGTCCTCTACGACACCTGGTTTGACCGCGACAGCCAGCGGGGCCGGCCGATCGCCGAGCTGCCGATTCCTCCCGCCGTGGAGGCGGCCGGTGAGGCCGCCCTGGGGAAGTATCGCGACCTCCATCGGCTGGCCTACCAGTCGGAGGCGCCAGTCAACTGGTGCCCCGCCCTCGGCACGGTGCTCGCCAACGAGGAGGTGATCGGCGGCGTGAGCGAGCGGGGAGGCCACCCGGTGGTCCGGATCCCGCTGCGGCAGTGGATGCTGCGGATCACCGCCTACGCCGACCGGCTCGACCGAGAACTCGGCGAAGTCGCCTGGCCGGAGAGCATCAAGAAGCTCCAGCGAGACTGGATCGGCCGGAGCACCGGCGCCGAGGTCGACTTCTTCGTGCCGCCGGCCGGGAGCGACGCGGCTGCCTCCTTCGCAGTCTGGCAGACGCAGCGGGCCGCGAGCGGTTTCCCGGAGACCCCCGGCACCGATGTGCTGCGGGTCTACACAACGCGGCCCGACACGCTCTACGGCGTCACCTTCATGGTCGTGGCCCCGGAGCATCCGCTCGTCGACCGGCTCACCCAGCCCGGGCAACGGGCGGCGATCACGGCCTACCGCGAGGCCGCGGCCCGCAAGAGCGACCTCGACCGCACCGACCTTGCCCGCGACAAAAGCGGCGTGTTCACCGGGTCGCATGTGCTCCACCCGCTCACGGGCAGGCCAGTGCCGGTCTGGGTGGCCGACTACGTGCTCGCAAGCTACGGCACCGGGGCGATCATGTCGGTGCCAGCGCACGACGACCGCGACTTCGAGTTCGCGCATGCCTTCGGGCTCGAGGTGGTCAGGGTGATCGAGCCGTCCGCCGGCGAAACCCCCGAGAGCGGCCTGTTCACCGGCCGCGGCCGGGCAGTCGCCTCCGGCCCCTACACGGGCCTCGCCAGCGAGGCCTTCATCACGCGGGTGGCCGCCGACCTGGCCGCCGCGGGCCTCGGCCGGGCGGCGGTCAACTACAAGCTCCGCGACTGGCTCTTCAGCCGGCAGCGGTTCTGGGGCGAGCCGTTCCCGATCCTTCACGAACTCGACGCCGAGGGGCGGCCCACGGGCGTTGTCTGCCCGGTGGCCGAAGCCGAACTGCCGGTGCCCCTGCCCCCGCTGGCCGACTTCAAGCCCGGCGACACGCCCGACCCGCCGCTCTCACGGGCCGGCCACGACTGGCTCTCTATCGAGCGGGCCGGCCGCCGATATCGCCGCGAGACCAACACGATGCCGCAGTGGGCCGGCTCCTGCTGGTACTACCTGCGGTTTCTCGACCCGCACAACACTGAGCGGTTCATCGACCCCGAGGTCGAGCGGGCCTGGATGCCAGTCGATCTCTACGTCGGTGGGGCCGAGCACGCGGTGCTTCACCTGCTCTATTCGCGGTTCTGGCACAAGGTGCTCTTCGACCGCGGCCATGTCTCCTGCCCCGAGCCCTTCGGCCGGCTCGTCAACCAGGGGATGATCCTGGGTGAGATGGAGTTCACCGGCTACCGGGGGGTATCCGGCGGCTGGGTCTCGGCTGAGAAACGGAGGGAGGCCGACACGCCCGTCCGGCTGCCGGCCGAGCAGGTGGAAAAGCAGGGCGAACACTTCGTGATCCGCGACCTGCCGAAAGTCCGGGTCGAGAGCCGGGCCTACAAGATGTCGAAGAGCCGCGGCAACGTGGTGAATCCCGACCAGGTGGTGAAGGAGTTCGGCGCGGATTCGCTGCGGCTCTACGAGATGTTCATGGGCCCCTTGGAGGCGACCAAGCCGTGGAGCACGGCCGGCGTGGGGGGCGTGCGGACCTTCCTCGATCGCTGCTGGCGGCTGGTCGTCGACGAGCGGGCCGACGAGCTCGCCCTGGCGGCACAGGTCGTCGCCGATCCGCCCACCGACGACCAGCTCCGGGAGCTGCACCGGATGATCGACAAGGTCACCAAGGACATCCCGGCCCTGTCCTTCAACACGGCGATCGCCCGGATGATGGAGTTTGTGAATTTCTGCACCCCGCTCGAGCGGCGGCCGCGGGCGATCCTCGAACCGTTCGTGACGGTGCTCGCACCGTTCGCGCCCCACCTGGCCGAGGAACTCTGGGAGCTGCTGGGGAAGCCCGCCCCCGTGTCACTCGCTCCCTGGCCGGCAGTGGAGGCGACGTGGCTCGTCGACGACACCGTCGAGATTCCGGTGCAGGTGCAGGGCAAGCTGCGGGGCCGGATCATGGTGCCGGCCGGCACCGACGCGGCAGCCCTGCGGACGGCCGCCGAGTCCGATCCGAAGATCGCCGAACTGCTTGCTGGCCACACGATCGCCAAGGTGGTGGCCGTGCCAGGCCGGATGGTTAATTTTGTTCTTGCCATTCCCGGGAGCCAGTCATGAGCGTCCGTCGTGTCCTCGCCCTTGTCCTCGGCGGTGGTCGGGGCACCCGCCTCTACCCGCTCACCCGCGACCGCTCGAAGCCGGCCGTGCCGCTGGGGGGCAAATACCGCATCATCGATGTGCCGCTTTCAAACTGCATCAACTCGGGGCTGCAGCGGATCTACGTGCTCACGCAATTCAATTCGGTGAGCCTCCACAGCCACATCCGCCGCACCTACACCTTCGACGCCTTCAGCGGCGGGTTCGTCGAGATCCTCGCCGCCCAGCAGACGCTCGACGCCGGCGCCGGCTGGTATCAGGGCACGGCCGACGCCGTTCGCCAAAACCTCCGCTACATCCAGCAGCCCGACATCAAGCATGTGCTCATCCTCTCGGGCGACCAGCTCTATCGGATGAACTATGCCGACATGCTCGCCACCCACATGGAGACCGGTGCCGACGTGACGATCGCCGGCATCCCCGTGCACGACGATGCCGCCTCGGCCCTGGGCATCATGCGGATCGCCCCCGACGGCAGGGTGCAGGGCTTCCTGGAAAAGCCGCAGACCGCGGCGGAGCTGGCCGACTTCCGCACCGACCCAGCCTGGATCGAGACCCAGGGCATTCCCGCGGCCGGCCGCTCCCTCATGGCCAGCATGGGCATTTATCTGTTTGACCGCGACTGCCTCGTCGACCTGCTCATGAAGAC
>Ga0209498_1002684_pt1 | contig 10687 bp, 8 predicted proteins | sample WalLakDeSediment_FD_184131 | JGI IMG/M metagenome (GOLD analysis project Ga0209498, IMG submission 184131) | Lake sediment microbial communities from Walker lake, Nevada to study Microbial Dark Matter (Phase II) - Walker Lake 11/02/13 Deep... | ecosystem: Environmental > Aquatic > Freshwater >... | reverse complement strand
TACGCCAGCGCGCTCCAATCGTCCAGCGGCGCGCCTTTGACTTCACCCACAACACCCGGCTCAAGCGCCTCCCACACACAGCCCCACTCGTCTGTGTACGCCCCCACCTGGTTGGGCGTCCCGGAGGCGTGTTCCGCCTGCCCGTAATGCACACGCGGCCCAGCGATGTCCTCAGGGAAACGGTCGCGCAGCGCCGACAACTCAGCGCCGCGAAACATCGGCACACCCGGCAGTGTCCACAGGTGACGCGGCGCACGATCAGGATGCTCAAAGCGCAAAGCGCGCATCACGCGCTCACGGCTGGTCATAATTTCAGCAACCATCACACTCTCCTGAGGTAAAAGTTTACAAGTTGAGAGTTGAAAGTTAAGTGGTGTTATCATCAGCCAAACCCAACTTCGAACTTTTAACCTGCAACCTTCAACTTTCAGCCTTCAACTCAATGTAGAATTTGGCTCAGGAACCGTTTCGTCCGCTCGTGCTGCGGGGCGGTGTAGAGCAGTTCGGGCGTGGTCATCTCGATGATCTGCCCCTGATCCATAAAGACGATGCGCTTGGCGGCGGCGCGGGCGAAACCCATCTCGTGCGAGACGACGAGCATCGTCATCCCGTCGCGGGCCAGATCGAGCATCACGTCGAGCACTTCCTTGATCATCTCTGGATCGAGCGCCGAGGTCGGCTCGTCGAACAGCATGATCTTAGGCCGCATCGCCAGCGAGCGCGCAATAGCGACGCGCTGCTGCTGTCCACCCGAAAGCTGCTCTGGGTACGCGTCAGCTTTCTCCGGGATGCCCACCTTTACCAGCAGCTCGTGGGCCAACGTCACAGCGCGATCGCGCTCCCATTTGTGGACCGTCATCGGCCCCAGGATGATGTTTTCCACTGCCGTCATGTGTGGGAAGAGGTTGAACTGTTGGAACACCATCCCCACCTCCGCGCGCATCTGGTTGACCTGGCGCTCGTCGCCGCGAATCTCCACGCCGTCAATGCTGATCGTGCCGCTGTTGGGCACTTCGAGGCGATTGACGCAGCGCAGCAGCGTAGACTTGCCAGAACCACTCGGCCCGATGATGACGATCACTTCTCCGCGCTCCACGTCCAGGCTCACATCGTTGAGCGCGTAGACGCGGCCAAAGCGTTTGTGCAAGTTCCGAATCTGTACGATCGGCGTTATACTCATCTTGTGCTCCTCAAAATCGTCAGCTGATTAATCTGCTAAATCTGCTGATAATTCTCTTCTCAATCTCTAGCGACGCGGGTGTGGGCCAAGCGGTCGTGCAGCGGTTCACCGGAGGGCGACCACTGCATCCAAAGCAGGCTCAATCCCGGCAATGGCAGAACTAAAAACAGCAGCCGCTTGAGCGCTTGCGTCAACGAAGGATGCGCGCCCTGCGCCGTAGAAAGCCGCAATCCCACCGCCATCATCCCTGGCGTTCGACCGGAGCGCGTCCAGAAGAACAGGATGTAGGCCAGACTGACACCAAGCATCGTGACCGATAAAACCAGGTTGATCGACAAACCGGCAAAAACCAGGGTTACCGGCTGGATCAAAGCGTACACGATCAGGCCGATGAAATCCAACACGACAAGATCGACCACCCCGCCGGCAAGCCGGTGCATCAGCGTCACCGGTTGGTCCTTGTCCTGGCGCGACATGCCGTGCTCGATGTAATAGACGACGCGTGAGAAGATCAACGTAACCAGCAGGTAGACCAAGGCCACCAGCGTGTACGTTTCGAAGTAGGCGAAGGTGCGCGACGCGTACTCCCGTCCCCGGCGCAGCATATCGGAGATCGCCAGCACGGAGACCAGCGACGAGTCTTTGAGCATGGCGATGAACTCGTTACCCACCGGTGGTAGGATCACGCGCACGGCCTGCGGGATGATGACGTAGCGCATCGCTTGACCGCGCGTGAGGCCCAACGCGCGCGCCGCTTCCATCTGCCCCTTGGGGATCGATTGAATTCCGCCACGGAACGTCTCGCCGATGTACGCGCCGTAGCAGATCGTTAGCCCCAACACCGCCGAAACCTGCGGTCCCAAACGGATGAAACGAGACATCGCATAATAAATCCAAAACAACTGCGCCAACAACGGGATACCGCGAATGACTTCGACGTATAGCGAGGCAAGAATGTTGAAAAACGAGTTGGTGGTGGTGCGGCCTAATCCCGCAACCAGGCCAAGAATCAACGCAAAGGTCATCGACACGATAGTAATCTGGAATGTGGTAACCAGCCCATCGCTGATGAATCGCATAATTTCCCAATATGGCACAGGTTTGAGCACCGCCGCCCCAACGATAAAAACAACCGCCAGTACAATCGCAATCCACCACGCAATCATCAAATTCCGCTCGCGGGGAATCATAGCGCTGTCATCTTGCTGCCAGCCGCGCGGATGAAGGGCAGGCTCTTTTTGTGATTCAGCTTTCATAAGACCTCCTGCTAAATAGTCGAGTGTTCGTTAGTCGCATCATCGTTAGTCAGGTAGTTGGACTTGGGTTACACAGCACGAAATGTCTGTGTCACTGTGTCACTGAGCAATAATCGCAGAGAACACGGAATATCGGTTTCCGTGTTCTCTGTCTGATACTGACTTTATGGAATGGTAAAAACACTGATGGCGGAGATTAGCCGAACGCCAACCGTTACCGCAGCCACTTTGCTCCCAGTTCTTTGTCGATACCTTTGGATTGCACGGCAGCAAGACCCTGGTTGATCTTGTCAAGCAGTTCGCTATTGCCCTTCTGTACGAGTATGCCGTAGTACTCCTCGGTGAACGACTCGCCGACGATCTGCAGTCTAGCCCGGTACTCCTCACGTTGTAGGGCAAAGTCTGCGGCCACCGGCGTGTCACAGACCACCGCATCTATACGCCCGGCCAGCAGATCCTCGAACGCCAGCCCGATTTCATCGTATTCCTTCAGCGCAACGCCGGACATTTCCTCGACCGCAAACGCGCCCGTCGTGCCGATCTGCGCGCCAACGGTGCGTCCGCCGAGCGCATCCGGCCCTGTGATATCGCTACCAACCTGAACCACGACAATTTGCCCCGCGTTGATGTACGGCTCGGAGAAATCATACAACGCCCTCCGCTCATCGGTAATCGTCACCGACGAGATGACAGCATCGTACTCCCCTGCCGCAAGGCCAGCGAAGATGCCGTCCCACGCCACGTTGCGATACTCTACCTCCAAACCCGCTTCCTTGGCAATAGCATTCATCAGATCGATATCAAATCCGACGATGTTTCTATTCTCATCCATGTATTCCATCGGCGGCCACGTCGCATCCGTAGCCACGACGATCTTCTGCGACCGCGCCTGACAGCCCGTCGCCAGACTCGTCACCACTATAGCCGCCAACACCAGCAAGACACTCAATTTTCGAAGTTTCATTGTTCTCCCCCCTTCTGATAACACACACGAATCAAACATTAGATAACAGTTACGCGCTAATCTCCACCGCCATTATCGACTTAATCGGATCAATGTCAAATGTTTCACGGCCTCGCCGGGCTGCCGTCAGGCCAGCGAGCCTGCGTCCACCATTCGATGGTGTCCTCACAAGGATACTTTGCCGCCAAGTCCTCATCGATGTCGATGCCCAGGCCGGGCTTATCGCTCGGATACATATAGCCATTACGCACTTCGGGCAGGCCGGGGAACATCGCGTAGACGTGCTCCGGGAAGCGGCACCACTCCTGGATGCCGAAGTTGGGCGCCCACAGGTCGAGGTGCAGGTTCGCGGCGTGGCCCACCGGCGAGGTGTCGCCTGGGCCGTGCCACGCGGTCTTCACCCCGTACATGTTAGCGAACAACGTCACCGCGCGCGCGGGCGTGAGGCCCCCCATCTGGCTGACGTGCATCCGCAGAAAGTCGATGAGGCGCTCTTCGACGAGCGGCTGCCACTCGTGCGGGCTGTTGAACAGCTCGCCCATTGCAATGCGGGTGGCACACTGCTGGCGGATGTGACGGAAGTAGGCGATGTCCTCCGGAGCGAGGTCGTCTTCGAGGAAGAAGAGGTTGAACTTCTCCACGTCCTTGGCGAAGCGTACCGCGTCGATCGGTTGCAGGCGCTCGTGGACGTCGTGCAGCAGCTCGACTTCGTCGCCGGCTTCCTGGCGGACGTGCTCCATCATCCGCAGCATGTTGCGGCAATACGCGCGAGGATCGTAGTACGCGCCTTCAGGGGCGCCTTCGGGCTTGACCATCGTATCCGCACGCCCGCCGTAGCCGCCCATCTGGATGCGGATGTAGCGGTAGCCTTCGGCCATGAACTTCTTGACGTTGCCGGCCACCTCTTCCGGCGAGCGGCCATCGGCATGGGTGTAGACCGCCGCGCCCTCGCGGCACTTGCCGCCCAACAGATCGTAGACGGGCATGTTCGCCAGCTTGCCCTTGATGTCCCACAATGCCTGATCGATGCCGGAGATGGCGTTGTTGAGCACCGGGCCGTTGCGCCAGTACCCATGCACCATCGCCATCTGCCAGAATTCCTCGATGCGCGCCACGTCCCGCCCGATGGCGAAGGGGATGAGGTGCTTTTCGAGCGCCGCGACGACTGCGTGAAAACGCTGTGTAAACGTCGCGCAGCCCAACCCGTACAGCCCCGGCTCCGACGTGATGACCTTGACGATCACCAGCCGCGATCCGGCGGGTTGGGTCAGAATGACTTTAACGTCTTGGATTGTGATTGGTTTTGCCATAGTAGCCTCCTGTGAGATTGGTTACAAGTTGCAGGTTGAAAGTTACAAGTTATAGACCCATTGTAGGCGCGCTGATGAAAGTGTCAAAGCCGGACTACAGAAGCGCAGAGAGCGCAAGGGTATGATTACCCCCTGCGCTCTCTGCAAAAGAAAGGAAGAAGAAACGAGCAACACGCCGTTGTAACAACGGAATCGCAGGCCCCATCTGCCATTCCGATGATACCGAAAGATCAAGGGAACGTCTGAACACGGAATCGTGGCAACGTTCCTACAGATACAGAAATTGCTGAACCAGTTTTTGGCTGTGCGCATCCAACGCCGCAACGTCGGGAATCTCGTAGCGCGCTTCATTGACATCGATCAGCAGCCAATGGCCGGGCGCAACCTCGCGGGCGTAATGGATCACGCTGTTGCGCATCACAAACGCTTTGTGTCCCTTATCGGTCTCCACCGTCCAATAAAGGAAGCCCAGCTCCTCTTTGATAGTGAACACCTGCACGATCTCCGGGACGAAGTAATGCAATCCCAACTCCGCCGCCACCGCATCGCGGCTTCCCGGCTGCAACTGGCTCCAATCCTCGATAATGCCCAGCTCCGGGATGGTCTCCTCGGTCGCGTCGCGCACGGAGAGGAACTCGGTGCTGTCCGAGACCGGAAAACACGCTCGCAGCGCCACGCGCGGATAATGGATGATGTTAGCTGACGTTTCCTCCGGTGCGTCTTCCGGCGATGCGTCTGAATGCAACGTCATGCTCAAGGTATCCCCTTTGCGTTCAAAAGTGACACGCTCCGGATGCAAGTAAACGACTTCAAAGGCTTTCGTCATTGCACCTCCTAGACCGCCGCCACACCGTCGAGGCTGGCCAACTGCGTCTGCATCTGCACGAGATGGTAGAAGGAGCCTTTGTTATCCATCAATTGCTTGGGCGGCCCCTGCTCTTCCAGCTTGCCGCGATTGATGACGATAATGCGGTTAGCGTTGTACAACGTTGAGAGCCGGTGCGCGATGGCGATGGTCGTCCGTCCCTTCACCAACTCATTCAGCGCCTCCTGGATTTGGCGCTCGGTGTCGGTATCCACCGAGGAGGTCGCCTCATCCAGGATCAGGATGCGCGGGTTGTGCAGGATGGCGCGCGCGATGGAGATGCGCTGCCTCTCGCCGCCCGAAAGCCCGGCCCCACCCTCACCGACGATGGTATCGTAGCCTTCGGGCAGTTGTGTGATGAAACCGTGCGCGTTCGCCGCCTTCGCCGCCTGGATGATGTCGCGGCGGGTCGCGGCGGGCCGGCCGTAGGCGATGTTCTCCGCCAGCGTCCCGTGGAACAGGAACGGCGTCTGCAACACGATGCCGATCTGCTGGCGGATCTCCTCCATCGACAGGTCGCGAATGTCCACGCCATCAATGCGGATCGCGCCGCGCGTCACCTCGTAGAAGCGGCACAGCAGGTTCACGAGCGTCGTCTTGCCCGCACCGCTGTGCCCCACGATGCCGATCATCTCACCCGGCTCGACGGTGAAGCTTACGTCGCGGATCACGGGATAATACGGATCATACCCGAACGTCACTTTATCGAACTCGATCTTGCCGCCGAGCCGGGCCGTGCGCACCGGCTGCGCCGGCTGCTTTTCCGGCGCCTCGTCCAACAACTCGAACGTCCGCTGCGAGATGGTGAGGAAGCGATTGAGCGCCTGGCTAATGTGTGTGAGGTTCGAAAGCGGGCCGTAGAACATCCCCAGGTAACTCAGGAAGGCCATCAGCGTGCCGAGCGTGATCGTGTCGGCCAACACCGCGCGTCCACCCGCGTACCAGATAATCAAGCCGCCTGCGCCAAACGCAAACGAGATCAGCGGGAAGAACTTACTCCACGCTAGGTCTACCTGCAAGCGCGAATTGAGCAGCGTCATATTGCGGTTATGATAGCGGCGCTCTTCTTCGTCTTCCTGCGCGAACGCCTTGACCACGCGCACGCCGGAGAGGAAGGTGTTGAGCATCGCGTTCAAGCGCCAGCGCGCCACCCAGAAGCGGCGGAAGTGCGGCTGCATGTAACGGTAGTAGAAGTAGGCCGCCGCCACCACAAACGGCGTCGGGATGAGCACGTACAGTCCCAACGACGGCGCCATCGAGAACAGCACCACGCCGATGCCGACCACCAGCAGGATGTTCAAGGTGAACGTCGTCATCTGCGAGACGAGACCTTGCAGCTCCTCAGTGTCCTGATTGATGCGCGTCATCAACCGCCCGACCTGGTTCTTGTCGAAGTAATCGACCGAGAGCTTTTTAAGGTGCGCGAACAGTTGATCGCGAATGTGCGATGTAAAACGAGTGCTGACGTTGATCGTCATCCAGTTGGTGACAATCGTGAGGAGCACTCGAACAACTTGTATGCCCAACAAACCGCCAACCAACCAGGGCAGCAACGTTGGGTCTCCGCCCGCACCTCCGCCGACCCTCAGCACGTCGTCGATCAGAATGCGGGTCAGGTAGGGAGGCAACAAGTCCACCAGGACCCCCGCTACCAACATGATCACGATCAGGCCCATCTTGCCCCAATAGGGACGGGCCAGGTCTATCAAGCGGCGAAACAACTTGCCGCGCTGGATACAGTTGGGACACACCTTCGACGAGGTATCGACCAGGGAACGCCCACACATCAAGCAGGTGTGGCTGTCCGCCGCCGGGTCGGGAACCGGCACATCGTCGCCATACTCGGCGCGCGCGTGCAGATAGTGCGCCACGCGGCCAAAGCGGTCGGTCAACTCGTTGGAATAGTGCAGCAGCACGTGAGGCTGGCGATCGACCGTCACCTGCATCAGACCATTGCCGACGCAGCGTTCGACCTTCGCATCCTCGATTTTGTCCAGGGGGAACTTGTGCCGTAGGTTGGCGGTCCCGTTGTGGCGCTCGATCACCCACAAGTCGTGGGAATCCATCAGCAGCCATTGCTCGCCAAAGCGCCCGTCGGGGCCTAAGTCCGATTGCACGGCCAGCGTCACAGCATCGGGCCGCACCCCTTCAGCTTGCAGCGTCGTCTTGACCGCGGGCGGCAATTGCGCCACAAAGTCCGGTTTGACAATCACCGGGATAGTTGCCGGTTCATCCAGATCATCCATAAGATTCTCCTTATTGGTCGAAACCCGTTCCGCTACCACGAAACTTCACCAATAAGGCGCCCCAAAAAGAAAAAAGGCGCCCTCAAACACTAGGTGCCTTCTTCCACGCCTACGAGGTTAGCTGTCGGGCTTGGGCCGAAGAAGCTCGCCCTACGGTCTTACTGACCGACTCGCCCCCTATTTGGGTCCCCCGCTGCCTCATCGACTGCGATGAGGGCATTAGGCGTTTTTGGTATAGGGTATGTACTTACGATGTAAATGATAGCACGAAGATTGCTCTGTGTCAATACCCAAATAGGTAATTTTTCGACCATTTTCCCCAAGTTGCTCTTTTGGGCTTAACGCGCTAAACTATACACGATTTACCATTCACGATTGCTTATGGAGGTTCTGATGAACGACATCTACCGGCTCAACTTAGGACTGGGCAGCTTGCCGCTGCTCTCCGACGCGGAGACACGCTCCATCTCCGCCGAAAACCCGGACGGCGCAAAGGCCGGCGGCGCGAAAGAAATCCCCGACGCTCGCAATGCAGGATCGATGCTCGGGCAAGGATGGAAAATCCGCCCCTGTATCACGTTGGAACCGGGCACGACGACCACCCTGGCCGACATCGAGGGACCAGGGATCATCCAGCACATCTGGATCACGGTAGAACCGCGCGCCTACCGCGATACGATCCTGCGCTTTTCCTGGGACGATGAGGAGACGCCCTCCATCGAAGTCCCGCTCGGCGACTTTTTCTGCAATGGGCATGCGTTGCGGTACAACGTCAACTCGCTGCCGGTGGCGGTGAACCCCTCCGGCGGCTTCAACAGCTATTGGCCGATGCCCTTCCGCAAGCGCGCGCGCATCACGATTGAGAGCCAGCACAAGGATGCCATCGGTGGGTTCTTCTACCAGATCACCTACGCACTCACCCCGATTCCCGACAACGCCGCCTACTTCCACGCGCAGTGGAGGCGCACGCTCACCACCCGCGAGTATCCTGAGCACGTGCTGCTCGACAGCGTGCAGGGAAAGGGGCATTACGTGGGCACGTTCCTGGCCTGGACGCAGCTTTCCAACGGCTGGTGGGGCGAAGGCGAGATCAAATTCTTCATGGATGGGGATACGGACTTCCCCACCATCTGCGGCACCGGCACGGAGGATTATTTCTGCGGCGCGTGGGGCTTCGGCGGCGAGACCTACTCGACGCCGTTCCTGGGCTATCCGCTCTACCGCAAGGAAGCAGGTGAAGTCCCGCGTCATGGCCTGTATCGCTGGCACGTCTACGATCCTATTCGCTTCAAGCGCGATCTGAAAGTGACCATCCAGGCGCTCGGCTGGTGGCCGAACGGCAAATTCGAGCCACTGACGGATGACATCGCCTCGGTCGCCTACTGGTATCAAACTGAACCACACGCCCCCTTCCCGGCTTTCCCCCCTGTTCACGAGCGATGGTCGAGATAACCTATGCGTAACGATCCTTACTTCGACATCTACCCCAAAATCGTCCGCGCCGGACACGAAACGACGATCACCATCCGGCCTTTGTTCGACCACGTGCGCGCCGTCGCCAACGATCCCGAGGTAGCTCTCTTTCCAACGGAGGGGAGCCGCGTACAAACCGCGCAGTCTCCACCGATCGTACTCAAGCCCACCACTGTCGATGGCGTTCTCCAGGTGCACTGCCACTTCGAAAGCGAGCAAGAATACACGCTGTTGCTTGGCAACGGTGCGAAACCCCTGGTCGAAACCCGCCTTTACGCGCTGGACGACGACCTATTCACCCGCCGCCCGTACAAAGGCGATATCCATATCCACAGCTCCCACTCAGACGGCAAGGAGTCGCCGGCCTACGTCGCCGGGGCCGGGCGGCGCGTTGGGTTAGACTTCATGGCGATCACCGATCACCGCAAGTACGCGCCGTCGCTGGAAGCTATCCGCGCCTTCGCGGATGTCCCCATCGACCTGCGCCTCTATCCCGGTGAGGAAGTCCACCCGCCGGACAACCCGGTACACATCATCAACTTCGGCGGCAGCTTGAGCGTGAATGACCTGTTTGCCGGCGCGGCGTACCGGCGCGAAGTACTGGCCATCGCTGAATCGCTCACCGATTTTCCACCGGATATGGATCGCTACACCTACGCTTCCTGCGTCTGGTGTTTCGACAAGATCCGTGCGGGCGGCGGCCTGGGTCTCTTCTGTCACCCTTACTGGTACACTGGCCACCGCTACGATGTACCGGAAGCATTGACGACGCTGCTGTTCGACCGCCAACCTTACGACGCTCTGGAGCTCATCGGCGGGTACCATCCCCAAGAGGTCGAATCGAATATGCTCCAGGTCGCCCGCTATCACGACGAACGCGCGCGCGGCAAAGCGATCCCCATTGTCGGCGTGAGCGACGCGCACGGCAGCGAGACCGGCGAGCTGTTCGGCTGGTACTACACCATCGTCTTCGCGCCGTCGGCAGGCCTGCCTGACCTCATCGAGAACGTGAAGGCGCTGTACTCCGTCGCGGTGGAGGCGCTTCCAGGCCAGACGCCGCGCGCGCACGGCCCCTTCCGCCTCGCCAAGTACGCGCAGTTCTTGCTACGCGAAGTTTTACCGCTGCACGACGCCCTCTGCGTCGAAGAAGGCCGGCTGATGCTCGCGCACATCGCAGGCGACCCGCACGCGCTCGAGTTGCTACGCGCTTACCAGGGGCGCACCACCGCCCTCTACGATCATCTTTGGGCCGTTGAGTGAAACCCTTGCGAAGGTTTCTGAACCTTCGCAAGGGTGAAGGGTACACCTATTTGCATTAGCCACAGATTGTGCCAAAATGCCGCTTGACTTTGGACTTTGGACTTTGGACTTTGGACTTTTGACTCACAAGGAG
>Ga0209498_1002683_pt1 | contig 10688 bp, 8 predicted proteins | sample WalLakDeSediment_FD_184131 | JGI IMG/M metagenome (GOLD analysis project Ga0209498, IMG submission 184131) | Lake sediment microbial communities from Walker lake, Nevada to study Microbial Dark Matter (Phase II) - Walker Lake 11/02/13 Deep... | ecosystem: Environmental > Aquatic > Freshwater >... | reverse complement strand
AGCTCGGTCATCACAAGCCGGGCCATGGCAAGCACGTCGTGCTCGTGAGCGGCGACGAGGAATACCGCAGCGAGGAGGCCCTCACCCAGCTGGCGAAGATTCTCGCCACCCACCACGGCTTCGACTGCACGGTGCTGTTCGCGATCGATCCGGCCACCGGTGAGATCAACCCGCTCAACCAGAACAACATCCCCGGCCTCGAGGCCCTTCGCAGCGCCGACTTGATGGTGATCGCCACGCGGTTTCGCAACCTGCCCGACGACCAGATGAAGGAGATCGACGACTATCTCAAGGCCGGCAAGCCGGTGGTGGGCATGCGGACGGCGACGCATGCATTTCAATTTCCCGAGGAGAGCCCCTACGCCCACTATGGCAACGGCTACGCCGGGCCCAAGACCGAGTGGGCCGATGGCTTCGGCCGGCTCGTGCTGGGCGAGAAGTGGATCAGCCATCACGGCCATCACGGGCACGAGAGCACCCGCGGCCTCATCGTTCCCGCGGCCAAGGATCATCCGATCGTCCGCGGCATCGCGGACGGCGACATCTGGGGCCCGACCGACGTCTACGGCGTGCGGCTGCCGCTGCCCGGCGACTCGCAGCCGCTCGTGCTCGGCCAGGTGCTCGAGGGCATGACGCCCGACGCGCCGGTGGTCGAGGGTGCCGACGCGAAGAAGAACGACCCGATGATGCCGATCGCCTGGACGAAGACCTACGCTGTCGACGGCGGACCGCGGGGCCGCGTGTTCACGACGACGATGGGCTCCGCGGACGACCTGGCAGCCGCCGGCACCCGGCGTTTGCTCGTCAACGGCTGCTACTGGGCGGTGGGCCTCGAGGATGCGATCCCGGTAGCCTCGAACGTGGAGATCGTCGGCACCTTCGCCCCCACGCCCTTCAAGGCCGGCGGCCACGCGAAAGGCGTGAAGCCCGCCGACCTCCGGTAAGGCCACGGGAATCCGAGATGGCGAGGGGTTCTGGAAGGCACCATCCCCGAAAACCGTCATACTGTCAGGTGAGTGGCACGCACATCCACACGGCCAGGCGGTCGACTCGCCTGCCTGGCCGACACGCTCGAGCAGCATGCCGGGTTCGCCGAGGTCGTCGCCAGTCTCCGTGCCGGGCACGGCGGCTCGATCGGCGGAGCCTGGGGATCGGCCTGCGCGCTCGCCGTGGCGGCCGTGCTCCGCGAGATTCATGACGAAAACGGCACCGGCACGCTCGCGGTCGTCCTGCCGCACGCCGCTGAGGCCGAGGCGTTCGTCGACGACGTCGCCCTCTTCGCCGACGTGCCGCCGCTGCTCCTGCCGGCGCTCGAGGATCTGGGGGACGACGAGCCGACCGCCGGCGATCCGGTCGAGGCCGAGCGGCTCGCCGTCGTCAAGCGACTCGTCAAACCGCTCGCCATCCCCGCCGGCGGCCAGCCACCGCTCGTCGTGACGAGCATCCAGGCCCTGCTCGCCCCGCTCGTCGATCCCCGCGCAATCGAGGCGGGCACCCGCCGGCTCGCCGTGGGAGGCACCGTCAATCCTGAGGAACTCGCCGACTGGCTCACCGCCCGCGGCTGGCAGGCGGCCGACGCCATCGACGCGCCCGGTTCGTTCGCCCGCCGCGGTGGCATCGTCGATCTCTTTGCCGCCGACTGGGACCGCCCCGTCCGCATGGAACTGTTCGGCGACGAGATCGAGTCGCTGCGCACATTCGATACGGTGTCGCAGCGGAGCGTCGCCGACCTGCAGGCGATCGACCTCACCGCGCTCGCCGCCGAGGCGGCCGGCACGCGGCACACGCAGCTCGCCGACCTGCTGCCCCCCGGATCGTGCGTCGCCCTCGTGGAGCCGGGGGAATGTGCCGAGGAGGCGAAGCGGTTGTTCCAGCGGCTCGGCGAGCGGGCGGCGCTCCTCGATCCCGACGAGGTCTTCGCGCGGCTGGCCCGGTTTCCGACGCTCGCGCTCGCGGCCCTGCCCCCGTCGAGCCTCGACGCCTCCGCCACGCTCGCCGTCGAGAGCGTCGAGCGGTTCACCGGCGTGCTCGACCGCGTGAAGGAGGAGCTCGACACCGTCGGCAAGGATCAGGAGGTGTGGGTCGTCTGCCCCGCGGAGGCCGAGGAGAAGCGGCTCACCGAACTGCTCGCCGACTCGGCGCCGGCCCGCACGAAGCGGCTCCATTTCGCCCGCGGGCGGCTCTCCGCGGGCTTCCGCGTGGTGCCCGAGAAGCTCGTGATCGTGTCGAGCGCCGAGCTCTTCAACCGCGAGGAGGTTTCGGCCCGGCCGGCCCGGCAGCGGCTCTCCCGCGCCATCGACACCTTCCTCGACCTGCACGAGGGCGACTACGTCGTGCACGTCGCCCACGGCATCGGCCGCTACAAGGGGCTCAAGCTCCTCGAGAAGCACGGCCGCACCGAAGAGTTTCTGGAGATCGAGTTCGCCGAGAACACGAAGATCTTCGTGCCGGCCTCGTGCATCGAGCTGGTGCAGAAGTATGTCGGCGGCACGAAGCTCGCCCCCAAGCTCGCCAAGATCGGCGGCACGCTCTGGGCCAAGCAGAAGTCGGCGGTCGAGCGGGCCGTGGCCGACATGGCCGCCGACATGATCCGCCTCCAGGCCACCCGCGCGAGCCGCCCCGGCATCGCGTTTCCGGCCGACACGCCCTGGCAGCGACAGTTCGAGGAGTCGTTTCCCTACGACGAGACGCCTGACCAGCTCACGGCGATGGAGGCCATCCGCGGCGACATGCAGGAGCCCCGGCCGATGGACCGGCTCCTCTGCGGCGACGTCGGCTTCGGCAAGACCGAGCTCGCCATGCGGGCCGCCTTCAAGGCGGTCGAGGCGGGGGCGCAGGTGGCCGTGCTCGTGCCCACGACCGTGCTCTGCGAGCAGCACCGCCGCACGTTCACCGCGCGGTTCGCCGAGTTTCCGTTCGTGATTCGCGGCCTCTCCCGGCTCACGAGCGCGGCCGAGACCCGCGACACGCTCGAGGGCCTGGCCAGGAAGACGGTCGACATCGTCATCGGCACCCACCGGCTCGCCGGAGCCGACGTCCACTTCGCGAACCTGGGCCTCGTCGTCGTGGACGAGGAGCAGCGGTTCGGCGTGGATGTGAAGGAGCGGCTCAAGGCCCTCCGCGCGAGCGTGGACGTGCTCACGATGACGGCCACGCCCATCCCCCGCACGCTCCACATGTCGATGCTCGGCATCCGCGACATCTCGAACCTCACCACGCCGCCGGCCAACCGGATTCCGGTGGAGACGAAGGTGGCCCGCCAGGATCCCGTGCTCATCCGCCACGCCATCGAGCGGGAGCTGGCCCGCGACGGCCAGGTGTTCTTCGTCCACAACCGGATCCACGACATCCACAAGGTGGCCGATCGGTTGCGGCAGATCGTTCCCGAGGCGTCGATCGGGATCGCCCATGGTCGGCTGGGCGAGACGGAGCTCGAGGAGGTGATGGTGGCCTTCGTGCGGGGTGAGCTCGACATTCTCCTCGCGACCACGATCGTGGAGAGCGGCCTCGACATCCCCCGGGCCAACACGATCTTCATCGACGAGGCCGACGGCTACGGCCTCGCCGACCTCCACCAGCTCCGCGGCCGCGTGGGCCGGTCGCACCACCGCGCCTGGTGCTATTTAGTGGTCGATGAAACGGCTCGCCTCACCCAAACCGCGGCCAAAAGGCTCCGGGCGATCCAGGAGTTTTCGAGCATGGGGGCGGGGTTTTCACTCGCGATGCGGGATCTCGAGATCCGCGGCGCGGGCAATCTCCTCGGCACGCAGCAGAGCGGCCACATCGCCACGGTGGGCTACGAGCTCTACTGCCGGCTCTTGGAGCAGGCCGTTCGCGGGCTCAAGGCGCTGCCGCCGTCGGAGCCGCCGCCGGTCACGATCGATCTCCCCGGCGAGGCCTGGCTGCCCCGCGACTATTGTTCCGACTTCCGCGCGAAGATCGACATCTACCGCCGGCTCTCCCGCGCGACCGAGGCCGCGCAGGTGGACGAACTCGCCCGCGAGCTTGCCGACCGGTTCGGGCCGCCGCCGGACGAGGCCCGGCGGCTGCTCGACTTCGCGCACTTGCGGTGCCGCGCGACCGCCTGCGGCATCGACTCGATCACGCGGCATCCGGGCATGATCATGCTCGGCCACCACGACAAGGCTCGGATCGACCGGCTCCGGCAGGCGGCCGCCAAAAAGGGCCGCGTGGTGCGGGTGGTCGATCAGAAGACCGCCGTCGTGCCGCTGCATGCCGACACCCTCGCCGACCCGAACAAGCTTCTGGCCAGCGTGCGGTCACTCGTGGAACTGGTCTGACACCGTTTCCCACATGCGCCTTGCGTTCACGCCCGAGCGATAGATACAAGCCCCGGACGGAAGTCCGGGGGTGCGTACGTCTGATGTCACCAACTGGTCGCCACGAATCCCCACGATGCAAGATCCCCGCCGAATCGACGTCATGGAACACCACGTCGGCGGGAATCAGTCATCAACTGGAATCGTGGTGAACCGATCGCACGGCACCATCACCCCACCCCCGGACTCCCGTCCGGGGCTTCTATCAACCTTGGCGACCCCGAGCCTGTGGCCTGTTGCCCGTGGTTGCCAACCGCCGCGCGGACCTTCGCGGCATGGTCGATGATATCGAGCATGCAAGGAAGACATGCCTGGTCTGCATTGAGCAAGTGTTCGAGATTCAGCAAGGGTTTGAGCGCCCTACCAGAGCTTGCGCTGCTCGAGCGCCGCGAGGAATTCCCGCAGCGGGAGAACGTCGATTCCGGCCTCGGTCCGCTGGGGGCGATCACCGAGATACACGACCAGCCGCCGTTTCACGCCAGCCAGCCCCTGTATGGCTTGCAGCCCTGCAAAGTCCCTGGACGTCACTGTGGTTTTCGCCTTGGCCTCGACGGCGACGAAGCTCGTTCCGGCCTTGATCAGGAAGTCGACTTCGATCTGCCCCTCCGATGGCGCCCAGTACCAGAGTCCGTCGTAGGGATGGCCGGTACCGCTCGCAGGCTCGCCGTACGCACGGAGCAGCTGGCCGATCCAGCCCTCGAAGAGCGAGCCACGCTCGGCCGAGGTAGGCGGATGAAATTCCCGCCTGACTCCGCGCACGACGCCGCTGTCGGTCCAATACAGTTTCGGATGCCGCCGCTCCTTGACCCGCAGCCGCGCCTCGAATGCGGGCAAAAGCCAGGCGAGATGCGTGTCGGCGAGGATGCCGAGATAACCCTCGACCGTCGTGCGGGCCACTCCTGCGTCCCGCGCGAGCCCCGCGACGGAGAGCACCTGGCCATGAAAGACGGCTGCCACGGGGAGGAAGCGGGCGAAGCCGGGAAGATTGCGGACGAGCGACTCGGCCTGGATCTCCTCCTTCAGATACATCTGCACGTACGACTCGAGGGCCTCGCGCCTGTTGGGAGCAGCCCAGATCACGGGGAGACTCCCGGAGCGAAGCACCTCGGCGAGGTCGAAATCCCGACCTAGTTCCTCCGGCAGAAGCGGAAACATCTGCCGATGCAGGGCCCTGCCTGCCAGCAGATTGGTGCCTGCCTGCTTCAGCTTGCGGGCACTCGACCCCAGCAGGACGAACCGCATGCCGTGGTCTTCGATGAACCGATGCACCTCGTTGAGCAGTGCGGGCAATCGCTGGATCTCGTCCACCACGACCGTCGTGCCGCGGGGGATCGTTCGCAACTCGTTCGCGAACAGCGCCGGCTCCCGCAGATACGACTGGAAGAGCCCCTCATCCAAGAGATCGATCCGTCGGGCCCCGGGCAGCGCCCGCTTGGCCCATGTGCTTTTTCCCGCTCCACGCATGCCGAAAAGGAAGAAACTCCTGCCCGCCGGAACGCGCAGGATCCGCTCGTACATGGCTTTCTTTACCATGCCGTCATTTATACCGGAAAAATGACGGCATGGCCACACATCGGTAATCTCACCAATGCGGCGGTCTGGTCGGTCGATTCGCGGTGGATCGTTTACGACACGCGATCCGGCGCCGATGGCTCCGTGTTCGACGGCACGAGGATCGAGCGGGTGGAGGTTGCGACGGGGCGGGTCGAGCCGCTCTTTGAGTCCCGTGACCGCGCCTGCTGCGGCGTCGTGACGGCCAGCCCGACCGACGACCGCATCCTTTTTAGGGTCATCGCCAGCCGCTCCCGCGATCTGAGCGATATACTCCCCGGCATGGTCCTTTACCTCGACATGTGTTGCATCAAACGGCCGTTCGACGACCAGTCGCAGCCCAGAATCCGGCTCGAGTCCGAGGCGGTTTTGGGGCTGCTGGCCGCAGAGTCCGACTCGGTGCGGTTCGTGCGGTCGCCGGCCTTGTGGTTGGAGAACGAGCAGAATCCGCTGCCGACGCGTGCGGCGAGGGTGCGGCGATGGCTTGGAGCACAACAGCCTTTCTCTGACACGGCGACCCTCGTGGCACGCGCGAGCGATATCATGAAGCTTGGCGTGAAGAACTTCGATGCTCTCCATGTCGCGAGCGCCGAGGCGGTCGGAGCAGACGCTTTGGCCACGTGTGACGACCGTTTTCTTGCCGCTGCTCGACGTGCCGGTGATCTGATCAGCGTGCGTGTACTGGGTGTCTTGGAACTGGCCGCCGAGGTATTGTGATGAGTCATGCCCTTTTGGATCCAGCGGAACTGCGGCTTCGTGGATTCGATGCCCTGGTAGATGCACTGGGGTGGGTGAATGCCGTGCGGTTCGTCCAGCAATACGAGACGAGCCGGCTCGACTACACCGAAGAGCGCGAAAAAATTCTTCCGGCCTGGCATGGCGATGAGCTTGGTCGCAGGCTCGAGAACGTCAGGGACGAACAGTCATCGTCCCGACCTGATCGTCGAGAGTCGTAACCAGTTGCAATAGGCGGGCGACGCGACGATGGTGCTGGATCAAAAGACCGCCGTCGTGATGCTAGCCTGAATGCGATGGTCGAACCGGCTGGGCTTCCGCCCCTGACTGAATGATTCGCGTTAGCGGGCCGAGGTGCCGAGTGCCTCGAGAATTGCGGCGACCTCCCGCCGCTGGCCCGCGTCAAATTGCTCGAAGGAGCTGGCCACGCCGTCGCGGCAGATGCCCATCGCGGCGAGCGCCGCCTTGATCCCGACGACGATCCGGCCGGGCATCGTGCCGACCTCGTAGAGTTTTCCGAGCAGCTTCGCCCGGTCGCGAAGCGCCGCGATGCGGGCCTCGTCGCCGGCGCGGACCGCCGCCAGGAGATCCACGAACAACCGCGGCATCACGTTGGCACCGCCGGGGATGCCGCCATGCCCGCCGAGTCGGCAGGCCTCCGGCAGGAGAAGCTCGGGGCCGACGAAGAGCGACCAGTCGGGCCGCTCCTCGCGTACGATCTGCGCCAGCGTGGCGAAGTAGCCAAGGTCGCCGCCGCTGTCTTTGATGCCGACGATGGCGGGGCAGTCGGCCAGCCGGCGCACCGTGTCGGGCTCGAGCACGAGCTTCGTCATCTCCGGCATGTTGTAGAGCAAGAGCGGCAACGGCACGCGGGAGGCAAGCTCACGGCCCCACCGCACGAGCGGCTCCTGGGCGGCGGGAAAGTAATACGGCGGCGCGGCGACCACGGCAGCGGCGCCGCATTCGGCGGCGCAGCGGGCGAGCGCCAGGCTCTCTTCGAGCGACGCGTCGGAGATGCCAACGAACACGGGCACCCGACTCGCGACGCAGCGCACGACGCGTTCGACCAGTTCCTTTTGGAGCGTTCCCGAGAGCGACGGCCCTTCGCCGGTGGTGCCGAGCACGAACAGCCCATGCACGCCGCCGGCGACGACATGTTCCACGAGCCGCTCGAGCCCCTCGACGTCGAGCGCGTCGGCCGCGACGAGCGGAGTCACCAGCGGGGGCACGATGCCCTGGAATCGCGGCAACGACAGAGCCTGCCGAGGCTCCGCCCGTTCGCCCACTGCCGTACACGAAGCCCCAGTCATGACACGCCTTTCTCGGAATGACTTCTACCCGCCGCGATCGCCGCGGAATGCTGGCGATATTCACGGGGCGATACGCCGATCAGCTGCTTGAACCGGCGGGAAAAATAGAATTCGCTCTCGAAGCCGAGCCGCTGGGCGATCGCGCGGCAGGGATCGGTCGTCTGCTCGAGCATCAGGCAGGCCTGCTCGATCAGCCGCCGGGCGCGGTATTGGGCTGGCGTGATGCCGGTGAGCCGCTTGAATTTCTTGCGGAAGGCCTGTTCACCGAGGTCGTACTCGGCGGCCACCTGCTCGAAATTCGGTTCCCGGCCGACGGGGATGGCATCGAGCCGGGCCTCGACCTCTTCCAGCCAGCGGGCGGCCGACTTGTCGGCCGACGGCTGCCAGTCGGCGATCATGTGGGAGATCAGTTCGAGCAACTTGCCGGTATCGCGGAGCGTGGGCATGCCATGCGCCCGCGATACGGAGCCGACGAGTTCGTTGAATCGGGAGAGCCAGTAGCCGATCGGCTCGAGATGCCGCACGGGCACGGCGGGATCGAGCATGCCCTCGCCGCACCAGGCGTCGAATGCCGGGCCGGCGAACTCGATGTTGATTTCATCCCAGCGTTCGTCCTGGTCGGGGCCGTAGGCATGCGGCACACCGGGAAACAGGCAGATCACGTCGCCGGCCGTCACCGGCTGGCTCCCGTGCGCTGAATAGTAGGTGCCGCTGCCGCGATAGACGTAGACGAGGCTGTACCAGTCGAGCGTGCGGCGGAACGCCGGATTCTGTTCGAGCCGCGGACGCATCCCCCAGCTCTCGACGATCCGACTCGACCGCACGAGGCAGCCGGGGCCGGGGGCGAGCGGCGAGTCGAAGAGCAGCCAATAGCGGCGGACGCTCTGTCGGCCGCCGACGACGGCCCGCTGCTCCTGTTCGAGTGGCGAGCGATCGAAAGGCTCGTTCCCGCTGGCGTCACCGCGACGTGGTACCCGTGTCACTCCCATGGATTTTTATATACCACGGGGGACAATCGCATTGCGAAAACAAATGAGTTTTTTTGGGATTTACAATATCTTGATACCAAAATATGCATGTGACGGCTGCTTCGTGCAAAAGTTCGACCGTCCCTCGGTGAAGTCCGTTACGAATGACGTGAGTCGGTGACGCGCTGGACTTGAAAAAGTCGATGTTGCCAGCGAAGCGACCGCCGTCAACAGATCACCTCCCGCCGGATGAACCGCTCAGCACATCATCTGGCGTCGTCTCGTGTTGCCTCCCAGAACTCCCTGGGTGAGAGAATCTGAGATGCTCCGAACTGCTTCAACACCAGCAGGTCCTTGTCGCCGCTGACAATGACGTCGACGCGACCGGGAATCACGAGGCCAAGCACCATCTCGTCGGCCGGATCGCGGCACAGCCCGGACTTCATCTTCTCAGGTTCGAGAATTTCCGCATGATCTCGCAGAAGGCAGACGTATTCCTCGACGATGACAGGCGGTAGTCGCAGTTTTCGGCTCAGCGTCCTGCCGACTTCGGAGAGCAGTCCTTCGCACGAGATGATCTGGTGGCGTTCCAGGCAGAGTTCGAAGACCGCCTCGCACAATCCCCTGGATGCAGCCGCGGCGATCACCACGTTGGCATCGAGGACGACCCTCATGAAAGGGCCTTGAACACGTCCTCGTCGGTCAGCAGGCCCTGGGCCTCGGCGAACGGAAGGATCTTCCTGCGAATTCCCCGAAATCGTTCGACCGCGACGTAGCGCCGCAGCGATTCCCTGACGATGTCGCTGACGGCTTTGTTCTCGTGGCGACTGATCTTGTCGAGTTCGTTTCGAAGGTCGTCAGGCAGGCGTATCGTCAATGTCGTCATGGCGGCATCTCCTGCACGACATTGTAGTGCAGGGGTTGTTGGCCGGCAATATCGAAGGAAGGGAAGCCAGCGGGTGGCCAGTGGAGTCTGTTTGGCTTGGAGGACGACGTGCCGGCCCTGCTTGATGCCCGCCGCACCGCCGGACGGCCATCGGATCGATTGAAAGTATTCGTCAAGCTTGATCTCGCTTCCAGAGCGCCCTGGGGGGTGACAGCCACCAAATGTCTTTTTTTTCCACAATTTTGTGGCTGTCAACTTTTTCCCTTCGCATGGAGCTGTGACGGATCGATCACGGCGTGGGCGACCTTCTTCCGCTTCCACGTGTAGGTGACGTGCACCTTGCCGTCGGAGGCCTGGATGATCGCGGGGTAGGAGAATTCACCGGGCTCGGTCTCGAGCGTCACCACGGGCGTCCACGCCTTGCCGTCGGTGCTCAGGGCGATGTTCAGGAGCGAGCGGCCCTTCTCGGTGTGGTTGTAGATCACCAGGTGGCGGCCGTCGGCGAGCGTGACGGCGTCGGTGCCGGAGTTGGGGTTTGGCAGATCGGTGAGCGACATCTCCCCCCAGGTGCGGCCGGCGTCGGCACTCTCGACCTGGAAGAGGCGTTTGCTGGTGCGCGTGCGGCCCAGGGCGAGCAAGCGGCCGCCGCCGAGATCGAGGATGCTCGGCTGGATCGCGCCGATGTGCTTCCCGTCGTTGACCGGCCCGATCACCTCCCACGTCGCGCCGTCGTCGGCCGACCGCTCGAAGTGAACCCGCCAGCCATCGTCTTCCGTGCTCGATGGCGCCAGGATCGAGCCGTCGGCGAGCGCGACGGGCTTGTTCTTGATCGGGCCCACCGGGCCTCCCTTGATCGTCGTGCCGTCCCGGGAAAGACGCATGGGCGAGGACCACGTGC
>Ga0209498_1002681_pt1 | contig 10705 bp, 6 predicted proteins | sample WalLakDeSediment_FD_184131 | JGI IMG/M metagenome (GOLD analysis project Ga0209498, IMG submission 184131) | Lake sediment microbial communities from Walker lake, Nevada to study Microbial Dark Matter (Phase II) - Walker Lake 11/02/13 Deep... | ecosystem: Environmental > Aquatic > Freshwater >... | reverse complement strand
CTTCTCCACCAAGGGCTGCGTTTGGATCGGGTTCACTGAATGTTTGCGACAGAAGATCCCTGATAGATGGATCCAGAGATCTTGGGAAAGGAGTCTCTTGAGATGAGTTCAAGGCAAAGGGGTATTTCCAGAAGATCCTTTCTCCGCTCGAGTGCCGCTTTGGGTACAGGACTGGTTTTCCCCGCGATGGTGCCGGGCCGGGTGTTTTCCAAGGATGTTCCCAGCCAACATATCACCATGGGGTGTATTGGCATGGGCAGGATGGGACAAGGAGACCTGCGCAGTTTTCTGGGATTTCATGACCTCAGGGTGCTGGCGGTGTGTGATGTGGATCGGAATCGGGCGGAAGACGCCAAGAGAATCGTGGACAATGCCTACGCGGGACGCGGTGAACAGGGACAAGGCAAGGGTTGTGATGTCTATGGAGATTATCGGGAACTGTTGGAACGGGCAGATATCGATTCCGTGATGATTTGCACCCCGGATCACTGGCATGCTCTTCCAGCTATCGCGGCGGCTCGACGCGGAATGGATATCTTTCTTGAGAAACCCCTTACCTTGACCGTCGAAGAGGGGCGCCTCTTGAGTGACACGGTGCAGTTATATGGAAGAATTCTTCAGGTGGGAAGTCAGCAGCGATCAGATTCCAGGTTCAGGTTCGCGTGCGAGCTGGTGCGCAATGGAAGGATAGGAGGTTTGGAGAAGGTGTTGGTGGGCGTGGACGTGGATCCAGCCACCGGGTTGAGACCTTCCATGCCCGTGCCCGAACACCTGGATTACGAGTTTTGGTTGGGACCTGCTCCATGGTACCCCTATACCGAGGACAGGGTGCACCCAGAGAAAGGATACGGCAGGCCTGGTTGGTTGCGCGTCAGGGACTACGGAGCCGGGATGATTACAGGGTGGGGTGCCCATCATATGGATATCGCGCATTGGGGAGCTGGACTCGATCGATGGGGGCCTGTGACGGTGGAAGGGTCCGCCGAGTTTCCCCGGGATGGAATCTGGGATGTGCATGGTCCCTTTGAGATCAAGTACACCTATGAGAATGGTTTACAGATCATCTTCGCGGACAACAAGAAGAATCCTCAGGGCATTCAATTCATAGGTTCGGATGGATGGGTTCGCGTGGCTCGAGGTCAAATCACAGCCGAGCCGCAAAGCCTTCTCAAGGAAGTCATTGGCCCGAAGGAAATCCATCTATACAAGAGTCAGGATCACAAGGCTAATTTCCTGGAATGCGTTCGATCACGACGCGAAACCGTGGCTTCAGTGGAAGTGGGACATCGCTCTTGCTCGGTCTGTCTTCTGGGAGACATCGCCATTCGATTGGGAAGAAAGCTTCGATGGGATCCGGCCCAGGAGAGGTTTATGGATGACGATGAAGCCAATCGCAGGCTTTCCGTTCCCATGAGAGCTCCGTGGACATTGGGTTAGGAGGGTAAGGCCGTGTCTGGAAACTGGAGGAAGTTTCTTGTCTTGCTTGGCATGGGGGCAGGATGGCTCGCCGCGAACCTTGGTGTAGGCTCGTGGGCCGAAGGTCTTCTGCTCGAGGCGAAGCTCGAGCAGAGACATCTACACGTACTGGTGGATGGCGAGCTGTTCACGACCTATTGTTTCCAGGAGGATCAGAAATATCCTTACTTCTATCCTGTGAACGGTCCGGTGAGTGGGCTTTCAGTCACCACGGAGAGCAGCGAGCCTTATCCGCACCATCGTTCCCTTTTCTTCGCGTGCGACAAGGTCAATGGAGGTAATTACTGGCAGGAAGACCTACTTGCCGGGCAGATCGTTTCCCAAGGACCACGGGTGATTCAGGAACACGGAAAACAGGTTCAATTCGTGGACGAATGCTTATGGAATCAACCCGGCCAGGAGCCTGTGATTCGTGATCTTCGTACCATCACGATCAGTGCACCTGGCAAGCAGTTGCGATGCATTGACTTGCTGATCGAATTGCATCCCTTGGTGGATGTAACCATCGAAAGGAACAATCATTCTCTTTTTGCAGGACGCATGGTCAGGGAACTCAGCGAGCATGGAGGAGGAAGCCTCGTCAATGCTCAGAGAGACCGCGGAGAGAAAGGGACATTTGGCGTGCCTTCCCCTTGGTGTGACTACTATGGCGAACGGCAAGGGGTCGTTGAGGGGATGGCCATCATGGAACATCCGAGTAATCCCTGGTTTCCCACGCCGTGGTTCACGCGAAATTACGGTTTTTTTTCTCCCACACCCATGTATTGGCTTCCAGGGGATCGACTCGATTTGCCCGCTGAAATCCCGGTGAGGTTGGCCTACAGGGTTGTGGTTCATGCCGGAGACACGAATTCCGCGGGAATCGCTGCCTTGTACGGGGAATATTCGAACCTTCCCGAGGGAATGCCCATTCATGCGATGCGCTTTCAGAAACTGCTGGAAGAAGCTTTGGCCTACCAGTGGGGCCAGAGCCGACGGTCCCTTCTTTCCATGGAGAAGATCCTGAAGGAGGCCCATGGGGACGAGAATCTCATTGCCTTTCTGGAACGGGCAATGATCCATGCCTTATCCGGCCATGCCAGTCGGGATATCAAGCAATTTCTTTGTCACAAGCTTTCTGAAATGGGTTCGAAGAAAGCCGTCCCGGTTCTATCTTCTCTGCTCATGGATATGGAAACCTTTGACATGGCATGCTTCGCGCTGGAACGTATCCCAGGGAAGGCGGCTTCGGATGCGCTAATCCATGCTCTCCATGATCTGGATGACATGTCCAAGATGGCCGTAATCCATGCTTTGGGACAGAGGAAGGATGTCCAGGCCTTGCCCGCGTTGTTCTCTCTGGCCCATGGCACGTCTCCCGGGGAAGTCCGAGCCAGCCTGTTGGCTTTGGGTCGCTTCCGAACCGAGGAAACTTTGGATGTCTTGATGGAAATTGAAAGGGAACAGGTCTGGGGATTGGACTTAGAACACGCCCGACTGTCCTGCGCTTGTGCTCTTCTGGACGCGGGACTGGCAGAGGAGAAGGCAGGTGATGGTTTGAGGGAGACGTTGGATCACAGCGGCAACGCGGCTGTGAGGTTGGGATCCCTTCATTGTCTTCTTCGAGCCGGTCATCAGGATGCACTGTCCTTGTTCCTGAGCTTCTTGAAACAGGAAGAGGAAACCGTGGCAGCCTCGGCGGCAGGATGGGCAGGGTATCTGAGGGGAGTCGAAGCCATCACCTCGATTTGTGGTTGTATACCCGTCCTGCCCCCTTCTGTGGCGCGGCCCCTTGTGGAGACCTTGGGGTACAGTCAGGATCCGCGTCAAGAATGGATCGAGCGCGAATTCATGGAAAGCCTGTCGCATTCGGAGAATGAGATGCTGGCAGTGGCTGCGGTCAGAGCCTTGGGAAGGATCGGGGCAGGGGAAAGCGGGGTCCCGTTGGCATGGTTGGCCACAAAGGCGACTCCCGTGGGAGAGGCGGCCAGGGAAAGCCTGAGCAGCATGCGTCATCCCGGGACCGTGCCACTTTTGCTTGGGTTCTTGAAGGAGGGGGACGAAGAGACGCAATTGGCTATGATCCAGATCCTGGCGACTCGGGGAGAACGGGAGAGCGTTCCTCTTCTCATGGAACGAACGGAAACAGGCCCTGCCCGGGTACAGAAGGCCGCGTCCAAGGCATTGGCTTCTCTGGCGAGGCAGGAAGATTTGGATCCTCTCCTCCATTTGATGGTTTCCCTTCAGGACGACTCCATCCGAAAGGGAGTCGAAGACGCTTTGATGACAATCCTTCAGGGGGCCTCGTCCCGGGAAGAAATCACGGGAAAGCTGCTTGCCATGATGGAAAGGGAGAAACCTTCCGTGAGGATCTCCTTCCTGTCCCTCCTGCGTCGACTGGGAGGCATGGAAGCCTTGGAGGGAATACGAGCCGAGCTTCGCAGCAAGGATGTTGCGTTGAGAAAGGCAGCGATCCAGACTTTGGCTGAATGGGAGGATTCTTCTCCCATGGAGGAACTGTGGGTCGTGGCAAGAAAGGACAAGGAGGAAGCCCATCGCGTTCTGGCTTTGAGGGGCATGATTAAACAGATGGGTATGCCTTCGGAACGTTCGCACGCTCAGAGTGTGAAATGGTTGGAGGAGGCATGGAAGCTCGCCGAACGCTCGGAGGAAAAACGCTCCATTCTGTCGCTTTTGCCTCGTTTCCCCTGCGATGAGGCCATTCAGTTGGCCCAAAAGGCAGTCCGAGATCCGCAGGTGGTCAAGGAGGCAAAGATGGCACTGGAAACCATGGTTTTCGAGGGTGAAGTGGGTTTTGATTTTCAGCCGCCTGGTTCCGTATTGGAAGATGGATTCATTGAAGTCCACATGGGCACTCTTTTTTCAGAGAATGGAAGATATGGATGGGATGCTCCTTGTAAGGGGGAGCGGGACAGAAAGATTGGGTCGGCTTTGACAAGGGATTTGCTCTTCGATGCGTCGCCGAGGACTTTTCATGTGAAGCTTTCCAATGGACTCTATCGAGTGCGTGTATACCTGGGAGATATGGCGAATTTTCACGATCAGATGGAGGTTGGGGCCCAGGGGAAGATCGTGCTGCAGGGGATCACGCTTCAGGCGGGGGAGGTCAAGGCCTATGACTTTCAGGTGGAGGTGCTGGATGGGATGTTGAACATCACGTTTAAGGATGGGGGAGGGGTGGACCAGAATTGGACCTGCGCAGGGATATGGATCGGTCAATGAGGGAAGAGAGAATGAAAAAGAAAATCATACGCAGCGGGATCGTTGGAGCCGGGTTTTCAGCATCCTTCCACTATGAAGCTGTCAGGAAGGTTTACGGGGTGAACGTGGATATCAGGGGAGTCTTTGATGTCGATCAGGCGAAGGCGAAACAGTATGCCGAAACCCGGGGCATTGCGGCCTTTGATTCTCTGGAAGCGCTTCTGGACGAGGTGGATGTGGTGCATTGCTGCGCGCTGGCTTCAGCTCATGAAAACGTGAGCGTCGAAGCCTTGAACAGGGATATCTTCGTGATCTGCGAAAAACCTCTCACCGGATACTTTGGAGATGGTTCCGATTCTTTTCACGGGGATTCCTTGTCCAAGGAGGTGGCCCTAAAGGAGGCCTTGGCCAGCGTGGATCGCATCCTGGAGGCGGAAAGGAAGAGCAAGGCATGTCTGATGTATGCGGAGAATTGGGTGTACGCTCCGGCCATTCAAAAGGAAAGAGAGATCCTGGAAAAAACCGGGGCTCAGATCCTCTGGATGCATGGTGAAGAGGCCCATAGCGGTTCCCACAATCCCACCTATGCCCAATGGAAGTTTTCAGGAGGAGGTGTCATGATCGGCAAGGGATGCCATCCCCTTTCGGCCGCCCTGTATCTCAAGCGAATCGAGGGGCGTGTCCGGGATGGACGACCCATCCGGCCCAAAGCTGTATCGTCCAGGACGCATGCGATCACGAGACTGCCTGGCTTCAGGGACGAAGGACATATCCGGAGCGATTACCACGATATCGATGATTTTTCCATGATGCATGTGGTGTTCGAGGATGGAACCCTTGCCGACATCCTGGCGTCGGATATCATTCTGGGAGGGATCCATAACTGGTTGGAAGTGGCGACCAACAACCACAGGACGATCTGCAATATCAACCCGAACACAGCCATGCAGACCTACAATCCTGTAGAGGAGAATTTTCGTGACATCTATGTGGTGGAGAAGATCGGGTCCAAGCAAGGTTGGACCATGCCCTCTCCTGACGAGGATTGGTTCACCGGCTACCCTCAGGAAATCGAGGCTTTCTATGGTACCGTTGCCTATGGAAATCCCTTGCAGAGCGATAGCTGCCTGGCATCGGATACCATTTCGACCATCTACAGCGCGTATCTTTCCTCGGAACGTTTGGGTGCTGAGGTTGGGATTTGGACGCAGCGGTAAACCTTGAATGAAACAGGCCAGCAACTCCCACAACGTCAGCATAGGATGTCTTCGTCAGGCGGCCCTGGAAGGACATCCTGATCTTCAACTCTATAGGGCTGGGCTCTATTGGGAGTCCTGTCGCGATCAGGCGGGACGTGCCGTCAATCTGCGGAGGGTGAGGGCCTTGGCCGCTGTATGCAAGGGATTCCCCGTGATGATTCTTCCTGATGAATGGATCGTGGGAGTGGGGATGGGAGAGGAACACGGACACTGAATATTTACCATGAGAATGCATGCGTCCGGCTGTCCGGGTTGGGTCAACGGTTCGTTTCTTCGTCGCGCGAGGTGCAGGACCATATCATTGCCAAAACCAAGCACAACATGGGGTAGACAGGGGTTGAATGGATGGACCGGCAAAGCGCGTGGCAGCTGTATGAAACAGAACAGGGACCTCTGCGAGGATGGGCGGGGTCTATCCAGGATTCCAACCTACAAGACTTGGGACTATGGTGGTTGGTTCGGAGAGATGGAGAGGGGTCCACAGCCTGGCTAGCGCGAGGCGGACCCGCAAACCAGCCTGCTTTGTTCTTATCCCCCATGCAGGGAGGAGCATCCTGGCTTTCCAAGGGGATCCCTGTCAACGCGGGAGAACGTTATCGTTTCGTTTGTTCCATGAAGAGGGAAGGGGAACGTCACTGGGCTCATGCCTGTGATGTCAACTGGATTTCTCTTGTCTTTGAGGATGATCAGGGTGTACCGTGCCGCATGGATCCCGAGTGGGACCAGCCCATGATTCAGGTGCGATGCAGGAATACTCAAGGTTGGATCAAAACATCTCGGTCTCTGAGCGCCCCGGCCGGGGCTTCCTTCTTGAGAATCGGATTTCGAATCGACCGGGGAGAGCCTTTCATGGGGGATCCATACGGGTTTCGCCGATTCTGGCATGGGTGCGTGGATACGGGAAAATGGTGGATTTCCGGGGTGGATTTCTCCAGAATCCAGGTGGGATCATCCCGAGGTGGACTCCTGATTGAGCAGCCTCAAGGCGGGGCGAGAATGCGACTCGTGGGGCCTGACAACAGGACATTTTTTCCTGAGGATTCGGTGGTCTATGAGGATGGAGGGGAGTGCTTTCATCTCAAGAGCCATGAGGTGGAGATGGGGCTCGAGCCCGGAGAATATACCTTGGAGGCCATGAGAGGCTTCAGAAGAAGTTTGTATACGGGGAGAATCCATGTGCGAGAGGGACATCTGTTCCGAGTCTGCCCCGTGGTAGATGAGATCGAGCCCTGGCAGGCCGGAACCTGGAGAGAGGGGGATCATCACAACCATTTGAGTTTCCATGGAAGCACCCGTTATCCCTTGATGTCAATAGATGATGTGTTTCGAATCGCGCGGGGAGAAGGGCTGGACTACCTCTCTTTCTGCGGGGAAATCGTAGATCAGCACGCCTTTGCGGACTGGCGAGAACGGGGCCAACCTCTCCTGGCTCGGCCGGATGGCACCTATGCTTCTTCTGATTTCGTGTCCGCGGTTTCGCATGAGGTGACACAGGATCTTCTGGGTCATGTCTGTGTAGTTCATGGGCCCGGACATCTGGAGCCGGGACATCCATGGTGGGTCTCTCCGACCAATGCCGGGGTGTCCCGTCGCGTGAGGCAAGGGGATGCCTCGGGCACGATAGGCGCCATGGTTCTAGCGCATCCTTATCATGGCGTGAATCAGCAGACCCTGTGGGATGTATTGCCCGATGCTGAAAAGACGTGCCTTCAGAGGGAGATGCCTGTGGATGTGGCCCTGGGCTGGGCAGATACCATGGATTTCCTGTCCGTCGAGGAACCGGAAGATCTCGATATCCGTTTCCGGGATTATTTCAGGTTTCTGAACCTTGGATTGATGATCGGGGTGAGTGGGGCCTCGGATGCCTATGCGGACCAGGGGACGGAGATCGTGGGATCCTTGAGAACCGTGGTGCAGGCGGATCTGTTGGACATGAACGAGATCGCGCGAGGATATCGCTCCAGGAGAACCATGGCCACTAATGGTCCCCTGCTTCGACTGACTGTGAACGGAAAAGGTCCCGGGGATAGGGCCAGAGGTCCAGGAATCCAAATCTGTTGCCTGGCGCATTCCAATTGGGGGTTGTGCCGTCTACAGATCATGTCCTCAGTGGGTGTGCTGGCTGATGCCAGCCCGGAACAAGACGGGTGGATCAGGTTGGAAGTAGAGGGATCCATGGACAGAAGCGGCTGGCTTGTGGCCAGGGTTTGGGGACCGGGCCATCCTTCGCTCAATATGAGATCCATCCCTGAAGGACAACGGAATCTGGCGGGACAGTGGTGCGTTACCTCGCCGATATGGGTCGATGTGGATGAACGACCCCTTTTGCCCTTGAAGGAGGATGCCAGGTATTTCATTCGATGGATCGATGCTTCTTGTGAAGCGATTCGGAACAGGACGGAAGTGCTTCGAAACCGAGGTCCCCATGGACCGGAACTGCGGCAGAGGGATGTGGATGAAGCCTTGTCTTTGTTCGCTCAGGGACGGCGAGTGTATGAAGGGCTGTTGAATGCCGCGGCTTCCTGAACGAGCTGTCGAGCGACTTCTTCTTGTCCCATCATCCTGGAGCAAAATGCCATTCGAAGAAGAAGCGGAACCATGGTTGGATCCAAGGCACGTGCCTTCGTGTAGCTGGCCATGGCTTCTTCATAGCGGGCCTTCTCCTGCAAGGAGATTCCTAGATTGTAATGAGCCTCAAAGGCTTTGGGTTCCATGAGGACCAGGTGGTGCCAAAGCTTTTCCGCCTCCTGGGACTGGCCTTGTCTGAAACGGCATATGGCCAGACCATTCCACGCGTCCAATGTTCCTACGCCCTGCCGAATGCATTGCAGGAAGAGGGGGATTGCCTCTTCGATCTTTCCCTTTTCCAGGTGTACATGGGCTCTATTGTACAAGTCCCTGTTGAGACTTTCATTGGAGGGGAAGGGGTTTGGCGCCAGTGAGACGAGAAACACGATCGAGAAAGCGCCTGTCCAGGGAATCGCTTCTTTCCAATGGGATCGACAGAGCAATGTCCATATCTTTTCTGATCCAAACATGGCCAGGATGCACAAGAAGGGAACTGCGCCCATGCGATACCTGGCGGTGGGAAAGAAAAGAACATTGATGCCAAGAACCGTTCCCGCCATGAGCACGCAAAGCCAGACGTCATGTCTTTTCTCTTCCGCGACGCGCCACGCGCCAACCAAGGCCAGGCCGATGAGCAAGGCAAACGGTCTGGGTGGGAAACGCAGCCAGGGTGTTTGTTGGATCGTCCTGTAAAAATCCCTGTTCCTCATGATTTCCCTGGAATGGAGGGATAGAAACAACTTGCTTATGGACCAGGTCCAGGCTTCCTTCGGATTCTCGCTCGCCCAACGAAAGGCCTCCTTGTAGAAATAGGTGGATCGTTGCACCGGGGTGATATACCCGAGAGCCACCGGGCTCCGAAGGAGAATCTGCCATTCGATTCCAGGACGGATGGATTGGGTCTCTAGGCTCTGTGAGTTGTTGCCGATATAGAAATTGATTCCGCCATTGGAGCTGATGAGACACCGCTCGGATCCGGCCATGGAATTACGCAAGGTGGCAGGAAGGATACATAAAATGATTCCCAGAGCGAAGAGAAGGGCTGCCTTGGCTTTCTGGAATGAGGACTGGGCACACAGGGCGAACCAGAAAAGCAAGGCGCAGGCTGAAAGCAGAGTAGAAGGCACAGCCAGACAAGCCAGTCCCATAAAGCCCCCGGCCATGACCGGCTGCCATCCCTGGCTGTATCCTTTCGATCTCCATTCCAGCAACAGATATGCCGTGGCCACGAGAAGGGGTAGAAGGATAACTGGGGGAAGAATTTCCACGTCGAAGAAGATAGCCAAGGGATACAAGGCTTGAACGAACGCCGCCGCAAAGGCCCAGGGATCGGAGAGAAGTCTCTTGCCTAAGCTGTAGGTGAGGAGACATCCGAGTGAGCCCACTATACATTGAAAGAATCCTGCCAAGGCAATGGATCCTGGTGCGATGAGGAAGGGAATCGCCAGAAAGATAGGATACAAGGGGCCTTGCCAGAAAGGCACATCTTGAAACCCTTCGCCTTTGCATATCCCTATGGCGTCTGCCACATAGGTGGCTGAATCTATGATCGGGGTCACATAGACAGGGTCTCTCAAGGATATCATCAGATGTGATACCCTAAATAGAAAGGCGAGGAGGAAAAGAGATCGGTAACGTTTCATTTCCATGGAACCTGGTAGAACGAGTCTTGTCATGATAATGGAACAAGGGGCTGTTTTGCTGGACTTGTCTTCTTTTCTTGCCGGCTTCTGTTTTTCATGGGAACGCCTTCTCCGTTCATTCGTTACACTAACTGTACCACGGAGGATTGGGTGAAGATGACAGATGAACAGTTGATGTGCGATGTGGCAAAGGACGATGAACGGGCTTTCGAAGAGCTGGTACGTCGGTATGGTGATCGAGTGTACGGTCTTGCTTTCCGTTTCCTTCGAAATGGTGCAGCGGCGGAAGATGTGGCCCAGGATACCTTCCTTCGGGTATTTACCAATAGACACAAGTACAAGCCTACAGGGAAGTTTTCCACATGGATTTTGACGATTACCGCCAATCTGTGCAGGAGTCTCGGGCGAAGAAAAGGAATAGTACACTTCAAGTCTATGGATGAACCGTGGGAGCCGGAAGGAGGAACGCTTCACGATGTGCTTCTGGATGATGAAAAGGATGGACCAAGCTTTGTGGCGGAGAGAAGCGAATTGACCGCTCTGATCGAAGACGCATTG
>Ga0209498_1002680_pt1 | contig 10706 bp, 5 predicted proteins | sample WalLakDeSediment_FD_184131 | JGI IMG/M metagenome (GOLD analysis project Ga0209498, IMG submission 184131) | Lake sediment microbial communities from Walker lake, Nevada to study Microbial Dark Matter (Phase II) - Walker Lake 11/02/13 Deep... | ecosystem: Environmental > Aquatic > Freshwater >... | reverse complement strand
GGGATCCTGCTGGCAACTACGCAGTTTGACCGGGTAGATCTTCCCCATTGGATTCAGTATACAGGGTTCATTTTTCTTGCTGTAGGGGGAATTTTTGGTACCGGAGGAGTACTGAGTCTCGGAAAAAATCTTACGCCGTTTCCCCGTCCGAAAGAATCGGGTTCACTCATAACCCGCGGCATATATCAATGCGTACGTCATCCCATATACACCGGAGTAATATTCGGAACACTCGGTTGGTCTTTGATAATCAATAACATTATCGGTCTTGTTTTTGTTGTCATATTATTTTTTTTCTTCGATGCAAAATCCCGCCGTGAGGAACGCTGGCTTGTTGAGCGCTATCCGGAATATACAGCCTATCGAAAGGATGTAAAAAGACTTATCCCCTGGATATATTGAAGTGCCGTCAAATTGTCACGTGGTTATAGGTTTCTCTGATTTTATTCAGACTCACTAACATTTTCTGTGCTTTTTCCTTATTTTGAACTGCATATTCGGTGGCAAGGGCATTAATTACTACGGATATCGCCGCGAAGGAATTTGTAAATAAAATATTTTTGCTCTTCACTATCAGATTCGTTGTTGAATAAAATGCTATCGGTGCAGTTGATTTGTTTGTGATGGACACAACGTCTATTCCCCGCTCCCGCGCAAACTTTGCAGCGTCAACTGTATCTTTAGAATACGGCGGAAATGAAAAACCCACCAGGACATCGTCTTTATTTAAGAATAATATCTGTTCAAAGAAAGTAGTATCGCTATGTCTGAACGGCCTTGAGTCGATGGAAACTTGATTCAGTTGATACGCTAATATTTCCGATAAGAAGTAGGATATTCCCAAACCCATCGTATAGACCCGCCGTGCTTTACTGAAAAGATTGATGGTATTTTTGAAATTTTCATTGTCGATCTGCACCACGGTATCTGATATGTTTTTCATATCCTGCCGTGCAACTACATGCAGTGTTTTATCAGATTTCTCCAGAGGTTGAATAAATGTGCTGTTCTGTTGCTGGCCGATTTGCTTTTGGATTACAGCCGTTATGATCTCGCGCAGTTCGCTGAACCCACTCAGGCCGATCCGTTGGGAAAATCGAACAATTGATGCGACGCTTGTGCCGGTTGCCTTCGAAAGTTCATCGACATTAAGGAACGGAACAGATTCGAAGTGGTCGAGAATAAAATCCGCAATTTTTTTTTGATTCCCCGGAAGGGATGTATACTTTTTCTTTATTTTGGATTCGAACGTTTTATAGGTATTCATTTTATAAGAACTATTTTGTGAGTGAGTATGCCCGCTTTAGATGATAATTTAACAATATAAACGCCGGAAGCAAGACCCCCACGGGTCAGACTTGTGTCGAATACTATACTATGAGAACCTGATGGAAGCAGTCCGTCAAACAGCGTAGCGATCCTTTGACCGGTTGTATTAAAGATATCCATCCGGATATCCATTTTTTCGGGTATTTCGAAAAGTATTGTTGTCTGAGGATTGAAAGGATTCGGAAAATTTGCCGCCAGAGAATACTTGTTCGATATGTCTTCTGTGGATTGAACTGATGAAATCGGATTAAAATCACCCGTGCTTTGTGAATAAGTTACCCGGTTTGTTGTTGTTACGGAAAAACGAAGATTATTCAAAGCAACAGATTGTCTTGTTCGGGTGGCATTTGGCATAACATAACGCGAAGAATCCGCAAGAGTTGTTTCACGGGCATCGATAAAAATAACGGGACTGGAATTATGAAATGAAATTAAGCCATTATCGTCGCTTAGATTAAGCACGGCTGCATTATCGGCATAGACACCGAGCCGTTTATTATTTATCATCATGCCCCATAGTACGGATGAAGATCTATTTTCAAAGTAAGTGCTCTCTTCAAATATGAGCGGTTGGAAAATCAGATCGTGCAACAATCCCCAACCTGGATGATTTGTCATCTGACCCCGGTAAGCGGCATATTCATGATTATCTGTGTTATCAATATATTTTCCACCCGCTACTTTTCCGGCATTTCCAAGAAAAATTAAAGCGTTATCTTTAGAGTCGATGAACTTCATCATTGCAGCTCCGGTTGCGGTGTTCATTTCACCGAGAGGCCGAACAAGCGATAGGTCGTCCGAAAAAATGACTATATCGGTTGCATCCTCGATACGCGCGGCGAGGTTCGTATCGTTTGCCGACCCCGTCGATAAAAAATGGTGCGCAACCGGAATTCCTTTGGAAGAAATGTAAGAGGTTAACGCCTGCATATCATTTTCAAATTCACCCTGTGCAATAATGAGAAATGATTGCTGCGAGGATAAAATTACTTTGTCAAGCAATTCTTCGGTCGTTTGTTGATCGGATTGATATCCTGTTAAATAAAAATTGGTCAGGGGAGGAGATACTACGGAGTCCTCGTGGATATACGGACGGGAAAAAGATGAGGTTGCCTGCATTTTCTGCGTATGGAAATTGAATATCCAGTCTTCGGTGAGGTAATCGGAAAGTAACCTGTTGATGACATACCCGTCAGGATGGAGTTCATATCGTGTTTGTTCATCGGCCCTGTAAATTGCCACGGAACCACTTCCCATTACGGTTCCGTATCCGTTTGGTTCGATACAGATTGCCGTCCTGTCATCGATACCGACACCGATAATATGCCGACCGCTTGTCTGAAAGATATTGTATAACATCGGTATCAGTCTGCCGAACCTTCCCCGTTCGGTAAAATGTGAATCGAAAAGAACATCCGGAACGAGATTTAAAAAATCATCCTCCAGCGTCATTCTGTTGTAGAACGGATTCTGAAGACTCTCACGGGGAAAGGCGCTCCCGCGGCGTGCACTGAACACAATTTCACCTAATACCGCAGCGCCGGCGCTTGTTCCGGCTATCACACCGCCGTTTTTAAACAGATCCAATATTGCCTGTTCAGTTTTTGTACCGCGCCATAAACGAACATAATTCCATTGATTACCGCCTCGCAGGAAAATCGCATCCGCCGTGATAAGTTCTTCGTACGTTGCATCGAGTTCGGCTTCGTTTCTGGAATCGATTGTTTTGTTGTAAGCAACAGATGCGCCCAGAGACAAAAAATAGTTTGGAAGCCACTCGGATGCTCCTGTTGTATACGATAGTATTATTACCTTTCCGCTATCGGCTTTTTCGACAATCCACGAGTATGGTCTGTCACTCCAGGTGTTGTAACCTTCCGATCCACCGCCGATTGCGCACACATATCCCTGTGAAAAGGAGATACGGGGTACGCACAGCGTACATAGAATAAGAAAATGTACACTAACAACGATAAAGAGTTTTCTCATCAGAAATCTAAGGTTACTGAAATACGATGAACGCTCGGCAGGATATCGTAAATTGAGTATGCATAATCGAACGCGATAATAGATCCGCCGAGCGGAATATTTGCGCCGGCACCCAATGCAAATTGTTCATCGTCATAATTATAACGGTATCCTCCCCGCAAGAATACCCTGTCGTACATCGATACTTCAACACCGGTATGAATGCGCTCAAAATTATCATTGGGATGAGTTACATCGATTGCCCCTCTCGCTTTCAGGAACTCGGTCTGAAGAAGATCGATCCCGATGCCAACCTGAAAATGTAACGGAAGGGGATAGGGATCGGTTTTCAACCGGGCCGGTGTAAGACGGCTGGTCGGGAAATTCCTGTCCTTATCATGAGTAATGTTGAGATCCGGACCGTCGAAATACATATCGGGACCGAAATTTGTCATAGACATGGCTATGGTAAGATTATTGAAATCGATTTTGTATTGCGTTCCGATGTCGAAAGCTATTCCGGTCGCGGTCTCGTTCCAGATCTGTTGATGCACGTATTTTGCCGTCAATCCGACACTGAAACGGTCGGTGAGAAAACGAGCATATGACAAACCGATTGCGATATCCCGTGCCCCGAAAAATAAACCCGTACCGTTGGGTTGTGTCTCGGTAGTGATTTCCATCTTATCCATTGTCACTGAAAGAACGCTCAATGCAAACACTCCTGTATTTCCGGAATTATATGAAACAGCCAGTGCATTGATGTCGAACATATTCAGCCAATCCATATATGAAAAATGTGCCTGGTAATTTCGAACGTGCACAAGTCCCGCGGGATTCCAAAATACAGATGATGCGTCGTTCGTGATCCCGACAAATGCTCCCCCCATACCGGTAGGCCGGGCTCCGACGGAAATTTTAAGGAATTGCGCGCCGGATGTGCCGACATTCGGATTCTGTGCCATGGTTGCCGTACCGGAACACAGTATTAATAACAGTATACATATTCTTCTGATCATAGAATGTACTCCTTGACCGTTTATTTTATAACGGCGAATCTACCGAGGAACTCTTCATTATCTGTTTTAACCACAAAGACGTAGACACCCGGGGCAATCTCTCTGCCGCCATCGGCGCGTAGATCCCAGGTCGCTGTTCCGTGCGTTGCGTTATGGTGAATTGTCTTTACCAGGTCCGCTGCCAGCGTAAAAATATATATTGTACAATCGGTCGGTAAATTTATGAATTGCAATTCACGCAATGGTTCACGCCGTAACTGACCGAATTCCGGCTCGTATAAAGAAGACACGACATAAGGATTGGGAACAACCTTTATGTTATGTAAGTGGTCTTTGATTACAGTCGGGATAATCTCTGAGCCACCGATTTTTATAGAGTATTTATCACGAATCCCGGGTTCTATAGGAATAACCGTTTCGATTGAAAATGCATTGCCGGGCGACGGAGGATTATTCGATTGAAACTGTGCTCTGCCTCTGATACCGTGGAACTCAATAGTTTCCTGGTTAAAGAGTGTATCCCTTGTCAGAATAGTCTCGTTCATGGAATCCCGGATACGAACGGAGATATAGCCACGATTTGCTGCATCGAAACCCCGACCTTCTACGGATATTATATATAAGTCGTTTTTGACGGCGGCCTCATCGAATACACTAAATGAGAACTCAAGATTATCGGTTCCACCGATCCTCGATGTGTTCTGAATGATTTCAGGCGGAATAAGAGAGAAAATGATACCGTCCGATGTGGCCTGACTCTGATCGATAAATATCGGACGTGGGGCAATGACGGTATCGACGGTACCCTTTATTGCATACACACCAAAATTCACCGTGATGACATCGCCGGCTTTTGGTTTGTATTCCTCCGGTGCGTCTGGGTCAGGGTTGGTCAGGCGGATACGCATACCGTCGACTGAATACCGTGATCCGGAGACGTAACTCAGATTCTCGCGAATATTATCCCCGGTCGTCAGATTTACCAGGTCAAACCGGTTGTGGCTCCGGAAGTAAAAACCATATCGGTGAGGTTTTGTGCGTGTCGAATCTGTTACTTCGTATGTTGCGATCGTGCGGAGCTGGCCGCGCTCAGTTCGTTGTGTGTATGTAAATCCGACGGTATACTGATTGTTTCCCAGTGCTTCGTCATCAATAGGGTGGACGCGCAGAACATAGTTTGAATTTCCGGTGCCTACATACCGTACCGTATCGGTATGAACCGGTGTACGACCGATTGCCGCAGATTTCGGGATCATCGAAATCGTATTAATCGCATCGGGACTATTGCCTATCGGACTTTCCAGACTTTCGACAAAGTCATCACCTCTGTCGTAGGCAGTAATGCAATACCAGTATTCAAAACCGTTGACGACATTATTGTCTGTATAACTATATTGGATGCCCCGGTCCAGACCGATACCGTTGATAATATCATATTCCGCAATTCGACGCCACGTCATGCCACGGTCATTACTTTTATAGAGACGATATCCCTCGAAATCTAGCTCACCGCTGAAGATATCTCGCGAATATTCGGCTTTATCATCCCAGAAGATGGTCACATATCCGTCACCGGCATATCCGCTTATCTGCGGCGTCTCGGGTGGTTTACTTATTTCGAAATCGAATGAAAGTACGCGATGTGCCTGTTCATACGAATACATTATGTGGTTGTAATCATCTCCTGCGATAATTGCAGTATAGAAAGTAAGGGTGTCTCCGCGTAACAATGTATACGGACCCGAACTGATAGTTGTAACGATATCCAGGCCACCCTCAGGGATCGTTGCCGGATCATCATAGTTGAGACCTACATTATTTCCGATATGGAAAAATTTTTCTCCGACGGGAGATTCGTACAGCTCTCTGCTGCTCGACATTATACCGTATTGAATATCGTCATCATCAATATCGTCATAGTACAAATTGTAGTGCATATCCGTAATACCGAGCTCAACCCCATTGACTTCCGGAGTACGCAGAAAAGCGACGCCGAAATATCCGGTCTGACCGTCGGGCCAGTCACGGGAAAATCCTTTTGCATCATAGAAGTAAAGAAAATTTTTATCCCGTTCGAATCCGATCTTGTCGTCGGAATATTCCGCATTGGCTGTGCCACTGACATTGCCGATATCGATGTCAGTGTATAAGGCAAAGTACAGGTCTTCAAGGTCGCGATTCCCGTCGTTTATAACGTCATATTTAAAAAAGAGGATATTTTGTGCGAATTTGACACCGTATTGATATCCGGTCTGGGCGACTTTTATTCCGAGTATCTCTACGCTGTTGTTGCTGTCGCTATAAACCGCATAACTATCCTGATCCGATTTTATTATCGGATTTCCATCTTCATCTTTATAAGGCCACCCGTTAACCGGATGCCAGGTGTCGGGGCTATCGCTGAAAGCGATTTTTGCAAGTTCTTCGTTATGATATCCTCCGACCGCTTCCCATTCCTCATTCGTAGTGAAACGACCCTGAACAACGTTACCGGGTATCCCGACCATCGGGTTGATTCTGTAGATATAGTGTTTGCCGCTGTTAACAGGATATTCACCGGAAGGACCCTGTGTTAGTCTCCGGGGATACAATTTGCCACGGTTCTCGAAGAATAATCCGATATTACCCGCATTGTGAGTACCTCCGGCACGGTGGCGAATTCCGCTTACTTTTTCAAGCGGAGGTTCTTCAAGTTCCTTATCCTTATCCCTGGCCGTTATTTGCGCAAACAGCACGGAGGACGCGAATAATAATAACCCAAGTGAAGTAATAATATATTTCATGTTCACCCTCGATTCATTTCACTACCGTTTAAAAACTAAAGCCCATGCCTATTCGTATCAATCTCGGTGGACCGAAATTGGACGGGTTTCTCATAAATTCAACTGAGGCGTTGTCAACAAACGTTACATCCGGCTCACCGGTGTCGCTGTAGACATAGAATATATTCCGGTGGTTTGTGAGATTTAATATTTCTGTGAATACGTTCACGTAAGTACCGCCGGTCAACGGGATTTCCCGGTTAATTTTTAAATCGACCAGATAATTCCCGGGTTGCCTGAGAGAATTTTTAACCACAAATCCGATATCCCTTCCTCCGGGTGTATAAGGATAACCGGAACTTGCACGGACGATGAGGCTAAAATCAGTACGCTCGAAAACAGGCATTCCAAGGAGCCTCGGACCTTCACCTTTCGGTATCCGCAATGTGCCGGAAGCATTAAAGACATGTGTTTTATCGAAATCGAGATAATAAAGTAAAGTTGATTTTTGTGTCCCCGGATAATGTTCGGTTTCAGAAGATGCATTCCCTTTAGCAACCGAAAAGGTATAGGTAAATCCGCCGTAGAAATAACTGGTCGGTTTCATATCGAAGTTTATTTCAAAACCGCGCATATTGGCATAATCTTCATTCACATACAGCGTGTATCCCGTATAACGGCCATCCTCGAACGGGAAGTAATACCGTGTGCCGATCAGCCCGGTGACATCTTTGTAATAAGCCGTTACGTTCAACGCGATATGTTCGGTGAATTGATGAGCAAGCCCTACTTCGTAGGCAGTTGTCCGTTGTGCATCGAGATTGGGCTGTCCGAAAAGCGGTTCTCTTACATTCAGATCATACTGACTGTTTTCATACAGATACTGGAAATCCGGGTTCTGGAAAAAGTGACCGTACGCGAAATGTAATTTTGTCCGCTCGGAAATCGGGTGAGCGATGCCGATACGGGGACTTAATTGTGATCTGGCTTTTACATTAATGAGGGTGCCCGTCTCGAGCGGGTTATCCCGATAGGTAACATTGCCATGTACATAGTCAAACCGCAAACCGAGGTTAATGACCAGAAAGGGGAATTCGATTTTATCCTGAATATATGCCGCAAATTCATACGGCTCCGTCCGGTAATCGTTGATGTACGGGAAATTTCTTTTCGGGTCGTAAATATTATATAATCTCAGTCGGTGCCGTTTGTATTGAATACCTGTTTTAATTTCATTATGCATACCGATTTGCCAGACCAGATCTCCCTTAAACTCGATCGTCGATGTTCTGCTGTCGGTCAGCTCGACAGGATCGGCTTTCCCGTAGAACTCAAAACCGTTTCCCGCTTCGCTCAGATATACCCGTTCTGATACGGGCAGGTAATCAGATGTATCTTTATCGATACCCGAATAATATCCCTGGTTGAAATATGACATTCGAACGTCGTAGAACATATTGTTCGCGAGTGTATGGGTTAGATTGAAAACGCTATGCCAGCTGTCGGTTCTTGTTCGGAGATATTGGTCGGGAATGTATTTCCAGCGATGGTTATATCCCTGTCGATCCCCTTTACTGCCCCTGTTTGTAATGGAAACCCGTGCCTTCGAAAAGCTTAAGAGTGTGATTTTTGAAAAGAATGTGTCAGAGTTATCATACCCAAACGGCAGATAACTGCCCCTGCGATCGGTTTCACCCGAGACGAAAAACCGGACATTTGAATGCAGTAACGGTCCGCTTAAGTTACCGTTGAACCTTTTCTGTCCGAATTGAGAATAGCGTTCGATCCCGAACTCGCTGGATCGGGCTTCGATCCGTCCATGGAATTGATCAAGACCGTCACGGGTAACGATGTTTACGATCCCGCTCATAGCATTACCGTACTCGGCATTAAACGTACCGCTTAAAAGACTCATTTCCTGTATCGCATCGTTATTGATCTGTGTTGCGAGCCCGCCCAAAAGAGGATCTTTCACCAGCATACCGTCTATCAGGAAAGCAACCTCATTGGATCTTCCTCCCCTAATATGCAGCCTTGAACCGCTGCCGACGACACCGGCCTGTAATGCCAGAAGATCGGTGAAACGGGCAACGGGAAGCGACTCAATGTCTTCACGACGTATGACCGATATCGTACTCGTAAGATCTCTTTGAATGAGCGGAGATTCGGCGGTGACAACAACTTCATCGAGTAATAAACTGCCGATCCGCATCCGCAGATCAATCGTTGTTGTTTGATCGACTATAATACGTACGTCCTCCACGACGACAGTTTCATATCCGATAAAGCTGTATCGGACTTCATATGTTCCGGGTGGAATATTAAGTATAACGTAGTTGCCGTTTTCGTTGCTCGCGGCGCCGAGCATTGTACCGGTAAGGAAAATGTTAGCACCGATGAGCGGTTCACCTGAATCGGCATCGATTAGGGTCCCGACCAGTTTGCCGGTGGTGCCTCCGAAGAGGATAAACGGAAAAAGCAATGCAATGAGTACCGTGGAATATTTCATAGAAACACACTCCTGACCTTGTGTAAGGTTCTGTACGAAATAACAAGAATGCATCCGGAAGCTTCCGAACACAGTGCCGGCAGCTTCCGGTTACGATTTATGTTACCGAACCAACATCATTCTCTTTGTTTCTTTAAAAGAACCGCTCGTGAGCGTATAGAAATAAACCCCGCTCGGGAGATTCTGTGCGTTGAAATCGACTGAATAATTTCCGGCACTCAACTCATCATTCACCAATGTTGAAATCTTTTCGCCCAGGATACTGTATACCGTGAGTGTCACGTGATCGGAAGCCGGAATGCTGAATGTTATAACTGTGGCAGGGTTGAACGGATTCGGATAGTTCTGGTTCACCGTAATTCCCTCGGGCAGTTCCCTGTCGATCTGACGAACGGATGTAATCGATTCATATTTTGCAGTTGCTTCCTGGATATTTGTTACCATATCCTCCATAGACTCTCCGACTGCAATACCCACCACTAGTTCGGTCGAATCCCCGGCGGCTACCTGTACGGATGCCTGAGCCGGAATGATAACGGCACCGTCACCTTCTGCAGTATACGTCGGATCCATTTCTCCGTGGGTCAGCCATTCATAAAATCCTGCGTCACTGGCAAACCCGTCATACCATTCAAAGAGTTTGAGAGAAACTATCTCACCCGATAAGAATTTATAACCGGTATGAATGGCGTCACGGTAAATAGCGACGGTTTTATCATCGGATAAAAATTCGACGGTTTCATTTCCGTAAGTACCGTCTACCCGGGGGTGAATTTCAAGTCCGATCACCGCATCGATCGCATCAGAACCCGGGTTGATGACGGTGAATCTTACGATAATGAATCCCTCACCGTCCCAGCCATGAGTGTTTAGTTTCACCACTACATCGGGCGGAAGATTACTATATGCATTATTGATTGCGCTGAATATCTCAAAGTCGCTCAGTTCCGGTGATTCGACTAATACCGGTGCGGTTTCAGTATCTGCATCTTCGCGATAATCGAATACTTCTCCGGCAGCGGTTCCGACAAGTATCGATGATCTGTCGATTTGTTGTGTATCACCGATTATCGGTGCGTGAATCCTGACACGGCCGAATTCATTTATCTGGACACCGAT
>Ga0209498_1002679_pt1 | contig 10707 bp, 9 predicted proteins | sample WalLakDeSediment_FD_184131 | JGI IMG/M metagenome (GOLD analysis project Ga0209498, IMG submission 184131) | Lake sediment microbial communities from Walker lake, Nevada to study Microbial Dark Matter (Phase II) - Walker Lake 11/02/13 Deep... | ecosystem: Environmental > Aquatic > Freshwater >... | reverse complement strand
TATTACTTGTATTCTATACTGGTTGGCACAGAGGGGCAACTGGCGCAGCTAATCGACCAACGACGCTATCGCCGCAACAACTGCTTTGGCAGAGATAGACGCAGCGGCCGCTTTCTGTCTGGAAACCCAGATTTCACACTTATGCTCAACAGGCAATAGAATCTCGTTGCTCCCTTTCCCTATCGCGGGTTCAGAAGCCCTCGCTTTAGTCGAGAGCTTTTTCTTTTTCGATCCCGCGATCCCCGTCTGTTAGGGTGAGGTATCTGTCCGTGTCGCGCCCGCGATCACGGAGATGTTCGGTTCAGTGTAACTCATGTTGGCAGCTAGACTATCCCCAGGACAGGTTTGCGGCATTGTTCATCTTATAGTAATCTTCGAACAGCAAACCGAAAGTAGGGAAAAAAGGATATGACTGGAAGAAATGATCCCTGTCCTTGCGGCAGTGGCAAAAAGTATAAGAAATGCTGTTTGCCGAAAGATCGGGCAGCTCGCATTCAGGCCTTAGAAGCCAGAGAAACGCCAGAATTGCCCGAGACAGCCGCCCCTTTGGATTACTATGAGCCGGAATTAACAGTCAAACCCGCTGCCAGGGGCGACTCCCCGCCAGCACCAGAAGTTGATCCCCTCTTGCAACGCATCAACGCTTTCTGGGAGCAGTTTATGGATGCGGCCTACGAAAAGCAGTGGTCGCTGGTAACGCAAATGTTGGCTGAAGAACAGGAACTGTGCGATGGTGAGATGGTTTTTGAAATAGCCAACACCATGTTCGAAAGGGCCATCGCCGCGGGAGAATTGGAACGTTACCAGCAGCTTTTGGATCAGTTGGAACAAACCGTACCGGAAGCATATGCCGAAGAGTTACATTACATCCTGGAGTGGCGCATTCAAATGGCGTTGATAGAGGAAAATGAAGCCCACCTGGAGCATTACTTCTACCAATTCTCGCCGCTGGCCGGTGACCATTTAGACACCTACTATCGGCTCATCAGCGCGCTAGTCTATCACGGGAAACTGGAGATATTGTATCAAGGGATGCGGCAGGCACGCCCGTATGTGGCCGATGGCGCCAATTTGGTCCCGCGGGCCTATGATGAATTTACGGGCAAGTTGGCCAGAGTGGCGATCATCTACCTGGTTGACCAGAACCCCGACCTGACGCCAGAAGATGCCACCTTACAACAACATTTTGCCGAATACGAAATGACGATCGTGCCGGAAAAGATGGCCAATCTTCTGGATTACTACAACGGTCGTAAAACGCCAGTTTGGAACGTGGCGGATTTTGTCATAGCCAAAGGCAAAAAGCACAGCTCGACCAAAGACATCTACACGTACTTGATGGCAGCTTTTACCCATTATGCCCATCATGAAAAGGGAGTTCCCCTTACCAAATCGGAAATGGTAAGTGAGCAGTTGTCCCGCTACTTTGCCAAACGTCATGAAGGCGAGTTGGATGAGGTAGAGGATGACTACGGCCGTCGCCCCCAGCGCCGTCGTACACGAAAACCCCAACAAGATGGCTCGCAGCACCCTCTTTGTCCCGATGCCCGGACGTTGGATAGATTTATGGCCCAGTCGATGGGGATCTTCTCATTTCGCTACCACGAAGTGTCGGCTCTGTTTGAACTTATTCCCACCTGGTTCAGCTTTCTCCACAAATATGAGTTACTGGAAAAAGAAACACAGCAGCAGACAGTGCAGGCGTTAAGTTATCTCAAGGGCGCTCTCATCCAGATAGCTGACAAGCAGCTTTCTGACCCGGCTATCAAAGAAAACTTGATGGATTGGCCCTATGAATTCTCAGCCTGCTAAAGATCGCTCAACTGCATCCTGATCAGTTTAGGGCGACGGTACACCAGTTCGTCTATATGTTAGAGGCGGGCAGGGCCGAACGGGCCGACTTGAATGTATACATTGTTTATGCTTGGGACCAGCTTGGCGATGAAACGGCCGTTCCTGCCAGCAAAAACGCACTTAACAAAGGCCGCATAAACACAGGTATCATGGGGCTGGATAGCCTTAACCTGTTTGGAACACCGTTTGATCGACAAGATTGAATGGACAGATGAGTTTTATCGTAGGAAATGGCTATTTGGCCACTGAGGGGATTGTGACGGCCCGGGATGCGTGAAAAGAAACCTTACACATCACCGGTTTACGGCCAGCCCCACAAAATCCTGAAGACCCATTATCGACAGCTATGCACGCTCTTCATCTACACTGGTTACCCCCCATAAAACCTGAGCAAAGCGGCCGTTTGTTCCTCTGGGCAGAAATGGCCGATTGTCCCCAACCCTACCGCGACCGGCGCAAAAAGTCGGCCCAGCCCCACCCCTTTGCCGCTGGCAGCGCCGCCCTGCGTTCGCTGCTGAGCGCGACCGGCTGGCAGGCTAAGGAGCAAACGGACAGCCTGACCCTCTGGCTACCGACCGACCGCTTTGGCCCCGCGCCCTCGCCCGACCTGATCCACGATTGGGAAACCGACAGCGAGCCGCCTGACCTGCTCCCCTGGACGATAACCGGTTTGACGCTGACGGCCGATCAATCAGTCCAGTTGCTCACCCACCTGCACCAGACCGAATGGCCGCCGCTAGTACGCATGGGAATAGACGGCCGTTTCTGGCAAACCTGCTTCACTTTCCTCCTGGAACTCCTGGCCCGTCAGCTCTACCGGCCCACCCTGGTCAAGCAGCCCCAAGCCAACCAATACGAAGCCCGCTGGCAGCCCATTCTCGACGGTGAAACCGAAGCACGCCGCGCTGCGCAACTAGCCGCTGCCATGCCCCCCATCTGCCGGGCCGCTGCCGACAACCCGGATGAAACCATCCCGCCCCGCGCCTTGCTGGACAGCTTCCTCAACTACCTGACCGATGCCACCGTGCGGGGCTGGGCCACGCGCCGGGAGCTGTACCTGCCCAGCGACAACGATCCGGCCGCCGCCTGGCTGCGCGCCCTCTTTGCCGCCCGTCCCATGGTCAGCGCCAGTCCGGCCCAAATGCAGCATTTTACCAGCAGCTTCCACGCCTGGGAACGCGCCCTGACCATCGCCGGCGACAAACATTACCGGGTAGCCTTGCGCCTGGAAGCGCCGGCCCAACAAAAGTTCAAACAGACCAAACGAGGCGAAACCGCCTGGCAGCTTCATTATCTGCTACAAGCCCGCGATGACGCCAGCCTGCTGGTTCCCGCCGCCGAAGTGTGGAAGACAAAAGGCAGCGTTTTGCAGGCGTTGGATCGCCACTTTGAACGGCCGCAGGAGCGGCTGCTCACCGGTTTAGGCTATGCCGCCCGCTTCTTTGTGCCCATCCAGCGCAGCTTGCAGCAGCCCCAACCGGCCGGAGCCAGCCTGACCACCGACGAAGCCTATACCTTTTTGCGCCAATGCGCCCCCCAGTTGCAGCGGGCCGGCTTCGGCCTGCTGGTGCCGCCCTGGTGGAACAAGCCGGGCACGCAGTTGGGGATGCGCCTCAAGCTGAGCAGCAGCAGCAAATTGACGGCTGAAGCGGCCGTAGCTCAAGGCCACATGAGCCTCGATAACCTGGTGCGCTACCGCTGGCAGCTTTCCCTGGGCGACACCGAGCTGACCCGTGAGGAGTTTGAGGCCCTGGTGGCCCTCAAAGCGCCCCTGGTCCAGATTCGGGGCCAATGGGTACAACTGGATCCAGAGCAGATTGAGGCCGCCATCCGCTTTTGGCAGGAGCAAGATATAGAAGGCACACTCTCGCTCCATGAGGCCCTCAGACTGGGGCTGGATGGGGACGAAATAGAGCGCAACGGCCTGCCGCTGGCCGGGGTAGAAATGGATGAATGGCTGCAAAGCTGGCTCAAGCGGCTGCAAGGGGATGAAAAGCTGTCAGTTCTGCCGCCGCCGGTTAGGCTGCAGGCGACGTTACGGCCGTATCAACAATATGGCTTCTCTTGGCTCCACTTTGCCCGCCGCTGGGGTCTGGGCGTTATCCTGGCCGACGATATGGGCCTCGGTAAAACCGTGCAGACATTGGCCCTTACCCAGCAGTTAAAGGAAGAGATGGACGGCGCGCTGCCGGCCCCCATTTTGCTCATCTGTCCCACCTCAGTCGTCACCAACTGGGAGCAGGAAAAGGCGAAGTTTGCCCCCGATCTGAAAACGGTTGTCCACCAGGGCGGCGACCGGCTGCGCGGCGACGACTTTGCCGCAGCCGCCCGCCAGAGCGATATAGTCCTGACCAGTTACGCCCTGGCGCGGCGGGATGAGGCCAGCCTGAAACAGATAGAGTGGTTGGGCGTCGTGCTGGATGAGGCCCAGAATATCAAGAATCCGCAAACGAAGCAGGCGCGGGTGATTCGCAGCCTGCCCACCAATTTCCGCCTGGCGCTGACGGGTACGCCGGTGGAGAACCGCCTGTCCGAATTATGGTCGATTATGCAGTTCTTAAATCCCGGTTTCCTGGGCGGACGCCAAAAGTTCCGCCAGAACTTTACGTTACCCATTGAAAAGTATGGTGACGAGGAAGCGGCCCGGCGGCTGCGCCAGTTGACACGGCCGTTCATCCTGCGCCGTGTCAAAACCGATCCCACCGTCATCCAGGATTTGCCCGACAAGCAGGAAGTCAAGGTCTACTGCCACCTGTCGGCGGAGCAGGCCACCCTCTACGAAGCGGTCGTGGCCGATGGCCTGGCCGAGATCGAGAAACAGGAGGAAGGGGGCATCGCCCGCAAGGGGCTGGTGCTGAGTATGCTGATGCAGTTGAAGCAGCTGTGCAACCATCCAGCCCAATACCTGCATGAAACAGAAGCGTATGATCCGCTGGCCGACAACGGCCGTTCCGGCAAACTCGACCGCCTGACCAGCCTTCTGGAAGAAATCCTGGCCGAAGGCGACCGGCTGCTCATCTTTAGCCAGTTCACCGAAATGACCGAACTGCTCAAGAAATATATCCAGCAGCAGTTTGGCGTACCCACCCTCTACCTGCACGGCGGCATTCCGGCCAAAAAGCGGGCCGCCCTGGTCGAGCAGTTCCAAAGCGAATCGGGCCCGCCCATCTTCCTGCTCTCCCTAAAAGCGGGTGGCACCGGCTTGAACCTGACCCGTGCCAACCACGTCTTCCACTTTGACCGCTGGTGGAATCCGGCAGTGGAGGACCAGGCCACCGACCGCGCCTTCCGCATCGGCCAGACCAAAAACGTGCTGGTCCATAAATTTGTCTGCCTGGGCACGCTCGAAGAGCGCATTGACGCCATGATCGAGGAGAAGAAAGCGCTGGCCGACAGCATCATCGGCAGCGGCGAAAACTGGCTGACGGAAATGAGTACGGCCGATTTGCGAAACCTGGTAAAGCTCAGGCAGTGATGGGTTGATGGTTATTGTTGTAAAATTGTAATCACATTGTAATAACAATCGCGATCTTTTGTTGGCGAGTCCAGTAAAAAATCAAAGGTTACACAGATTGACGCAGATTTTTTAATTGTGGTTTGTTACGAAAGCTACTACAGGAGAGAACTATGACCACTCTCGTTAAAATTGGCAATTCTAAGGGTTCGTTCAAAATTAACTTGGGTGGCACGGTCAGGAGACCGGCCACAGCAAACTCAAAAGTTATTAACGAGCGAACCCTAAGGGAATTCGTATTCCCAAAGCTATTATTGAGCAGGCTGGATTGGCCGGTCGGGAACTTGAATTCACGGTAACTGCGGATGGCCTGTTGGTTAAACCGATTCGCAACCAGCCTCGGCAGGAATGGGAACGGCAGATTCGTGAGGCGATAGAGGCGTATGGCGGGGAAACGGCCGATGCCGAATGGCTTGACGCACATTTGACCGCCGAGGATGATTGGGAGTGGTAACGCAATGAAGCGGTTTGAGGTCTGGTTGGTCGGTTTAGACCCAACAGTTGGGCGCGAGATTAACAAAACACGGCCGTGTGTCATTATTTCTCCCGACGAAATGAGTCCTCTCTCGACGGTTATTGTCGCACCGCTAACCAGTAAAGGGGTTGCCTTTCCGGGGCGGGTCACTACGCAATTTCAGGATAAAGAAGGGTTTGTTTTATTGGATCAGATGCGGGCGGTTGATAAACAACACCTTTATCGAAAACTAGGCACAGTGGACAGGCAGACAATAAACCGCCTGTGCGCTACATTGCAAGAGATGTTCGCGTGTTAATATGAGCTGGTATTACAACTATAAACCAACCCGACCAATTGATACGGACGAGGGCATCAAGGCCAAGAGCAAGCGGGGCGATTTTGTCAAGAACTGGTGGGCCACGCGCTGGATCACGGCCATGGAGCGAGTGATGGACCGGGGCCGTTTGCAGCGGGGTCGTAGCTATGCCCGCACAGGACAAGTGTTGTCGGTTGAGATGGGGCAGGGCGCGGTTGCGGCTAGAGTGCAAGGTTCGCGGCGCACGCCATATCGGGTGGTCATTGAACTGGAGCCGCTGAGTGATGGGGCCTGGCAGGCAGTCATGTCGGCGCTGGCGGAACGGCCGTATTTCGTGGCCCAACTGCTGGCCGGCGAAATGCCCCAGGAAATTGAGGAAGCGTTTACGGCCGTAAAGCAAGACCTCTTCCCCGGTCGCCGTGAACTGCACCAGGCGTGCAACTGTCCCGACTGGGCCGACGTGTGCAAACATCTGGCCGCCGTTCACTACATTTTAGGCGAACGACTGGACGAAGACCCCTTCCTCCTTTTCCAACTGCGCGGCCGTTCGCGGGATGCCATTTTGACGGCGTTGGGGTCGCTGGCAGGTGGGGAGGAAACGGCCGATCCGCCTACCTATGCCCCACCCATCCCCCTGAGCGACAGCCTGGACACCTTCTGGCAGACCGGTCCGCAACTGGAAAGCTTCGCCCTGCACATCGCCCCGCCGGATACCCCCTATCCCCTGTTGGAGCGGCTGGGCACGCCCGACTTCTGGCCCAACGCCCACCACATTTTTACGAGAGCCTATGACCAGGTAATGAAAACGGCCGTGACTATCGCCTACCCCGAAGAAACTAACGACGGGAACAATGACCGGGACGAGTGAAATGTGCGCCCTCAATGACTGCTCCCGAACGACGCCTGACAGTTTTTTGACGGCGGACGGCCGACCGCAGCCGCGACACTGGAGATGAATCGCCAGCGGCGGTCGGCGGTCAAATTCACAAAAACCTTTTTGGAGATAGCCCCACATGATGACTTTAGCGGAAGCTCTGGAACAGTGGAACAGCGACACAATCAAAAAATACGTCCTTCTACTTGGCGGCGGCAGCGGCATTACCCGCAAAGCAGAGCGCATTGCCTATGTTGAGCGCCAACTGCTTGATAAAAAACAGTTGACGGCCTTTTGGAAACAGCTTGACCCGGTCGCCCAGCGGGCCGTTTCTACCGCCTTTCACAATGGCGGCCTGTTTGACAAGGACGCCTTTGTCGCCCAATATGGCGAAATGCCGCCCCGCCCCGAAGGGAAACGCCGCTATTACAGCTACTCCAACCGCGAGCCAATTCTGTTTGATCTATTCGTCGTTGGCGGACATATCCCCACCGATCTGCTGCCCCTGCTAACCGATTTGGTTTTGCCGCCGGACCGCTTTCAGCTAGAAGGCGTAACTGAACTACCGGAGACCGTCGAGCGGTACGGCTATACCTTGAGTCTGATACAGGCGCATACCGAATTAGCCGGACGAGCCGATTTGCTGACCTATTTGCAGCTTGTGGAGCGGGGCGACTTAAAATGGTCGGCCAAGTTGAATGAATTAACGGCCGCCAGCATACGCAAAGTGATGGCCAACTTGATAGACGGCGATTTTTACCCCGAACCGGATCAAGTGACGGGCCGGTATGTGGTTCGGCCGTTCGCCCTCGACATTTTCACCCAGGAATCAGGGCTGGTGACGCGGACGGGGAAATTGACCGGGGCCGGCCGTAAATTTTTGCAGACGCAAGACGCCGAGCTCTTTCTGCAAGCCTTCGAGAAATGGGTTGAAAAAGGGAAGTTTGATGAGTTGTCGCGCATTCGGGAGCTAAATGGGCTGAATTCTCGCGGTACCCGGCTGACCCCGGCAGCCTCCCGCCGCGAGAAAGTGATCGAGGCGCTCTCCTGGTGTCCCACCCATACCTGGATCGGTATCGCCGACTTTTACCGGGCGCTCAAAATCTGGCTGTTTGATTTTGAAGTCGAAACGACCCAATGGAGTAATCTGTATGTTGGGCCGTATAAAGATTACGGCTACATGGACAGCGACGATTATTGGAAAATTGTGCATGGCCTCTATATCAATGCCGTCATCATGGAATATCTGGGCACAATTGGGGCGGTGGATTTGGCCTATGTAGCCGAAGATATTTCCTTTGTTGATACCGAAGTGGATTATATGGACGGGAGCTATAGCCTACATGACGGCCTGCTCTATTTTCGGATCAACAATTGGGGCGCATTTTTGCTGGGGCAGGCTGACGAATATGTTCGGGCGGCGCCGCGCAAGCGAGATTTGTTTACCATTGACGCGGAGCGCGTCGTTCATCTACTGGAGGAGCTGCGCCCCAACGAGCAGCTGCAATTGGAGGCGATAGCGGAATTGGCGTCCCCCAAGCGTTACCGGCTGGATGGCGAGAAGTTGTTAACGGCCGTCGAATCCGGTCTTTCTTTCGACCAACTAACCAGCTTTTTACAGGCCAATCAGCGCGGCGCTTTGCCGGCCATGGTCACCGACTGGCTTAGCCAACTGGCAGACAATATCGGCCGCTTCCGCGAGGGGGAAACAGCCGTCCTCATTCACCTGGAAAAAGTGGAGCTGATGGGCGTGATCGAGCAAGATAAGGCGTTGTCCAAACTGTGTCAACCGTTGGCGAAAACGGCCGTGTTGGTTCCAACAAAAAACCTTAACCGATTCCGCCAGCGGCTCAAAGCGTTGGGCTATTTGCTGACCAGTGCCTGAGAATAATGCAGCATCCCGGCCATAAGCGGCGCCAGGCGATGGGTACGGCCGTCCGGCACCAAACGCCGCAGCATATCTGCCCATGTTGCCTAAGTTTTCGCCCCGGCAACCGGTTGCAAACTCTGTTCTTGACTCGCCATCGCCTACTCCAGATAGATAGCTGACGCGGCAAAGGCATCTTCTGGTTTTCCCAAAAAACTGCCATCAGGGAATACGGACAGCTCATACTGATGATTGCTATAGGTGTAGAAAGCAAAGCCCCAGCTATCATCGCCAAAGTAGCGCAAGCGGCATAAGTGAGTAGGGGTCTTGCGCAGCCGCGCGGTCATCTCTTCACGGCTTTCCGGCCAATCTTCTCGTGGCCAGCCTGGAACGAGATTGGGTTCGGTATAGGCGTCGATGTAGCAGAACTGTGCGGCGTTTGCCCAGTGTGGTGGCGGCTGCCGCGCTATGGCTCTCACCTCCGATCTGAACCACGATCCGTTGATGACTATTCCCTTGACAGAAGTAATTGTAGCCTGATTTTTGACGGATTGCCGCTCTAGTCAATGTAGCGTGGCGTAGTTTAGTAACTCTCATCAATCCACAATCAACGCAAATGGTGACGAAGATTCCTCTTGTGAGTAACGGCTGTTTTCCAACAACCAAATTGTGTTAGCCATTTTATCTGTGTTATAATTGCTCGGTAATACGCAGTAAATACCGAGGTTATACAACAAAGGTAGATGGAAGAAACACACACCCAACAGCTTCTCGCCCTGGTTGAGGCGGAAGGAGTTATCCGCGCCAGAGATCTCAACGCTCACGGTATCCCTCAAGTTTACTTGAGCCGGCTGGTAGAGAGCGGGCTGCTGGAACGCATCGCTCGCGGCCTATACCGGCTCCCCAACGCGTCCGTAAGCGAACATCACAGCCTGGTCAGAGCCCAATTGCGAGCGCCGCATGGCGTTATTTGCCTCTTGTCCGCCCTGGCCTTTCACGGCCTGACCACACAGATACCGTTTGAAGTCTGGCTGGCTATCGAAAACAAAGCCTGGGCCGCTCAGGAAAAGCAGACGCCCCTGCGCTATGTTCGCTTCTCAGGCGAGGCGTTCACCGCCGGGGTAGAATATCACGCGCTTGAAAAGGTCGCCGTAAAGATTTACAGCCCCGCTAAAACAGTGGCCGATTGTTTCAAGTATCGTAACAAAATCGGGCTGGATGTCGCCCTGGACGCGCTGCGCGACGGGCTGCGCCAGCGTCTCTTCACAGTTGACACTCTCTGGCGCTGCGCTGAGATTTGCCGCGTTCAGAACATCATGCGGCCTTATTTGGAAGCCAGCTTATGACCAAAAAGGATGAGCCTAATCTGGCCGCCTCTGTCCGGCAGCGGCTGCTCAACTTAAGCCAGCAACGTCAGGAGACTTTCGACTTTGTGCTGGCCCAGTATGCTATTGAACGCTTTCTCTTTCGACTGGGCCAATCGCCCTTCGCGCATCAATTCATTCTCAAGGGAGCGACGCTTTTTACCGTTTGGAGCGGCAAGCTGCATCGGCCGACGCGCGATATTGATCTGCTAGGGTATGCCGAAAACTCGGATGAACAGTTGCGAGAACTGTTCGCCACCCTTTGCCGCCTCCCGGTAGAGGCGGACGGATTGTCTTTTGACGCCGGCAGCATTCGCATTGGCGAGATTCGGGAGTTGCAGGCGTATGGCGGCAAGCGGATTAGTTTGTTGGCGCGTTTGGATACGGCCGTTATCCCCTTACAAATTGACCTTGCTTTTGGCGATGTTGTGACGCCGGATGCGCCGTGGCTTACCTACCCA
>Ga0209498_1002678_pt1 | contig 10711 bp, 6 predicted proteins | sample WalLakDeSediment_FD_184131 | JGI IMG/M metagenome (GOLD analysis project Ga0209498, IMG submission 184131) | Lake sediment microbial communities from Walker lake, Nevada to study Microbial Dark Matter (Phase II) - Walker Lake 11/02/13 Deep... | ecosystem: Environmental > Aquatic > Freshwater >... | reverse complement strand
CTTCTCCAACTCACTCATCCCTGCCGCTGTAGGCGCCGGCATCAAAATGTTCGATATGATGACCGAGACTAATGAGCTGCAGGACAAGCTGCATGCCAACACCGACTATTTCCTGGGAAAAATGAAAGCAGCCGGTTTTGACATCAAGCCAACCAAATCAGCGATCTGCGCCGTCATGCTCTATGACGCCAAACTTTCACAGGTCATGGCCGAAAAGCTGCTGGCGGAAGGCATTTACGTGATCGGGTTCTACTACCCGGTGGTCGCCAAAGGCCTTGCCCGTATCCGGGTACAGATCTCCGCGGCCCATGAGCGGGAGCACCTCGACAAGTGTATTGCGGCGTTTATCAAGGTGGGGAAAGAACTGGGAGTGATCAAGTAGTGTTGAGGGTTAAGGTTTAAGGTTTAAGTTGAGTTTTTAGTTTTTAGTTTTTAGTTTTTCACTGTAAGGGGTGCTGGTCTTCGGTTTGTGAAGATTGGCAGGTTTTATTTTCACCACTGAGGCACTGAGAGCACTGAGGAACACTAAGAATAATTCAAAATTTAAAATTTAGAATTCAAAACTCAAAACTTCTTAGTGCCCTTAGTGCCTTAGTGGTTTTCGATTACCCGTTTCTAGTTGTTAAAAAGTTGTTAAATAGCATATTAACAGCATTTTCAGAGACTTTCACAACAGGTTTATGCTTTACTTTTGTCTAAATTATTTAGATGTGTTCTAAATAAGCGTTTATTTTTTAATTAAATATTTAGACAAATGGTTAGGCAAGATTTACATGTTTATATCACATTATTCTTCGTAATAGTTTCATTTCGAATGTATTCACAGGGGGTGGTAGTGTCTGAAACACCGAATCCCTTACCAGATGCTTCAGCGATACTGGAGATACAATCGACGGACAAGGGTTTCCTGCCTCCGCGGATGACCACGGCGGAAAGGAATTTGATTACGACGCCGGCTGCAGGGCTGGTCATTTACAATACCACGCTGCAATCGTTGCAGGCATACAATGGAACTGTCTGGGTCTTGGTCGAAAGTGGGTCACTGGACGCTGCATACAATTATGGTGGGGCAGGGGCTGGTCGTATCATACAGGCTAACAATGGGCCTGTGCAGGTAGACGGAGTCAGCGGTTTTGTGGCAACAGGCATCTCAGGTAGCGGATCCATTCCCCTGTCAGGAGCTGGCACGCGCATGATGTGGTACCCCGCGAAATATGCCTTCCGGGCAGGCAGCATAGGGTCTTCAACATACTGGAGCGATGCCAATATCGGAATTGGTTCGGTGGCTTTCGGATTGAATACCCAGGCGAGTGGGGCCTGGTCGATGGCAGTTGGTCGCACTTCCAGCGCCCTGGGGTCTTATTCATTTGCTACCGGAAACAGCACGGCAAGTGGAAATTATGCTGTGGCCATGGGGGATTTGATTACAGTAGGGGGATCGGGCGCGGTGGCGCTGGGTAGGGGTTTGAATGCCCCCTCCTATGGTGAAGTTGCTCTCGGGACATTCAACACCACCTACACTCATGCTTCAGCGACATCTTTTAACGTTGATGACCGCCTGTTTGTCATAGGGAAAGGCACCAGCAGCAGTAATCGCAGCAATGCGCTCACGATCCTTAAAAACGGTAATACGGGCATAGGAACCTCCAATCCGGAAGCACTGCTGCATGTCATGGGAAATTTTCGTTTGGAAGATGGCAGCGAGGCAGCCGGAAAAGTCCTGATATCGGATAATGACGGCAATGCTTCCTGGTTCAGGACCGGCGATGGGAATGAAATCATTGTGGATGGCAGCGGGGAAGGTCATTACCTGAGCATTTCGGCAGCCCTGGCATCGGTTACACCTACAGCGCAGGACCCCGCCCATATTGTCATACGGCCCGGGACTTACGATGAGAACATCGTGATGAAATCGCATGTAACGCTTCGCGGGCTCGATCCGGCGGCAGTGATCATCCGGGGAAGCGCCACCGATGCGATGCTGCTCAGCAGTGTCGGTAATGTCACAATCCGGGATGTGACCATCACCTCGGACCAGGGCGCCACTAATGGTGTCAAGCTGATCTCATCAGAAGCTCGTTTTGAGAATGTTTCAGTGCTGGGCGATTGGAATTTGAACATCAATACATTACAAACCGGCATCGAAGCGGTGAGTTCAACATTCTCTTTCCATGGCGGAAGTATTTCGGAAATCCAGGATAATGCGATACTATTATCCAATTCAGTCGCTACAATATCCGGTGTGGAGATATCCGCTTCGCTGGACCTCATTGATGTGGGCAGCGGATCGCAGCTGAACCTGGTAAACAGCCGGTTATCCTTTGGGACGAACGGTGTTTATATCCGTTCCGGCGGAAATGCCCTGGTGGATGGAAATGATTTTTCGGACAACGGGAACAATGCAGTACTGAATGAAGGCGAGTTGCGCATGACCGGCAACCGGATTTCAGATGCACAGCAAACCGGACTATTTGCTGATGGCGTTACCACCGCTTCTGGAAACAGTTTCAAGAACAGCCGGGTATATATTCCCTCTTCAGCCACCAGGACAACGATAGCCAACAATTATATAGAAGGAGGGTTTCCGCCGGGTGAAATGGCGCTATACGCCGGGAGTTCCAATGCCACAATTATCGGGAATATTCTCCCCGATATCGCCAGCGGTGAAATTACGATTGCTGGGGGTGTTTCACCCTGGCTGGCAGGCAATATAACCAAAAATAGCAGCACAATACCCGGCATGCTGGTTCCAAAAGGAAACGTCGGGATTGGGACGGAGTCCCCTTCCTTTAAATTCCATCTGGTTGATAATGAAACCACCAGGGGAATTTTCGTCAATCATACCGCTACGACCGGTACCCGTTATGGCGTCTTTAGCCAGGCGGCGGCCATTTCCGGAACCGCCATAAGGGGCGATGCCACCCATGCCACCGGTGCTACCTTTGGCTTATACGGGCAGGCCGAAAGCACTTCGGGAACTGGGGTGTATGCGACGGCCGGTGCGTCCAGCGGGACCACTTACGGTTTGCAGGCCTATTCTGCCAGCACTTCCGGGCGGGCCGTTTATGGTTTTGCAACAGCCTTTAGCGGTACCAACTATGGTGTCTATGGAAGGACCAACAGCGCAAGCGGTTATGCAGGGTATTTTGAGGGAGGGAAGAATTATTTCCAGGGGAATGTTGGGATTGGCATTAACAACCCCAATACGTTGTTGCACCTGAAAAGCGGTAGTAATGAACTGGAAATCAGTGCCAGTATGATCCGGAAAACGGATGGAGGCAGTCTCACATTAAAATCAGATGGACATATGGTATTAGAAGCTTTTGGAAATCTGAACCAGGCGGCGCTCACTGAAATTTCATTTTCTGCGGGGACGGATATACTGATGAACTCAAGCATTTGGTTCAAGGTTAACAATATATTAAATGTTTTTGGAACCTCTGGTGTGGGGATCAATACCACAAGTATTGGCAGCTTCAGGCTTGCAGTGAACGGCGATGCTGCAAAACCCGGTGGAGGGTCATGGTCCGTTTTCTCCGATAGCAGGCTCAAACATAATATTGAACCAATCAAACCGGGTATGCTGGACAAACTGTTAACGCTCAGGGGTTATACCTTTGAATATCAGCCGGAAGCCATAGAAAACCGGCTGGCGCTGCCGGGCAGGCAAACCGGTTTGATCGCACAGGAAGTGGCGGAAGTTTTTCCTGATTGGGTTGATAGTGATGAAGAGGGATATTTGTATATGACTGAACGGGGGCTGACGGCGATCATCGTGGAGGCTTTACGGGAGCTCAGAGATGAGAAGGACCGGGAAATTGAAGAGCTCAGGGAGGAGATCCGGAAGCTGGCCATCCAGGCCGGATTGCCTGAAATGGTTGCTAAATGAACAAGATTATCATGTCTGATGTTAAGACATAAATTAATATCGTGACGTATGGTTAATAAAATACTTTCAGCAATTGCTATCCTATTGATAGGTACAATTTTTCCAGCGGCTTCCCTGAAAGCACAACCCCCGGTCAGCTCCACCCCCGGCCAGCTTGATTTTGGCCCGACACCGGTGTTCCAGGTGAAATATTTGCTGGTGGAACTGACCAACCAGTCCGACGCGATGGTCTATTTCCTGCAACCCACAGCGAGTTCCCCGGTATTTTACGCTTATCCTCAAAACTGGGCTATGCAGGCCGGCGAAACGGTAGAGATGTACGTCAGTTTCCAGCCTGACACTGACACGATCTTTGACGCAGTATTGTCGATGAATATTTATACCGCTTTCGGCATAGATACCCTGCTGATCCCCCTGGCCGGCGAGGGGGTTATTATAAAGCCATCGAACCTTACGGCCACCCTGGATTCCAACCAGGTAACGCTGAACTGGTTCCCCCCGGGCGCTTCCTCCAGCCTGCTGACCTTTGGCAGCGGCGAACCGGTCAGCGCTATCGGAACCTCCACCGGCATCTACGAGTTCGCCCAGCGGTTCGCTGCCGACGATCTCATGCCCTATTTTGGCAAACAATTAACAGCCGTGGAATTTTACATTCTCAACAGCAATGCCGATTTCACGCTGAATATCTATACCGGTGAATTCGCTGAATTTCCTTCTTACAGCATACCGGTCGCCAACCCGGTTGCCAATTCCTGGAATGAGGTGTTATTGCCTGATACCCTGGATCTGTCCGGACTGGATTATCTGTGGATGGCTTATGAAACAGAGCAGGCCGGCGTGGAATTTATCGCGGGCATCGATGGTGGTCCGGGTGTTGTGGGCTCCGGCGACATGATCCGGATCAACAGCACGGAATGGTCAACGCTGGCCGATTACGGATACAGCCACAATTGGTGCATCCGGGGCCTGCTTACTGACGGGGACTCCATCCCGGCAAACAGGAGTGTCGCTGAATTACTGGGTTACAATGTATACCGGGACGGTGAACTGCTCAATACAACAATACTTGCACAAACCGGTTTCAGTGATTTTCTTGAAGAAGGTGAAACTGCCGAGTATGGCGTGACGGCAGTCTTTTCTTACGGGGAAAGCCAACCGGCACTGATTTTCGTGAGCCAGCCCCTTCCGCTCAATATGCCCGACGGATGGGAATTCAATTCTACTTATATTGCGCATAATATCCACATTCCTGTCGATGTGTTGCAAACTGGCCTGACGCTGGTACCCGGCGATATGATCGGGGCATTCTACCTTGACAATGGAATTGAAAAATGCGCGGGCGCCGGCCAGTGGAACGGAGAGCACCTGGTGGTCACTGTATATGGTGACGATCCGGATACTCCCGGGAAAGAAGGTTTTGAAGTGGCTGAATCCCTGCACTGGAAATTATTTTTGGATCAAACCGGAACAACAATATCGCTTACTGCCACTTATGATACCGGCATGCCGCACACCGACGGAACGTTCCACGTGATGGGGCTTTCCAGGTTTTTATCCCTGGAACTGGATGGGGCAGTCAATATTGATGACCTGATTACCGATATTGCAACCTTAAGAATTTATCCCAATCCTTCCAGCGGAAAGTTTAATATAGAAGGGATCAGCAGTGATGATCAGATCAGGATATATGACCTGAACGGCAGGATTGTCTATTCGGGCAGCGGGCAGAATTCTTTGATAAATGTTGATTTCTTAACCCCTGGGTTTTATTCCGTGGAGGTACGGTCGGTCGGGCAGATTCAGCGGACGAAGGTAATTATTCGGTAAAATTTAAGATTCATTATACCACTTAGGCACTAAGAACACTTAGAGGCACTAAGGTTGTTCAATCACTAACCACTTCGCCAATGAGACCCTCAGTGTTCCTCAGTGCTCTCAGTGCCTCAGTGGTAAAAGAACCCTCCGGAGTACCACTAAGGCACTAAGGGCACTTAGAGGCACTAAGGTTGTTCAATCACTAACCACTTCGCCAATGAGACCCTCAGTGTTCCTCAGTGCTCTCAGTGCCTCAGTGGTAAAAGAACCTGTGGGGAAACCACTAAGGCACTGAGGTCACTGAGAAGCACTAAGAATTGGGGAGTTTGGAAAATTCTTCAGTAACCAATGGCACCATTTGCTCAATTATGTTTTCACAATGAAAATTGATCAGCAGCCCCTTCGGCTTACCTGTCAGCCTGAGATAAGAAAGTAACTGTGCTCTATACAATGGTATCATGAAATCCACAGCGTCACAGCCTACAATATTATAGGCAATTGAATTAACATATTTCTTAGTGATCATCCTAAGTGTTTCTAAGTGTCCTCAGTGCCTCAGTGGTTGGATTTATGGGCAGCTTAAGAACAAGAATTGAAGCACCTTAAGACAATTGTTTATAATAATTTACAGTTTCCGTAATCCCTTTCTGATAGGAAACCGGCTCAAGTCCGAATGCTTTCGCAAATTTACTGCTGTCAAACACGTAATCCACTTCATTCTGGTAAAGCATTTCAACGCTTTCTCTCACAAGGGGGTTGAATAGGCCGGCCATCTGCACCATCCACCTTTTCAGGACCATGTAATCCGGCTTCACGCCAAATTCTTTAGCCGATAACTCGATTAATTCCTTTCCGGTTAGGGTATTTGGGTCGGTGGGCAGATGCCAGACCTGGTTAAAGGCTGACTCGGTATTTCCCAGCAGGGCCGTTGCTTTCCCGGCATCCGGTGTATAGATGAAGGAATGTTTCTTGTTCACATCGCCCATCCACTGCGCTTTTTTGCCCTTGGCGAAGTTTTGGAAAACCATGGCGCTGACAAAGCTCAACGGGGTATCGGGGCCGTAGAAATCGGGAGCCCGGGCGATCAGGGCTTTCAGGATGCCTTTCTGGACTTCATCCATCATCATATGGATCACTCCAAGCCTTACCTCACCTTTCTTGCTGCAGGGATTATAGGGTGTATCTTCAGTCATAATCCCATCTACCTTACCGTAAGCATAAACATTGTCGAAGAATACCAGCCTGGTCCCATGGGCCATACAGGCGCGGACCACATTTTTCATGATCTTCGGCCATTGTTGCAGCCAGGCCTTTGCGGAATACTGGATTCCCACGGTCAGGTAAGCCACTTCGCTGCCTTTTATGGCGTCAAATGTTTGTTTTTCGTTGGTGAGATTTGCTGTGAACAGGGAATCTGTTGGATTAACCGCCTTGGGATTACGGGCTACCAGGCGGATGTCTTTCGTGTAATTCCGGTGAAGTTCTCTGGCGACTTCTTTGCCGATGATACCGGAGGAGCCGAGAATCGTTTGCATGTTTTTTTCTTTTTATTAACCACTAAGGCACTTAGGGCACTTAGAGGCACTAAGGTTGTTCAATCACTAACAACTCCGCCAATGAGACCCTCAGTGTTCCTTAGTGCTCTCAGTGCCTTAGTGGTATTTTTCCCTACTTTTTCATAGCCGCCTTCTTCTCCGCAAGTTTCTTCAGCACTTCCTCCTGCACCGATTTGCTCAGTGGCATATACTGGAAGAAATCCATGGAGAAGCTGGCGCGGCCGCTGGAGATATTGCGCAATGCAGTTGCATAGCCGAACATTTCCACCAGTGGCACGAATGCGACCACTTTCTGGGAGCCCTTCCTGTGCCGGCGCATCGATTCGACCCTGCCGCGGCGCTTGTTCAGGTTGCCGGTGATATCGCCGATATAATCGTCCGGGGTATTGATCTCGACTTTCATGATCGGTTCGAGCAGGATGGGATGGGCCTTCATGAAGCCCTCCTTGAAACAGATCGATGCACAGGTCTGGAATGCCATATCGGATGAATCGACCGGGTGGAATTTGCCGTCGTGCAGCACGATACGGACATCCACGATGGGGAAACCGGCCAGGACTCCTTTTTCGAGGGTTTTAGCGATACCCTTGTTAACCGATGGTATAAATTCTGCCGGGATGGTTCCGCCCTTGATGCGGTCGACAAACTCGTAGCCGTTGCCCTCGTTTGGCTCAATGCGGAAATGGGTTTCGGCGAACTGGCCGCGGCCGCCGGTCTGCTTGGAAAAGCGATAGGAAGCTTCGACCTCCGTGGTGATGGTTTCGCGATAGGCCACCGACGGTTCGCTGACATCCACTTCCACGCCGAACTCATGCTTCAACCGGTCGATGATGATCTCCAGGTGAAGCTCTCCCATGCCGGCGATGATGGTCTCTTCGGTTTCTTCATCATACCTGATGTTGAATGAGGGATCTTCGTTAGCCAGCTTGTGTAATGCTTCGCCGAGCCTGCTCTGGTCTTTTCGGGTAACCGGGCTGATTTTCATCTCGATGACAGTGGCTGGAACAGTGATCGATTCCAGGTGCAGCGGGTGTGCAGGATCGCAGAGCGTATCGCCGGTTTTGGTGAGTTTCAGCCCGATGAGCGCTACAATATCTCCCGGACCCGCCTCACCGACCTCTTCCCGGTCCTTGGCATGGATCTTCATGATCCGCCCGATACGCTCATATTTATCTTTGGTGGAATTGAGCACCTGCATGCCGCTCTTTAATAACCCGGAATAAACACGCACAAAGGTTTGTTGTCCCACAAACGGATCGTTGATCAGCTTGAAGGCCAGGGCAGAAAACGGATCATGGACCGAAGGGTGCCTTACGTTCGATTTTTCCGGGTTGTTGATGTCGGTCCCCACGATCGCGCCGATGTCGAGCGGGGAGGGGAGGTAATCGATAACTGCATCGAGCAGTAGCTGCACGCCTTTGTTTTTGTAAGCAGCGCCGCAGAAGACCGGGGTGATGTTCAGGCGAAGGGTGGCTTCGCGGGCGGCGCTTTTCAGCAACTCTTCGCTCACCTCATGGTCTTCCAGGAACAATTCCGCCACCTCATCGTTAAAATCGGCCAGTTTTTCTAAAAGATGCGCGCGGGCCTCCGCCAATTTTTCCTTGTAGCTTTCCGGGACAGCTATCTCATCCCTGCCCTTATCTGAAAAAGAATAGGCTTTATTGCTAATGACATCGATGATGCCGGTAAACTCATCTTCGGCCCCCATCGGGATCAGAAAAGGGACGGCGTTGGCGTCGAGCACCTGGTTCATCTGGTTTACGACATCGTAAAAGTCGGCGCCGGTGCGGTCCATTTTGTTAACAAAGGCAATTCTGGGCACCCGGTATCGGTCGGCCTGGTTCCAGACCGTCTCGCTTTGCGGCTCCACACCGCCGACGGCGCAGAACAATGCGATCATACCGTCGATCACACGCAGGGAACGCTCCACCTCCACCGTGAAATCCACGTGGCCGGGGGTATCGATGAGGTTGATGTGGGCATCTTTCCAGAAGCAGGTAATGGCCGCCGAAGCAATGGTGATCCCGCGCTCCTGTTCCTGTTTCATAAAATCGGTGGTGGCCTGCCCGTTGTGCACCTCACCCAGCTTGCGGGTGACGCCGGTGTAGAACAGGATCCTTTCGGTGACGGTGGTCTTGCCCGCATCGATGTGCGCGGCAATGCCGATATTTCGGAGTTTGTGTAGTGGCACTTATGTAAAGTTTTGAGGTTTAAGGGTTAAGGTTTAAGTTGTCAACCAGTAAAACGGGGTGCAAAAGTATTAAATATTAATGTGTTAAAATAGGTTTTATAGGAATTAATGATGTTTTCTTAATAAAACCCTCAGTGTTCCTCAGTGCTCTAAGTGCCTCAGTGGTAAAAGAACCCTCCGGAGAACCACTAAGGCACTAAGGTCACTGAGAGGCACTAAGAATTTGGAAGTTTGGAAAACTCCTCAGTAACCAGTGGTACCATTTGTTCAACAATGTTTTCACAATGAAAATTGATCAACAGCCCCTTCGGCTTACCAGTCAGTTTCAGATAGGAAAGCAATTGTGCCTTGTACAAAGGAATCATGAAATCAACAGCCTTTAATTCAACAATGATCAAATCATTTACCAGAAGATCAAGCTTTAAGGTTCCTCCTAAATCCTTGTTCTTATATTTAATAGGAATATGAATTTGTGAGCGGACTATTAATCCAGCTTCTGTTAGCTCATCAATTAGACAGGCTTGATAAACTGATTCCAGCAGTCCTGGTCCCAGGTTTTTATGTACTTCTATCGAACAGCCTACTATTTTGTAAGCTAGAGCATTAATCGTCTTTTGTGTAATCATTTCCTTAGTGTTTCTAAGTGCTCTCAGTGCCTTAGTGGTTAATAAATAATTTGAATTACCGCCTATTAATTACAGATTTCACCCTTTTATACCCGTCCTTATCAATAAAAATTTCAGGAATCATTACTTTTGTTTCCATATCAAGCTTTATATGCAACAACAACTGAACATTTACAACTCCCTTACCCGGAAAAAAGAACTTTTCGAGCCGCTCAGCCCGCCGCATGTCGGCATGTATGTCTGCGGCCCGACGGTCTACGGCGATCCGCACCTGGGCCATGCACGGCCGGCCATAACCTTCGACCTGGTTTTCCGATACTTGCAGCATATTGGCTATAAAGTGCGTTACGTTCGAAATATCACCGACGTAGGGCACCTCGAAGGTGATGCCGATGCCGGCGATGACAAGATCGGGAAGAAGGCGCGGCTGGAACAACTTGAGCCGATGGAAGTGGTGCAGTACTACACAAACCGCTACCATGAGGCGATGGGGATGATGAACGTGCTACATCCCAGCATCGAGCCGCACGCCTCGGGCCATATCATAGAGCAGATCGGGATGATACAAAAGATCCGGGACGCCGGTTTTGCCTATGAACGGAACGGTTCCATTTACTTCGATATAGAAAAATAC
>Ga0209498_1002677_pt1 | contig 10713 bp, 9 predicted proteins | sample WalLakDeSediment_FD_184131 | JGI IMG/M metagenome (GOLD analysis project Ga0209498, IMG submission 184131) | Lake sediment microbial communities from Walker lake, Nevada to study Microbial Dark Matter (Phase II) - Walker Lake 11/02/13 Deep... | ecosystem: Environmental > Aquatic > Freshwater >... | reverse complement strand
ACAATGGACAACTGGCGCTCAATCCCGGCGCGATTGGTGGGCCAATCGACGGCGTGGTGGGCGCGGAATACGCGCTGCTCACCTGGGAAAGCGGGCGCTGGATGGCGGATTTGCGCGTGGTGGATTACAATGTGGATGCCCTGCTCGCCGCCTACCGGGATAGCGGGATGCTCGCAGAGTGCGGCGCTATGGCCCGCGCGTTGATGCGCAACGCCGAAACCGGGCAGAACTACGCCTGGTATCTCGTCCTCCACGCCTTCGACCTGGCGGCCCAAGCCGGGATAGCACACGACGGCGTCGTCCCCGATGATATATGGGAACACGCTGCGGCGACATTGGCGTGGTAAAATAGAGTCACCATCCTGGGAAGTGGCATTATGTTGTCAACAGTTGTAGAGCTAAATGAACGCAATCAGATTATGCTGCCAAAAGCTGCATGCGAAGCCTTGGGCATCGAACCGGGCGAACGCATCTTGATCATCGTTGACGGCCAAGAGGTCAGATTGCTTCCCGAACCGAAAGTCTGGAGCGATTACATCTACGGTCTGGGAAAGCCACTGTGGGAGGCCCTTGGCGGAGGTGAGAAGTTCCTGAGAGAGGAACGGGCAGCGTGGGTGGACCCCCGTTAACGCAGCACAAACATCAACGTCCGCGCGACCTCAAAGTAATCCACCGTATCGAAACTGACCGTGTGCGGCCCTTCCGCTCTGACGCCAGGGAAGAACGCGGCGCGGTAGGCGCTCGCGTGGTTGCGATAGCAGACTTCGACGTGGAAGTGCTCCGGCAGCGGAACCAGACAACAGGATAGGTCTCCGGAAAGCGCCTGCTGCGCGCCTTCGCGGATTGCGTGGACCGCGCGCAACGGGTGGATATTGACTGTGGCGTTGCCGATGCCCTCTTTGACGGCGCACGTTCCAATGTGCGGATTGAACGTTTTCACGTGACGGCATAGCCCGGCATCCCCAGACACGAAGATAACCGGCACGTGCTTGAGCGACGCGGCGTAAGCGTGCAGCAGAAACTCCGACGCGAGTTGATCGTTGATCCTGAGGGACGTGATCCCTCCGTTCATCGTGTGCGCCAGTGGATTGGCGTTCGACGCCGCCGGCGCGTGGTAGCCGATCATCATCACGGCCTGGAACGTCTCATCCAGCCCCCCGACCATGCTAAAAGGATGCCCCGACCACCCACGAATAAGTTTGACCTCCTGCGGGAGTTTGGCGGCGAGCAGATTGCGCGCCGAATCGTGCGCGTCCTTGACCCAAATTTCCGTCGCGCCCGCGTTGAGCGCGCCCTCACAGGCTGCAGCGACTTCCGCCGTCATCTGCTCGCGAAATTCCGCGTAAGCCGCCCCGCCTTTCTCGGTCTCGTCCCAATCGGTTGTCCCTGTAACGCCTTCGATGTCCGCGCTGATGTAGATTTTCACAGTCGATCTCCTGATTATAGGATTTACGCCGGCGAGCAAAAATTCACCGCAGAGTACGCAGAGAGCGCAGAGAATTTGTAGTTACTCAGCGTTCTCAGCGGTCTCTGCGGTAAAAAAGGGCTGCGCTTACGTAAGTCCTGAATGAGTCGGAATCCACACCCGCATCGCGCCCGACGTGCGATTGGCCCAGGCGTAGTAGGGCACGGCGATCAGCTTGACCGGACGCGCATCCGTTTCCGGCGCAGACGCGGGACGGTAAAGCTGCTCTTCCCAATCGCCCACGTCCGCCGCCTGCCCATCCGCCACCACTGTAACCACGCCGCCGAGCAAATCCTCTTGCCACACGGCCTCCAATTCGGCGTTGGGCGCGAGGCACACGTCCAGCAAATCCACGCCGGGTTGCTGATCCTCTTCCTCCAAACAATAGACCAACGGCCCCCGTTCGATCGCGAGGCTGCCCCGGATCGCATCCACGCGCGGGTGTGCGGCGGTGAGCCGGGGAGACAGCGCCAGATCGAGTTCCACCACGTCGCCGGGCTGCCACATGCGCGTGAGGCTGGCGTAAGTGCCGTCGCTCGCGCCGCCCGCAATGATGTCCCCGTTGAGCCACAGGGAAGCGTATTTGCACCAGCCAGGGATGCGCAGCGCCAGCGTCCACGGCTCTGCACCGGTTTCCGCGACGGTGATTTTCACGCGGCCCTCCCAGGGATAGCGCGTCTCCATTTGTAGCACAACTAAACTGCGAGCAGTTTCCGCGTCCCCAACCGCCGCCTCAATCGTCGCCGAGGCATATTGATGCACTTGCACGCCGGTTTCATCAGTCGTCGCCATATAATTCCCCAGCAGCGCGATCTGGCGCATGACGTTCGGCGGGCAGCACGCGCAGCCGTACCACTCCGGGCGCGCAATCCCGCCCCGGCTTTGCAAGGGATTCACGTAGAAATACCGCTGTCCATCGAGCGAGACGCCGCTCAGGAAGCCGTTGTAGAGCGAGCGTTCGAGTGTGTCGGCGTAACGCGGATCGCCCGTCGCCAGCAGCATGCGCCAGTTCCACATCATCGCGGCAATCGCGGCACAGGTCTCGCAGTAACACTCGTCGCTCGGCAATTCATAGGCGTGACCGAACGCCTCACCCTCGTGCCGCGCGCCGTACCCGCCGGTGAGGTGCATTTTGCGCGCCGTCGCGTCGTGCCAGAGCCGCTCCAGCGCATCCATCAACGCCTGCTCGCCGGTCTCCAGATACGCATCGGCGACGCCGGCAGTGAGATAAAGCTGGCGGACGGCGTGCCCGACCACTTCCGACGCCTGCCGCACCGGGACGTGATCCTGGTGGTACGCCGCGCCCCAACGCCCGTAGCCGCGCATCCGCCCCTTGCCGCGCCCGTCGATGAAGAAGACCGCCAGATCGAGATAACGCTGCTCGCCGGTCTCGCGGTATAGCTCCACCAGCGCCAGTTCGATCTCCGGGTGGCCCGGCGCGCCGTCATGTTTCCCCGGCCCAAAGACGCCGTCGATGCAGCCGGCGAAGTGGCAGGCCACGTCGAGCAACTCCCGCTTGCCCGTGGCCCGGTGATGCGCTACCGCCGCCTCGAAAAGATGCCCCGCGCAATACAACTCGTGATCGTGATCCAGGTTCGTCCAACGCTCTTCCGGCTGCTTGTGGACCTGGTAATACGAGTTGATGTAGCCATCCGGCTGCTGCGCCGCTGCGATCAGCGCGATCACCTCATCCACCAGCGCCTCCAACTCCGGGTCCCGGTCATTCGCCAGGTCGAGCGATGCGGCCTCCAACCACTTGTACACGTCGGAGTCCATGAACACCGGGCCACGATACGCCCCCTCCCCCGCACCGGCAGCCAGCCGCAAGTTGTTGAGATTGCCCGATTGCCCCAACATCCGGTAGCCGTGCCGCAGGCTCACCCGGCGATTGATCGCCTGCTTCTCGCGCCAGAACCCGCCCGTCAGCGTCACCTTCCCCACCGGCAACGTGCGCCACCGCGCGTGCAAACTCTTCGCCGTCGAAACGTACATGCCTACCTCCTTAAGAATAGTCAGCAGATTTAGCAGATCAAGCAGATTTTCTTTCTTACTGACCCGGACGTATTTCGCTAAACTTTCTTCACCTATAAAGCGCAGGATTAGCTTTAGTTTTTTATGTCCAGGTCAGTAATCCGCTAAATCTGCGTGCAACCGCTGGTTGCCCATCTGCTGACAGATTTTGTCCGTGACACTCAAAACCCCGTGTGTTCCGTGCGGGCGATGATTTCGTCTTGCAGCGCCTTGCCGAGATCGCAGAAGTAGTCGCTGTACCCGGCGACGCGCACGATGAGGTCGCGGTACTGCTCGGGGTTGCGTTGCGCGGCGCGCAAGGTCGCTGCATCCACCACGTTGAACTGGACATGATGCCCGCCCAGCGCGAAATAGCCGCGAATCAGCCCCACCAACCCATCCAGCCCGGCCTCGTCCCGCAAGACCGACGGCGTGAACTTCTGGTTGAGCAGCGTCCCGCCCGTGCGGACGTGATCCATCTTGGCGGCGGACTTGATGACGGCGGTCGGCCCGCGCCGGTCCGCGCCCTGCACCGGCGAGATGCCCTCCGAAAGCGGCGTCCACGCTCTGCGCCCGTCAGGCGTCGCGCCGGTGACGCTGCCGAAGTAGACGTGGCACGTCGTCGGCAGCAGATCGATGTGGTACGCGCCGCCTCGCGTGTTAGGCCGCCCGTCGATCGCTTTGAAGTACGCCTCAAAGACCCCGCGCATCACGTCATCGGCGTAATCGTCGTCATTGCCGTAACGCGGCGTGCGGTTCAGCAACCGCTGCCGCAGGCGCTCGTACCCGGCGAAGTCGTGCGCCAGGGCGTCGAGTAGCTCGTCCATTGTCACTGGCCCTATGCCCGCTTGCGCTGGATCACAATCCAGCGCCGCCGCGAACGGCGGATTGTAATCCGCCGCAAGCGTTGATTGTGTATCGAACACGTGATACTTGATCGCCGCCAGCGCGTCCGTGATCGACCCAAGCCCCACGCCCTGGATGTACGACGTGTTGTACCGCGCGCCGCCGTCGTGGTAATCCCTGCCGTTGGCAATGCAGTCGTCAATGAGCAGCGAAAGAAACGGCACGGGCATGTAGTGCGCGTACAGCCGCTCGATCGTGTGATTCCCCTGGATTTTCACATCCACGAAATAGTTGAGCTGCGTCTCGAAGGCGGCAAACAGCTCCTCGAAACGCGCAAACGCGCGCGGATCGCCGGTGCGCGGGCCGAGTTGATTGCCCGTGCGCGGATCGACGCCGTTGTGCAGCGCGAGTTCGAGCACTTTTGGCAGGTTGAAGTACCCGGTCAGGTTGTAGTTCTCCTTGCCGAACGCGCCGGTCTCCACACAGCCGCTCGTGCCGCCGCAGCGCGCGTCCACCAGGCTCTTGCCCGCGCGCAGCATCTCCGCGATGACGGTCTCCGAGTTGAACACCGACGGTTGCCCGAACCCGGTGCGAATGATGCGCCCCGCCCGCTTGATGAAAGCGTCGGGGTTCTCGCGGCTCACCTGAATGGACGAACTGGGCTGTAACAAGCGCATATCCTCGATCACGTCCAGGATAAGATACGTGACCTCGTTGACGCCGTCCGTTCCATCCGGGCGCACCCCGCCGACGTTGATCTGCGCGAAGTCGGTGTACGTGCCGCTCTCCGCCGCCGTCACCCCTACCTTGGGCGGCGCGGGCTGGTTGTTGAACTTGATCCAGAAGCACTGCAACAGCTCCTCGGCCTGGTCGCGGGTGAGCGTCCCATTTGCAAGACCCTGCCGGTAGAACGGCTCGAGGTGCTGGTCGAGCTTGCCGGGGTTGAACGAATCCCACGGATTCAGTTCTATGATCACGCCCAGGTGGACGAACCAGTAGTATTGCAGCGCCTCCCAGAAATCGTGGGGCGCGTGCGCGGGGACGCGCGTGCAGACCTCGGCGATGCGCTCCAATTCGCGCCTGCGCACCAGATCGACCTCCTGCGCTGCCAGTTCGCGCGCCTTCTCCGCGTGGCGTTCGGCGAAGCGGATGAGCGCGTCCGCCGCAATCGCCATCGCGGTGAGTTGATCCCGTTTGGCGCTGGCTTCAGGATCATCCAAGTAGTCTAGCGAGGTCAGGCCGGCCCAAATGTCGGCCTTGAAATCGAGCATCCCCTTGCGATAGATTTTGTCGTCCAGCACGGTATGGCCCGGCGAACGCTGCTCCATGAACTCGGTGAAGATGCCCGCGTCGTAAGCGTCCTTCCATGCTGGCGTCATCGCCGCGAAGATACGCTCGCGCTGCGTCTTCCCCTGCCAGAAGGGAATAAGCGTATCAGCATAAGCCTGCCGCGTCTCCGGGCTGACGGCAAAGGGAATTTTGTCCCGCGCGTCGAGGATGTCGAGATCGGCCAACGTGTGGCAGCACAGTTCGGGGCACGTCGGCGTGGCTTTAGGCGCGGGGCCTTTCTCGCCGACGATCAATTCGCCGGGGTGGATGTAGATCGCCTTGTGTTCCAGCAGATACTGAAACGCCAGCGCCCGCTGCATCGGTGTGGATGCCGGGCCGTCATACGTCTGGTAGAACGCCGTCATCAATTCCGCCCGCTCGCTCGAAAGCGTGGGGACGGCGTCCAAACTATATTGTCGCAACTGCGCCACTCTACCGGTGATTGCCATACGCTACATCTCCCAAATTTCTGTATTCACGTTCAACACTCGATCTACCGCTGCCGCCTCGCCACAAAGCTGGGGGACGAGGGCAACGTGGTATTCCCTATCCTTAGTATGCCACCGTTGCCCAAACTGGCAAGGGATTACACACCCACGCGCTTCCACCAAATCCCCGTACATTCCGGCAGGATCGCCGGTTCGCGGCTGGCGAGCCTATCGGACATATCGTCGCGGAAAAAGAACGTCGTCAACGCGCGCGCCTCCTCCACCGAGGCGAACCGGTAATCGGTGCGTATCCACGTGGACGCAAACCCTTCCGCATCCAGACAGGCAAAGTAATGCTTCAGGCCCTCCGGCGGCGCGGGCGTCGCGACGCCTGTGCCGAGCGTCTCCACGATCACGAGAGTGCCGCCGGGACGCGCGACGCGCCGCATCTCCGCCAGCGCCCTGCCCAGCTCGGCTTGCCAATCCTGCTCCCAGACCACCGTGTAACAAAGGCTCCACCCAGAGATCGCGAGGTCTGCGCTGTGGCTTTCCAGCGGCAGCGCGCGGTGATCCGCGACGGCGACGCGCCATTTGTGCGCACTCTCCGCCTCAAGGTGCATCCGCGCCACCGCCAGCATCGCCGCCGACGTGTCGAAAGCGCATACCGACCGCGCGAACGGTGCGAGCAGCCGCGTCAGCCGCCCCGTGCCAGCCCCCATATCGATGACATCCAGGCCCAGCAATGGCGTGAGTTCCTGCAGGGCCGCGAGGATATTGCCCATGTAGTCCTCCCGGGCGATCAGTTGCTCGTATTCCTCCGCGTGATGCGCGTAGATTTCGGCGTAATGATCGGTCATTCTTCTGCCCTCCTGAAAATAGTCTCGTAGTCTTTAGTCGGGTAGTCTTTAGTCGGGTAGTCTTTAGTCGGGTAGTCTTTAGTCGGGTAGTCTTTAGTCAGGTAGTCTTTAGTCGGATGGCCTTTCGTGCTGTGTCCGGCCCCTGATCGCGCCACTTCAAGTCCAGGCTCTGGCAGGCGCGGTCGGGGACCGGCCCGAACATTGTGGGATGATTTGCACTATACCATTTGTTAGCCGATCCGTACAATGCTATAATTTCACTTGACGCCGACTCGACTGACAGCTATTCGACTGACGACTATCCGACCAACGAAGACTCGACTACACGACTTTTAGGAGGAAGCCATGGAATTCGCCGATTGTGTTCGCAATCTGAAGCCGGAAGGGGCCTATCATATGCTGGCGCGCGCGCAGGCGCTGGAAGCGCAGGGCCGCGACATCATCCATCTGGAGATTGGCCAGCCGGATGTCCCTACATTCGAAAATATCGCACAGGCGGGCAGCCAGGCCATCAAGGACGGCCACACCACGTACAATCCGCCCGCCGGGATTCTGCCACTGCGCCAGGCCATCGCCGAAGACGCCGGACGGCGACGCGGCGTCGAGATCGATCTCTCGGAAGTGGTCGTTGGGCCTGGCGCCAAGCCGATCCTGTTTTTTCCAACGCTCGCGCTCGTCCGCTCTGGGGATGAGGTGCTGTATCCCGATCCCGGATTCCCGACCTACGCGGCGGTGATCGACGTAGCAGGCGGCATCCCGGTTCCCGTTCCCTTGCGCGAAGAGACCGGCTTCGCCTTCGATCTGGACGCCTTCGACCGGCTGGTGAACGCCCGAACCCGCATGGTGATTCTGAACTCGCCGAGCAACCCGACCGGCGGCGTACTGTCGTGGGCGGTGTTGGAACACATCGCGGCAGCGGCGCACACGTACGGCTTCTGGGTGCTCTCCGACGAGATCTACGCCCGCCTGGCGTTCGACGGCGTCCCCGTTCCGAGCATCGCCGCGCTGCCGGGGATGCGCGAGCGCACGATCATCTGCGACGGCTTTTCCAAGACCTACGCGATGACCGGCTGGCGCTTGGGATACGGCATTATGCCAGAGGCGTTGGCCGAGCGCGTGAGCTTATTGCTGACCCACTCCGTCGGCTGCACGGCGACGTTTACACAATACGCAGGCATCGAAGCGTTGACCGGGCCGCAAGCGCCGGTAGAAGCGGTTGTGGCGGAGTACCAACGACGGCGCGATGTGCTCGTGGCGGCGCTGAACGCCATCCCCGGCGTGCGGTGCCGGATGCCGCGTGGCGCGTTCTACGCCTTCCCCAACGTCACGGCGTTTGGTCGTTCCTCGGACTGGCTCGCCGACTATCTGCTCGACGAAGCCGGCGTCGCCGTGCTGCCGGGCACATCCTTTGGGCCGGGCGGGGAGGGTTACCTGCGCCTGTGCTTCGCCAACTCGATGGAGAACATCAAGACAGGGGTACAGCGCATCGCAGAAGCCCTGGGGAAACTCAACTAACCGCCGTTTGCGAGAACGACGACGCATCTGCGCGGTTACGGTTCGGCTTCGGGCGGAGGCTCTGTGGCAGACGGAGGTTCTGGTTCGGCTTCGTGCGGAGGTTCTGGTTCAGGTTCGGGCACCGGCGTAGGCGCAGGCCGCCATCCTATGGTACCCGTGCCATCGCATGGATTGTAATCCCATCCCAACGTCACGCGGAAATCGATCTGACTGTCTTCTGTCGGCTCGGCGACCACGTCCCGCTGCTCGCGTCTGTAGAGCGTCATCAAACGGTGAAGCGGCGAGCCTTTGCGCGTGGTCGTATAGTCTGTGATGGTCGTGCGGGCCGTCCCTTCGGCTTGGTGAATGGCCCAAACCTCGAAACCTTCCAGGCGCAACCGGTAGGCCGCCACTTCGCCCCACCCGCTGTTACCGCTGCCGTTCCACACCTCCACGCGATAGGCGCGCTGAGTGGCGCGGCTCGTCACAGGCGGCTGCGCCGCCTCCTGCATAAACGTATACAGCGCCTCATAGCGTGGAACCTGCACGGCGCCACGTCCGGGTACGGACAACGAATACAGCATATCGAACCCACGAATAAAGCGACTCTTGATGTCGCGCATATCCAACCGGGCTGCCACCGGCGCGAGGGCGAGCAATTCGGGCAACCCCATATCCGTCCGCACCGACTCGCGGTACACGCCCCACAGGTCAGGGATGCGCACGAGCAAATTCTGATTTAGCGCGCTCTGCAGAATGGCGCGGAGCACCTGTTGCTGACGACGATGCCGGTCGAAATCGGAGGTGTTCCAGCGAGAGCGCACGTACCAAAGGGCATATTTCCCATTCATGTGGTGTATGCCCGGCGGCATATAGATGTCGGTGTAGCCGAGTGCGGACTCGTTATCAGGGTAGGTGTCGCGGAACGTACACTCAACCACGATATCCACACCGCCCACCGCATCGACAATGCTGCGATAGCTGGCGAAATCCACCATCGCGTAGTAGTGAATCGGCAAACCGAAATTGTACTCCGCCGTGGCTTTAACCAGCGCCGGGCCGCCACCTGGATACCCCGTCGCGCGCGCGCGCACATAAGCTGTGTTGATCTTATCCAGTCCCCAGGTGGGAATCCAGGCGTAGTAGTCACGCGGAATCGAGATCATACTTACAGAAGGGACATCCGGGAAGATCGAGACGATCATCATCACGTCGGAGCGCCCCACTTCCTCGCCGGGGCGACGGTCGTCGCCAAGTAGCAGGATGTTGATGGTCCCCTTTGGTTGTGCGATCTGCGGCATAGGCGTAGGTTGCTCTAAAGGCGATGTGACAATCGCCGCGGTGCTCAACATCGGCGTTGCAGCAACCGGCAATACCAGAGGCGGCGGCGGCGGCGGAGTGGGAGACGATGTGGGGGTCAAAGAGGGCATCGCGGTCGGCGTTGCCGGACGCGGCGTCCCCGTCGGGCGTAGGGTCGGCGTCCACGTTGGTGGGCTTGTCGCTGTCGGCGGCAAAGGGGTCTGCGTCACCGCATCGGAGGGGGATGTCATCGCCGGGTCATTAGGCGTAGGTGTCACCACGACCGTCGCTTCGCGTGCAGGATGGTGCCCCAATGCCTGCGCCCCGATGATGACGAAGACGATCAAAGCAATGAAGATCAGCCATTCAAGCAGTCGTAACCAGCGTTTCATAGGATAGTAAGCCTTGTGTGCGTGACCTCGGTCGAACCACTTCCAGGATCATACCACGCTTGACAAGAAAGGCAATCGCGCTTCTTGACAGCAACGGCCTTTGCCTATAGGATGAAGGTATGGCCAAAGGAAGAGTTGGATTGGGACGGCGTGGGGAGGCGTTGGCCGCTGAGGCTTTACAGCAGCGCGGCTTCACCATCGTCGCGCAGAACTGGCGTTGCCCTGAAGGCGAAGCGGACTTGATCGCGGAGCGCGCCGGCGAGTGGCACTTTGTCGAGGTACGCACCCGGCGTGGAAGCGCCAGCGGCTTTGGCAGCCCGGAGGAATCGCTCACGCCGCGCAAGTTCGCGCGTATGGAAGCCGTCGCCCGGCGCTATCTCAGCGAGCAAGGCGCAGATGAAGCGCAAGACGTGGCCTGGCACCTCAGCTTCGTCGCCGTGGCGTTGGATGCGGTGGGACGGGTGGAGCGGATCACAGTGTATCTCGATCCGGAGAGTGATCCGTGGGAGGTTCTATAGCATAGGGCTTTTGCAGACACAGTTCGCCTGCAAAAGCCCCTAACGCAAACGGTGCTCCGGAGACTATGGCATGAT
>Ga0209498_1002676_pt1 | contig 10717 bp, 13 predicted proteins | sample WalLakDeSediment_FD_184131 | JGI IMG/M metagenome (GOLD analysis project Ga0209498, IMG submission 184131) | Lake sediment microbial communities from Walker lake, Nevada to study Microbial Dark Matter (Phase II) - Walker Lake 11/02/13 Deep... | ecosystem: Environmental > Aquatic > Freshwater >... | reverse complement strand
TGACACCTAGCTGACGGGCAGTTTCAAAGGCAAGAATGACCCCACCCGTGGTCGGTCCGGCAACCACGTCTACCTTCTGCCCTCTGTACCGTTCAGCGATCAGGCCGCACAGCCTCTGGGTGTAGTCCGGGTACTGCAGAATGCGAAACTTCTCCCAGTACAGAGGCGAATGTAATCCCGAGGCGAGCAGGAAATGCCCTTCCTTGACTGCTCCCGCAGCCTTGAACATCTCGAGTACCTCGGCGTTCAGGTTCACATCCAAGAGGCTGATCGTTCGTCGCCTGCCCTTGGAACTCAGGGCAGCTAGGGGTACTGATAGTGGATGACTCGTCCCCATTCGTTGGGAGGCCAGTAGGTGAACCAGGCCTTGCCTACTATGTTCTCCCGGGGCACAAACCAGCCGTCACTTGAATCTCTACTGCTATTCCGATTGTCTCCCAGAACGAAATAGTGGTCCTCGGGGACTTCCGTAGGTGGCATCTCATAGTTGGGCGATGGTATAGTGACTGGCTCCTCCAAAGGTCTGCCGTCGACAAAGACCTTGCCGTCTCTAATCTCCACCGTCTCAAAAGGCAGGCCGATAACCCTCTTGATAAAGGGGCGCGGCGACTCAAAGGGCGGATCGAAGATTATCACCTGACCTCGCTGTGGCTCGGAAGAACGGTAACTGGCCTTGTTAGCCATGATGTACTCACGTGCCTGGATGCTGGGCATCATGCTGGAACCCTCCACCGTGTAGCTCTGCACATTAAGCTGGAGGACAACAAACACCGCCACAGCGATGAAGACCGTTATGCCGACTTCACGAAGAACCCTCATTGGACTGGCTCTATTCTAGCACAAACAGGAGGCCCGTTCATTGGGCGCACGTCACTTGCTCGTGCTCTATCTTAGTGGTAACATTATCGCCTCGGGCCGCTAGCTCAACTGGTAGAGCAGCTGACTCTTAATCAGCAGGTTCTGGGTTCGAGTCCCAGGCGGCTCACTGATCCGGCAACTCGCTCCTGCAGGCATCCTCACTTCCTCCGGGGCTCAGCGTGGCGGGTCGACCATGGCACCCTCCGGTGCCTCGCGGTGGTTTGGTATCAAGTGGAAACCCAACACAGGCGACCTGAAATGCCGCGCCAGGGAACTCACTCCAGCCAAACACAGATAGGCAGCGGCCAGGAGGTCGGTCTAGTGACCGGCCTCTCCCTGGTTGCCGCCAGAGGGCAAGGCATAGCCGATAATCCTGTAGGCCAGTTTGGCCAGCATGAAGGCGCAGGAACCCGGGCCCTGGCTCGGGCAGAACTCGACGATGTCGAAGCCCACGATATGCTTGCGAAGCGCAACCGCCTCTATGACTTCGAGTATCTGCCGCCACGTCATCCCGTCGGGCTCGGGAGTGCCTACTGCCGGCATGATGGACGGATCCAGGACGTCTGCATCTATCGTAACGTAGACATCATCGGTGAGGGCATCCACCATCCGCTGCAAGGCAGACGCAGTCGTCGCCAGGTCAGACATGTACAACGGCGCAAGGCCGTTCTGCGTCAGGAACTGCTTCTCCTCCCGGCTCAAGCTACGTATGCCTGCCTGGCAGACGGGACAGATCTCCATGATGCGGCGCATGACGCAGGCCTGACCGTATCTGGTGCCCATGTACTCGTCGCGCAGGTCGGCATGGGCATCCAGTTGCAGTACGGACAGACGAGGGAAGTGTTCCCTGAACGCTCGCACCGCGCCCAGCGAGATAGAATGCTCGCCACCAAGCATCACCACCATCTTCCTCCGCTGTATCAAGCTGTCGACCACGCGGTAGACTCGATCAACCATGTCCTGGGCGCTGCTCAGCAGAGGCTCTACCTGAGGCAGCGTGGCAATGCCAACTGTGTGTGTTTCGCGATCGAGGTCCAGGTCATAAAGCTCCAAATACTGGGAGGCATCTATTATCGCCTGTGGCCCATGGCGGCATCCAGCCTGCCATTCGGTGGTGCTCTCGTAGGGGACAGGCAAGATCACGGCACTTGCTCTGTCCAGATCTGCATAGGGTAGTGTGAGTCCGGCGAAGGTTCTGTACTGCAGGGGCGCTCCTTCAGGCTGCCAGTCGATGGGTTGAGGCCGAAACGCCTGCTCACTCATGGTACACGAAGGTCTGGGAGTTGGGCCTCACGGTCTCTGCTTCAAGCCAATCCCTATCGATCACGCACGTTCGTAGCTTAACCAGGCGGAATCCCTCCCGGAAGTCCTGGATTGTCTTCGCTGCGTCGAAATCCTTGCAGGAGAAGACGTCCACGTTGACGTAATTTCGTTCCACAAAAGTATGGATGCCTATGTGGCTTTCTGCGATGAAGACGAATCCAGAGATTCCCCAGTCGTGCACCGCCGGCCCCGAATACCTTACGACATACGGCTCTGAAATCCTGGTCATGCCGATCTTGGCAGGATAGGTCTCCAGCCACTTTGCAAGAAAACCCTCGTCTCTAAGAATTTCCTGGCTTTCAGAATAGCCGTCTATTATCAAATGCATGTGACCTCCTGGTGCAGAACACCTCCAAATCTCCTCCCTCTAGCCTGCTCTTCAGTTATCATTCTGGCATGAGGCCGCCGCTTTGCCTGGCTGTCAAGACCAGGGAAGCGAGGAACCTTGTGCTGTTCAGGGCATGTTCCGCCCGGACTAGGGTTTTCACACCGCCACAGGTGGGCCAGCAAGAGAGCGGGTCTCAGCATTTGCTCGCTGACAGGCCCAGATACTTCTCCACTATTGCCATAGCACAGTACTTGCCGCACATGCTACAGGTCTCTCCGCTGGCAGGTATCTTGCCGTGAACCTGCTCCGATAGCTCAGGGTCCAATGATAGTCTGGCTTGTGTCTTCCAATCCAGCGCCTTGCGCGCCCTGGACATCTGTTCATCCCATTCCCTGGCACCCTTTACGCCCTTGACGATGTCAGCAGCGTGAGCCGCTATTCGGGAGGCGATTACCCCTTCTTTGACATCCTGTACATTGGGCAGGGAGAGATGCTCGGCAGGAGTAACATAGCACAGGAAGTCTGCTCCCGCCGCCGCTGCGATCGCACCTCCAATCGCAGCCGTTATATGGTCGTATCCCGCGCCGACATCGGTGACCAGAGGTCCCAGGACATAGAAGGGCGCGCCACGACACAGACTCTTTTCAAGCTGAACATTGGTGGCGATCTGATCCAGGGGCAAGTGCCCGGGGCCTTCAACCATGGCCTGCACACCAACTTGCCTGGAGCGATCGACCAGTTCACCCAGTATGATCAACTCTTCAACCTGAGCCCTGTCGGTGGCATCGGCCAAGCATCCAGGACGCAGACCGTCTCCCAGGCTCAAGGCGAAGCCGTACTCCAGAGCCAGGCCCAGCAGACGGTCATAGTGCTCGTACAGCGGATTCTCCTTGTCATTGTGCAGCATCCAGCCGATGAGGAAAGCCCCTCCGCGGGACACTATGTCTGTCATCCGGCCCTGTTTCTTGAGCCTGCCCACTGATGCCTGTGTCACCCCGCAGTGGAGGGTCATGAAATCTACGCCGTCCCTGGCGTGTTCCTCGATCACGGCGAAAATCTCCTCCACAGTCATACTTACGATGGCCCCATGGTTCTCGATAGCCTCAATGCCGGCCTGGTAGATAGGCACAGTCCCCACAGGTACGGTGCTGGCGTTCAGAACGGCCCTCCTTATAGCCCGAAGATCGCCCCCGGTACTGAGGTCCATCACCGCATCGGCGCCATAATCGATGGCAGCCCGCAGCTTCTTCAGCTCCATGTCCAGATCACAGGAATCAGAGGATGTGCCTAGGTTGGCATTGACCTTCGTCCTCAAACCCCTGCCTATGCCGCACGCGGCCAGGTTGGCGTGGTTGATGTTGGCCGGGATTATGATCTCACCTGCAGCCAGGCCATCGATGACCGCGCCAACATCTACCTGTTCCTTGTCGGCTACGTGTCTTATGGCGGGCGAAACAGCGCCTCCGTGCGCGATCTTCTGCTGGGTCATATTACTGAACCTAGTGTAACGTCGGACAGGACTGAAGTATAGAACAGGGGGACTACCAATGCAAACGAGACTGCGACGTGACTGAGGCGGTGACAGGGCAGGAACCCTGTCGCAGACTCAGGCCAGAGCCCTAATGGTTTGCTTCTGGATTCTGAACAGCTTATGTATGCCCTGGCGTGCCAGCGAGATCAGGTCGTCTGCGGTCTCTCCGGAGAATGGCTTGCCCTCAGCAGTCCCCTGAATCTCCACGAACTCGCTCTTGTCGGTCATGACCACATTGAAGTCGACTTCAGCCCGAGAGTCCTCTTCATAGCAGAGGTCGAGCAGGATATCGCCATGTACAAGACCCACACTGGTGGCAGCTATCATCTGGGTCAATGGCATGATGGGCAAGATCCCCCGCCGCCTGAGGTTATGAAAAGCATGATAAAGAGCAACGTATGCGCCGGTGATGGCTGCGGTCCTAGTGCCGCCGTCTGCCTGCAGCACATCGCAATCGACTACGAACGTTCGTTCTCCCAGAACCGTCAGGTTAGTCACAGCCCTCAGGCTGCGGCCGATTAACCGTTGGATCTCCTGGCTCCTGCCCTGACCCCTATCGCGGGGCGTGCGGGTTAGTGTCGAGCGAGGCAGCATCGCATACTCGGCGGTAAGCCACCCTCGACCGGTGTTCTTTATGAATGCGGGCACCCTGTCCTCCATGCTAACAGAGCACAGTACCCGTGTCTGTCCCAGTTCAATCAATGCGGAGCCCTCGGCAAAACTCAGGTAACCCAGGGCTATCTGTACCGGTCTAAGCTCATCATAGGCTCGGTTATCAGGCCTTGCCATGCTGGAAGTATATCAGAGTATACGGCAGGCTGCCTGTTCGCGAGAGACCGTGGCTCAGCGCTGCCCTCGCTTCTGGTAGGTCTCGATGAACCTGGCCAGAGAGCGATCATAGGTCCTTTCGACATCCGCGGGGAAGAGGCAGGCTGGCAGCTCTCCCGAGCGCCAATGATATGTCAGGCACTCGCAGCAAATGCCCTTCCTGGGACACGGATCATAGGTGCAGTTGCATTTCTCCTTGTTCTGCTCAACGGTGCATTCCTTCATGTCCTGGCCCCCTTCACAACTCGGACTCGTACCATGTCTTGCTCATCGGCCGCAATGATAGCACATGGTCAATGCAGGAGAACACAACGCCGCGCCCCTAGGGGTGTCCGGTGCTAGCAATCATAGGCCAGGTACGGATTTGTCCCAGATTCGAAGGTATGTGCTATCATATGCTTAGAACGGGCACTCGAAAGGACGTTAGCAGTTGCAGCCACAATCCGATGCTTACCTTGACATTGAAACCACAGGGCTAAGCTCCTTCAGCGATGAGATCACTGTCATCGGCATCTACCTGGCTAACGACAGAGTGCGTACACTGGTTCAGCTTGTTGGCCCTGATGCGACCAGGGCGAACCTGTTGAGGGCGCTGCGGTATGCTGACACGATCTACACGTACAATGGCAGTCGCTTTGATCTTCCTTTTATCAGCCACAGCCTGGGCGTGAATCTGAGAGAGCGCTTCTATCATCGGGACCTGATGCATGAGTGCTGGAGGAATAGGCTATACGGTGGTTTCAAGGCCGTAGAGCGGCAGTTGGGTATCGGTCGACAGTTACGGGGCGTCGGTGGGGTGGAGGCCGTGGCATTGTGGTGGAGGTATAAGGTCGACCATGATAAGAAGGCTCTGGACCTGTTATTGCAGTACAACAAGGAGGATGTGGTTAACCTGAGGGCTCTGAGACGAAGACTGGAGGAGATGAGGACCACAACCCGCTATTGAGGACGGCCAGGACCTTTGCCCCTGGCGTTACTTCCTCTCGACCACCGACCTCACCGACTTTTCAATGCCCTTGGCCGTCAACCCGGATCTCTCGAGCAACTCGTCGGCCTTGCCCGACAGGGCATAGCTGTCACCGAGGTTGACAAACCCCATAGGCACTGGCAGCTCGCTGCCAACCACCTGAGCAACCCGGCTGCCGAGGCCACCCTGGGCCAGGTGCTCCTCGGCGACGACAATGGCTCCCGTCTCTGACGCTGCGGCGACGACGGCATGCTCATCCAGGGGCTTGAGGGTATGCATGTTGATCACCCGGCAATCTATGTCCTGCCTGGCCAGGGCATCCGCCGCCTCCAGGGCCTTGGCCACCATGATGCCCGCGGCTATGATGGTGGCGTCCTTGCCTTGCCGCATGGTGACAGCCCGACCGGACGTAAACTGATAGCCTTCCGAGTACACCAGCGGTGTCTTGGGCCTGCTCAGCCGGATGTAGCAGGGTCCATAGTCCCGGGCGGCCTGTCGGACGGCGGCGGCAGTCTCGACTGCGTCTGCAGGAACAATCACGGTGAACCCCGGCAGAGCACAGAACAAGGCCAGGTCCTCGATCGCGTGATGGGAGGTGCCGTCTTCGCCTACAGTGATGCCTCCGTGTGTGGCAACAATCTTGACGTTCAGGTTCGACTGCGAGAGACAGACCCTTAGCTGGTCATAGCACCGGCAGGAGACAAAGATAGCGAAGCTGCTCACATAGACTATCTTCCCCGAGGCAGCCAGGCCGGCGGCTATGCCAATCATGTTCTGTTCCTGTAGGCCACAGTCAAAGAACCGTCGGGGAAACTCCTGTGCGAAGAAAGTGGTCATCGTTGAGGGCGACAGGTCAGCATCGAGCACGACTATGTTCTCGTTCTCCCTGCCCAGTTCCACGAGAGTCTTCCCGTATGTCTCTCGAGTAGATGCTTCAGTCATGCCTACTCCAGCTCCTTGAGTGCTGTCTCAGCCTCTTCCCGGGTAGGAGCTTTGCCGTGGAACGCCACGTTGTTCTCCATGAAGCTTACACCCTTGCCCTTGACAGTATGAGCGATGATAGCCGTGGGTCTGCCCTTGGTCGCCTCCGCCTCGCTGCAGGCCGACAGAATCTGGTCAATGTCGTGCCCATCTATGTCGATGGTGTGCCAGCCAAAGGCCTGCCACTTCTCGGCAAAAGGCTCCAGACTCATGATGTCTCTGGTCCATCCGCTCAGCTGAATCCCGTTATAGTCGATCACGGCCACCAGGTTATCAAGCCCGAATTGGGCTGCCGACAGAGCCGCTTCCCAGGTCTGCCCTTCCTGCGACTCGCCGTCACTGAGAAGCGCGTACGTGCGATAGGCCTTGGTATCCAGCTTGGCCGCCAGGCTGACTCCAATGGCGAAGGATAAACCCATACCCAGCGACCCGGCCGACATCTCTACGCCAGGAGTCGACTTTCTGTCGGCATGCCCCTGAAGCCGACTATCCAATCTTCTCAGTGTTACCAACTCAGACACAGGGAGGTAGCCCGCCTCAGCAAGGGCAGCATAGAGAATCGGAGCAGCGTGACCCTTACTCATTATGAAACGGTCGCGATCCGGCCACTGGGGATCGTCCGGGTCATGGCGCAAGATCCTGAAGTAGAGGGCGGCCACTATATCAGCCGCTGATAGAGATCCGCCGGGATGGCCGCTGCCAGCGGTGGCTATCATGGTGATCACGTGTCGGCGTAGCCTTGTGGCCATTTGCCTGAGTTCTGGGGTAGACAGGTTGAACCTGCTCCCCACAGGCCTGCCGGCGGCAGATGACGTGCTATGATCTGGCATCGATGAAAGACCAGATTGTATCCTACAATAGCTTACAATGTCCACAGCCCTGCGGCTATCGTCCCGCGAAGGAATCGGCATCAGGCAAGGCGTGAGAGCACATGCTCTAGCTCGGTTAAGTCGCCAAGCGATTCGTCATGATCTCTCGTCGATCTGTCGAGGTAGCAGGCATGCAGGCCGGACTCCCGGGCGTTGAACCAGTCAAATTGGCGGCTATCGCCGACATGGAGGACTTGATCCGGGCTAACGCCCAGTTCGGCGCATAGTTTGAGGTAGAATTCAGGGGTCTTCAGTTGTCGGAAGTGGGATACGGAGGAGAAGACCCTGGTGAACCTGGACTTGACATCGGCGAGCAGGAAGCCCAGAAACTCCAGTGGTGTGCCGGAGGCAACAACCAACCTGTAGTGGTCGGCGAGGGACGACAGGACATCATCTACTTCGGGATAGCGGGCTACCTTGTGGAGGCAGCTATGTATGACCGGTTGAGAAGAACCCAGCTTAAGATAGTCGAACCAGTATTCGATGTCGTACCACTCGAGTCTCTGGTTGCCGACGGCATCATACTCCTCGTAGACACGCCTCTTGGCACTGGCAAGGTCAAGTGCGTTCGTTCGGGCATACAGGGCGGGAATCGCCTCGCGCCATAGGGCCTCGCTGAACTCAGGTGTTACCAGCGTTCCTTCAGCGTCAAAGGAGATCACCTCTATTCGCGTCATGGGAGAACGTGATATTACCACGGGCAGGAGGTCGAAGTCCATTTGCCGGGTCTGCCTGAGCAAGCTACAATAGCTGCGATGTTGGATCGCTCATTCAGAGAGAAGCTCAGCCGGACGTTCGAGCTAGGCCCCATAAGACCTCCCAGCGAGGCTTCCTCTTTGCTAATACGTGCGACCAGAAACTGTCCCTGGAATAGGTGTCAGTTCTGTCCTGTCTATAGGGGTACCAGGTTCGAGCTGCGGTCAGTGGCGGAGATAATGCAGGACATCGAAGCTGCTAAGGCCATCAGCGATGGCATCAGGGAGATAGCCTGGAGGACGGGACACGCTGGTGGAGTGGCACAGATCGCGGGGATGCTCTGTGATCAGCCTCAGTACGGCCAGTGTGTAGGTCATGTTGCCATGTGGCTTGCCACTGGAGCCAGGTCAGCTTTTCTTCAGGACTCCAATAGCCTGATCATGCGTACTCCTGACCTTGTTGAGGTGGTCGCCTTCTTAAGAAAGACTTTTGGCAGCCTCAAGCGCGTGACTACATACGCGCGGTCCCATACGGCGGCCAGGAAATCACCGGCGGAAATGCAGGAACTCCGCGATGCCGGACTGGATAGAGTACACATTGGGCTAGAGACAGGCTACGATGTCCTGCTGACCTACATGAGCAAAGGGTGTACGGCCAGGGACCACATAGATGGTGGGAGAAGGGTCAAGGAGGCGGGCATGTCGCTTTGCGAATACGTAATGCCGGGTCTGGGCGGCAGGAAGATGTCTCAGGAGCATGCGCTCGAAACAGCCAGGGTGTTAAACGAGATTAACCCTGACTACATAAGGCTGCGTAGCCTGCACGTCGCTCCGCCTATGCCTTTGTGGGCTAGAGTGCAGACTGGGGAATTCGAACTACAGACTGACGACGAGGTGGTGCGGGAAATCGCCGTCTTCATTGAGAACCTGCGGGTTACCAGTCATCTTAAGAGCGATCACACGCTTAACCTGCTGATGGAGGTTCAGGGCAAAATGCCCGATGATAGGGACAAATGCCTCAGTATCATGGACAGCTACCTGTCGCTGTCCGATGATGAGCGGCTGAACTTCAGAGTGGGCAGACGCATCGGTCTGTACAGCAGGCTTGCCGACCTGCGCGACGGGTCAAAGCACGACAGGGTTGATGAGCTTGTGGAGCATCTCAGGGAAGATGGAAACGACATTGATCAGGCTGTCCACAGTCTGAAGAACAGCTTCATCTAGTGCGGCTCTCTGGTGATCTGCTCGGCGGTGATCCTGCTATTCTCTTCCACATGGATGAGCAGGTAGAATATCTCCCTGGTTGCAAGCAAGAATAGCCAGGCCAGGAATGAGCAGATTATCCCCACCACGGCCCCGGCGATCACTACCAGAACGTCGTCAACTCCTTCCAGCACGACCCCGTATAAGACGAATCCGATGGATCCAAGGACCCCGAGCACCAACGCGACCCATCCTAGGACCCTCAGAACGCTTGCCGCGAACCTTACGAAGGGATATCTCTGCATTTTGCCTCCTTACACTAGTGAATGTCTCGCCATACAGTCCTTGTTCGCTCCCCAGGGGCGCTCAATAGCCCAGAATACGCTCGCTCCCGTATGATGCCTCCGCTAGCTCGTTGCAGGCACGTTGAATCCTCACAATGCAGATAGGATACATGACCAGGAATGCGGCTGCATTCACAGCGGGTATGAGGCCAATGATCAGCGTAGCCAGCATCATCCTTCTGGATATCGTTGGTCGTAACCCTGCGATTCTCAACTGGAAGTTGACCCGGTCTACCAATCGCAGCCAGAACCTGAACTGCCAGTAGAGGTTGAACAGCGGGATGAACATGAATCCGATGGCTCTTCGGGCCTTGAAGTCATCGTGCCTGATCATCGGCAACAGGGAGTGCTTCAGACCAAAGAGAAACAGAGTGAACAGGCCCAGCGTAACATAGTGCATGCCGATCATTGCATCGATCGAGACAGTGAGATTCATCCCGTGCTGGGAAAATGCTCCTCGCTGTTCGTCAGACAGACTGATGAGTTCAAAGTGAGGCTTGTAGACATCTCCGATGCTCGTACCAGGGCTAACCCCACAATGGGGGCATATCTCGGGGTCGCCGTCCAGTTCTTTGCCGCAGTTTCTGCAGAACACTTTTACCCCCTCGCGTGTCTGTGTTTCGTCCAAAGGTGAACTAAGGCAGATGGAACCCAACACTAACACCCAAACCGTCTAGCCTGGACGTAATCGGGCGGGCCCAACTGCCTGACTCTATGATCAGCTTGCTTAAAGATATAGGCAAAAGCTGCTCTTGTCAATACCCCTCACTCTAATGAGCCCGCCTGCATC
>Ga0209498_1002675_pt1 | contig 10720 bp, 12 predicted proteins | sample WalLakDeSediment_FD_184131 | JGI IMG/M metagenome (GOLD analysis project Ga0209498, IMG submission 184131) | Lake sediment microbial communities from Walker lake, Nevada to study Microbial Dark Matter (Phase II) - Walker Lake 11/02/13 Deep... | ecosystem: Environmental > Aquatic > Freshwater >... | reverse complement strand
GTTATCATCGGTATTCAATATTCCACTGAATGGAACGAAACGCGATTGGATTTACATCGTTGTGATCGGGTTGGCTGAGAAACGTATCGGTGTTGTAGTCGATACGCTGCTCGGTCAGAAAGAAGTAGTCATTAAATCGCTCGGAACATATCTGGGAACCGTACCCGGGATAGCAGGATCGACAATCCTTGGTGACGGACGCGTGATTATGATCCTCGATATCGCTCCGTTTATGAAACTTTGTGGTGAATTATGAATCAGATCAATGTCATTGTCGTTGATGATTCAGCATTTATGAGGAAATCATTATCGTTAATGCTCGAATCTGATCCGGGTATTAAAGTCGTTGCGACAGCCCGGGACGGTCTCGATTGTATCGAAAAAATCAAAGAATTCAGACCGGATATCGTTACACTTGACATTGAGATGCCAAACATGGACGGACTTCGTGCGCTGGAAATTATAATGAAAGAAATTCCCGTTCCGGTTCTCATGGTTAGTTCGCTAACCACCGACGGGGCGGAGGCGACGCTGAAAGCACTTGAACTGGGTGCTGTTGATTTTATACCGAAGGCATTATCATTTGTCTCGCTCGATATCACGAAAATAAAAGATGAGCTGATATCCAAGGTGAAAAGTATCGCAAAAAGCAAGTCGCTTATGTATCGACTTGCAAGAATTCGCAATGCACATATACCGGTATCCGGTACTACCGTCGTACAGAAAAAAAGTCCGCCTGTATACATACGGAGTGTTCGCAAGGATCTAAAAGCAATCGTCGTGGGTGTCTCAACCGGCGGACCCAATGCGCTCATGCAAATAATTCCGAAATTACCTGCCGATTTCCCTCTCGGTATTGCGGTTGTTCAGCATATGCCTCCGAAATTTACCGCTTCTCTGGCAAACAGACTGAACGGTGTAAGTAACGTGAGGGTGAAGGAGGGTGAAAATGGCGATAGGATAGAGGCCGGGTCGGTATTGATAGCACCCGGAGGATACCACATGAAATTCATTCGCGATAATGGACATGTTGTTGCATCCATTTCATCCGAACCGGCTGATACGCTGTATCGCCCTGCAGCCGATATCATGATTTCATCGGCGGTTGAGGCATATAGTACCGGTTTGCTCGGACTGATCCTTACCGGGATGGGAAAAGATGGTCTGGTGGGACTGCAACTTGTAAAAGAGAAAGGTGGATATGTCATTGCTCAGGATGAAGAAAGCTGTGTTGTCTACGGCATGCCGAAAGCAGCTGTCAATGCCGGTATCACCGACGCAATTTTACCGTTGGAAAAAATTGCATCATCATTGATCAAATTAACAATGGATTAAACAATATGGATCAAGATCGAAACACTTTAAACGGCGAGGAATTTGTAGACTTCATTTCATATTCAAAAATTAAACCAAAGCAATATGTCATGAAAGGGAATCTTTTAAAATCTACCGCGGTTGCACAGTCCGGCACATGTAAAATCGAAATCGAGGATGGCGATGAAAAAAAGCCGTCTGTCATAATTCACCGGTCGGGAGATATTATCGAGCAGGTGGAATTCGTATGTAGCTGCGGGAAAAATACAGTCCTTGAGTTTGATTATGTGGATAAATAGTTGTCAGGTGTCGAATATTAGCCAGAATATCTTCACCCCGGATCTTTTCATATATAAAAAACCTCAGAACAGACCGGAATTTGACGATATATTTGTTGGCATTAAAGTTGATTTATGAATAAGAGTACCATTGAGTTTATTCATGCGAACGGTAGAGAGAAACTGAAAAAACCATGAAACTTTTTGACAAAACAAAAGTTCCTTTACTCGAACAGGCTCTGGATGTATACGCGTTACGAAGCCGGGTATCCGCATCAAATATCGCAAATATTAATACACCCGGTTATACCGCAAAGCGTGTTGATTTTGAGGAAGAGTTCTCCAGAGCACTCCGGCAAAATCAGAGTAATACAAGCGTCGCGATGACCCACAAAAACCATATACCCATACAAAGTGGTCAGTCCAATGTCGTTCACGTTCGGGGAACCGAAGAAGGTCCGGGACGATCACCCGTCACCGACGAGGTAGCAAGCGGAGTCAATAACGTTGATATCGATCAGGAAATGGCGGAGCTCGCAAAAAATCAAATACGATTTAAATTCGCTTCTCAGATGATTTCAGGACAGTTTAAAGGTCTTCAAAAGAGTATCCGGGGTCAGCTATGAACATTAAAAATATTTTTTCCGCGTTTAATATCAGCGCAAGTGGTATGAGCGCACAGCGTAAACGGATGAATGTTATAGCCGAAAATATGGCAAATGCCGAAACCACACGGACAGCGGACGGAGGACCGTATCAGCGGAAGGTGGTACGCTTCGAGACGAGTGCCGAACAACAATTCGGCCAACGCCTTGCTCAGGAGCGGATAAAAATTTCTCAAACGAATGCGTCACATATTTCGGGAAATAGTCGGCGCCTTTCCCGTACCCGTGATATCGAACCGGGTGTCCGTGCGACAGAGGAATTGGCCACGAATGATTTCAAGCTCATATATGAACCGGGACATCCCGACTCGGATGAAAGCGGATATGTGAAAATGCCCAATATTAATGTTGTCACCGAAATGGTGGATATGATCGCGGCATCGCGCGCGTTCGAAGCAAATACAACCGCGATAAATGCGATAAAACAAATGGCAAAAGCCTCTCTGGAGATATAGGGTAATGAAAATAGAGCAGGTAAAAGCGGCTTATAGCCAGATCAATCATCAAATTAAAAAACCGGAACGTGATAATACGTTTAGCAACGTCCTGCAGGTTAAATCAAAAAACGAAGTTTTCACTCAGGATGAGAAACGATACTTTGATCATTTATTCCCGGATATCGATACTGATTCTTATATAGAAAAAAAATATAACAGTGATGGAAATACTTACAAATTTCGAATCGGTCAAATTATTGATAAGAAAGGATAGCGCGAATGAAACTTTCACCGTTACAGGCACACCCACTTAACCCGGAAGATTTCGCTGCCGGGGGAAAAAACAGCAGTCAATCAGTACATAATTCACAAAATACGTTTGGAACAACACTTAAAAGAGCTATGGAAGATGTCAATAATTTACAGACGGAAGCGGGGACAGCGGTCGAAAAAATGGTGGCCGGGGAAGATATAGACATGCATGAGGTCATGATCGCCGTTGAAAAAGCAAAAACAAGCTTTGATCTCCTTATGGAAGTAAGGAACAAAACACTCGAGGCTTATCGTGAAATGATACGAATGCAGGTATAACCATTAGTATATATTAAAAATAATGCAGAAACAAATTGGCGATTTCATAAATCGCTTAACATTATCGCAAAAAATACTCATCGCCGGGGTTACGATATCGGTTGCTCTCGGTATGGTACTATTATTATCCTTGACCGGTACAACGGAAGACGGTGTGCTTTATTCAAATCTGAATCCTCAGGATGCAGCACAGGTCGTCGAAAAACTTCGCGAGAGAAAGGTGCCCTACCGCATAGACGACGGAGGGAGTACTATCCTCGTACCGCACGATCAGGTATATGAACTCCGTCTTACTTTTGCAAGCGAGGGTTTACCGCAGGCAAGTGTTATCGGTTATGAAATATTCGATAGATCGAACCTGGGGATTTCTGATTTCGTGCAAAAGGTGCATTACCGCCGCGCAATTGAAGGAGAGCTGGCTCGAACCATTCTTCAACTGGAAGAGGTAGAGGGTGCGCGTGTTCACATCGTTGTGCCTGAAAGAACGTTATTCCGGGAAGATCAAAAGCCTGCAACGGCATCGGTCGTTATAAAATTACGCCCGAATACGCAACTCGGGGTCCAGTCTATTAAATCGATCATGCATTTAGTCGCGAGTAGTATCGAAGGACTAAAAGCAGAAAACGTAACAATAGTGGATTCCCGCGGAGACTTACTCTCGGATCAGACAAAACGCGATACGTTTGCACAAATGACTTCGACACAGTATGAAGTGCAAAGGAATGTCGAGGAATATTTACGGAATAAAGCGCAATCTTTATTGGAAGGAATCGTCGGCAAGGGAAATGCAATCGTACAGGTAAATGCAGAGCTTGATTTCCGGCAAATTGAAAGAACCCTGGAGATGTTTGATGCCGATAACCCTGCGATCCGGAGTGAACAGCTTACGGAAGAGCGCAATGTCATGAACACGGACACACCGCCCTCGACGTTAACGAGCAGCGTTACAAACTATGAGATTAACCGAACACTTGAGCGGATAGTTGAGAATGCAGGGGGAATACAAAGGTTATCCGTTGCCGCGATAGTTAATGGAAGAAGGGAAACGGTGGAACGTGACGGTCAGCAGGTAACCGAATATATGCCGCGGAACCAGAATGAGATGGATCAGCTTACCGAAGTCGTTGCACGGGCCGTGGGCTATAATCCCGTACGGAACGATGAAATATCGGTCGTTAATTTACCTTTCGGACACGAAATGGAAGAGCGTGACCTGATCTACGAGCAGGATCTGCCCGGTACCTGGCAGGATTTACTTGAGAAAATATTAATAATACTGGCAATGCTTGGAGCCTTATATGTTGCGTGGTCGCTCTTAAACAAGCTGAGCAGGGAAGAGAAGACTATTGAGGAGGAAATTTATACAAACGTATTGGAGCCGGATCAATCACCCAGGGAATTGCTCAGGCGAAAAATTACCGAATTCCCGGCACCCGATGAAGATATCGACGAAGATGCTTTACTCCGCGGTGAGAAAAAGAAACGGATATCGGAATATATAAGCCGAAATCCGGAAGAAGCATCGCGTCTGTTAAAAATTTGGTTACAGGAGGATTAAGCGGTGGGCAAAGTACCCGTTGAAAATAAAAAGATGACAAATAAGCAAAAAGCGGCGCTCCTGCTTCTCAGTCTTGATGTTGAGACAGCTACCCGTGTGATGAAATATCTTTCGCAGGATGAGATTGAATCACTGACCATTGAGATCACCAACATAAAAGGGATTAGCTCGGAAAAAGTCGATCCGGTTGTCGATGAATATCACCAGCTAGTGCGTGCACAGGAATATATGATCCAGGGTGGCATAGATTATGCCCAGCGGTTACTCGAGCAATCACTCGGGTTTACAAAAGCCACGGATGTTATCGAAAAGGTAAAACTGTTGACACAGGTAAAAGGTTTCGCCATGCTTAAAAAAGCCGATAGTGAACAGCTGGCAAATTTTCTTCAAAAAGAACATCCGCAGACAATCGCATTTATATTATCTAATTTGAGTGCCGATCAAACGGCAACCGTGTTAGCGGAATTTAATAAAGAGCTTCGGAACGATGTTAGTTTCCGGATGGCAACACTCGGTAAAGTATCTCCCACATTAATGGCACAAATGGAAGGGGTGCTGAATAATGTCGCCGAGAGTGAAATATCTCAAAATATGAGTGTTATGGGAGGAGCAAAATTACTGGCGTCAATCCTTAACCGCTGCAACACGGCAACGGCAAAAATGATTCTTGAACACATCGATCAAAAAGAGTCACAACTCGCAGGTGAGATCAAACGTTTAATGTTCCTGTTCGATGATCTGGTATATATAGAAGATCGCGGTATACAGCGTATTTTGCGTGAAGTCGATAAAAACGACCTCGCGTTGTCACTCAAGGTTGCAGATGAAAAACTCAAGGATAAAATCTTTAATAACATGTCCGAACGCGCAAAGGAATTACTCAAAGAAGAATTGTCATATCTCGGTCCCGTGAGACTGAAAGAAGTAGAAGCGGCGCAAACAAGGGTTGTAGAAATCGTAAAGCAGCTCGAAGATCAGGGCGAAATTGTTGTCGCGGGTCGGGGCGGCCTGGAGGAAGTCTTTGTCTGAGATTATAAAGATACATAAACCGCCCGGAAGGATCCGGGCATCATATCGGTTGCCCGTGGATATGGAAGGTCAAGGCGAATATTATGACGGCTTCAGACCTCTCGTACCCAATGATGGAGATTACACCGGTACCGGCGACGTGAACCGGCAAAAAGAAAATTATTCCGGAGGTGTCAAAGAGGGAACGGAATACGGCAATCCCTCCGCATCACCGGCTGCCGCCCAAAAAGAAAATGAGGCTGAGAATGAATACCGGCGTGGATTTGAGGAAGGGCGGGTAGCGGCGATTCAGGAATTACAGACGACATATGACGATGAGATTAAAGAGATTCGCCGGTTGATGACCGAGTTCGTTCGGACTATGTACGATCAGCTCGATGAGTTTAAACGAAAAAACAAACAGTTTGCGCTCCGGATGGCAGTTGCCATCGCTGCGAAAATAGTAAAACACGAAGTTCTATTGCATGATGATGTAGTCCTTGCTCAGATAAAAGATGCATTACATAAAATACTCGGTGTGGAAAAAATTAAGGTGCTTGTACATCCACAGGACGAAGAATTGGTCCGGGGGGAGAAAAGCTCTCTCCTGGCTTCGGCAGACTCAGTCCGGGAAATCGTCATCGAACCGGATGAGAAGATCGAACGGGGAGGTTGTGTCATTGAGAGTATGCTGGGAAACGTTGACGCACGTATTTCAACGCAGTTGAAGAATATTCACGATGCACTGGAAGAGAAAACAATGAGGGGCAGGAAACCGCAATCAAAAAAACAAAAAGAAATAGATAAAGTAAAGTAACCTGCATGCGAACCGACTCATTTCAAATACAAACACTGGTAGATTCGTACCGCCAGACCGATGAATTCGGGGTATATGAACAGTATCTTGAGCACATCGATCCGATACGCGTGAACGGACGTGTGTCTCAGGTTATCGGTCTTGTTATTGAATCAACGGGACCGAATACATCGCTTGGTGAAGTATGCCTTATAAAATCGAGAACGGGTGAAGTTGTTTGTCATAGCGAAGTTGTCGGGTTTCGGGATAACAAGGTTTTATCGATGGTTCTGGGAGATGCATCGAAGGTGAGCCAGGGGAGCGAGATTATTGCGACGGGTCGGACATTATCGGTTCATCTTGGTGATGACCTGCTGGGAAGAGTTATCGACGGACTCGGAAATCCGATTGATGGGAAAGGTGAAATACACTACCAGGAAACCAGGTCGATATACAATACTCCTCCAAATCCGCTTGACCGGAAACTTATTACGGATCCGATGATAACCGGTATACGTTCTGTCGATACTCTCGTTACCTGCGGCAAGGGACAACGGGTCGGTATTTTTTCCGGCAGTGGTGTTGGAAAGAGTGTGATGTTGGGCATGATTGCGAGAAATACCCGCGCAGATGTTAATGTGATCGCTCTCGTCGGAGAGCGCGGACGCGAAGTCGGTGAATTTATCGAACGTGAATTAGGTCCGGATGGCCTGCGCCGGTCCGTCGTCGTGGTCGCAACGAGTGATCAGTCGGCACTCATACGATTAAAAGCAGCAATGATGGCGACAACCATAGCCGAATATTTCCGCGACCGGGGACTCGATGTTATGCTGTTAATGGATTCGGTTACCCGTGTCGCGATGGCACAACGCGAGGTGGGACTTGCGATCGGCGAACCGCCGACGACAAAAGGATATACTCCGTCGGTTTTTGCTTTGTTACCGAAGATCCTTGAACGCGCGGGCAATGCCCGTGAAGGAAGTATCACCGGGCTGTACACCGTCCTCGTGGAAGGAGATGATATGAACGACCCGATTGCCGATGCTGCGCGATCAATACTCGACGGTCATATCGTATTATCAAGACGCCTTGCATCATCGGGACATTATCCACCTGTCGATGTCCTCGAAAGTGTCAGCCGGGTGATGCCGGTGATAACAACAGGCGATCACAGAAAAGCAGCACATAAAGTGCTCGATGTGCTTTCAACGTATCGCGAGGCAGAGGATCTGATAAATATCGGTGCGTATGTGAAAGGAAGTAATCCGAAAATCGATGACGCACTGAACCGTATCGATACTATACGCACCTTTCTGAGACAAGAATCAGACGAGAGTGAAGCATTTGAAAAAAGTTTGAGTCATATAATAAACATGACGGAATCATAATTATCCACACGATTGGCTGACGCATGAAAATTACCGAACAACGTTTATCGACTATAATAAAAGTGAAGGACAATCAGAAGAAAGCGGCGCAACAGGAGTTACATTCCATAAAGAAGGAAAAGAAACGTCAATTAGAAGCATTGGATAATCTTGAAGAAACAAAGGAGGCGGCGATAGACGGACTTACCCGAAACGGGATAATACGTGCAACCGAAGTACACGTAAATCATGCCTATATCCAGCACCTCACTCAGCAGTTAAAATTACAAATGAAAAAAATTAATACAATAGAGACTGAAGAGAATGATAAGAGAGAAGAACTTCTGGAGAAAACGAAGTCCAAGCGGATATTCGAAAAATTGGAGGAAAAGCGACAGGCAGAAGTACTCCAGGAGTCTCAACGTAAAGAACAGCGTTTGATGGATGTTCTGACGAATCGTATGCAGTGGGAAACAAAATAATATGAAGTCTTTTTCAATAATCCTCATCATAACAACTGTATCGTTGCTATTTGCGTTTCAGTTAGCAATCGTAGCGGTACTGTTCTTTCCGGAGGTTTTTACTCCTATTGCCGGAGAACATTTTATGGAGAGGCATACTTTCGGTACACCGATGACAGAGGACATGCGCTCTCAAATGCCCGTTGAAAATACTGATGAGGGAAATCTCTTCCACGATGCCGGGACTGAATCGACCCAGGTATGGAAGGATACTATTGCAGTCCGTGACTGGGTTATCGAAACCCTCCGGGAGTCGACAATAGAAATTGAAGAAGAATTGAGAATTGAAAGACAACAGAACAAGCGTTTGATTTCAGATAATGAAACTCTGCGGGCACAACTTCAGGAAAAAATGACACAGGAAATGCAGACCATGGCTAAAATGCTTGAGTCAATGAGTCCGGAAGATGCTGCACGTATATTACAATCAACAACGGATAAGGAGGTGAGAGAGGCAATACTACTGGTAAACCGGCGGCAGGCTGCAAGGATTATGAGTTTGCTCGATCCTGACCGGGCCGCCCGTATTATGAAGTTCACCGTAAGAGAAAACGACTGAGGTTACGTTAACAAAGACCGGACCTCTTTTATGAGGAAGTCACACCGGAATTACCGATTGACAGAGGTGATTCCAACCACTAATCTCAGCCGTGTGCTATGGTGAATTTCACTAAAATTCATAGAATTATTCATCATAAAAAAAGGCACACAACTATGATTCATATTATGCAAACGACTATAGCTTCTCTCCTGTCCGGCACTGACGGACAAATTGGAACTATACGTCGTTTCGAATCGGATCAATGGGGTGATCAGGGGAGTAACGAAGAAGTAATGACACAGTTGTTTACTTCGGTTCTACACCAGGTGCAGCAACATGCCGGCGGCGCTCCGCCGGGTCATCTGCAGCCCGGGGCCATACCGGTATCGAGTATCGCGAATGTGATTACTCAGGAAAACGATAGTGTGACCGACCATTCTCAGAATCAAAAAATCGGGAATACGATTTCCGGAGTATTCGGGCGTCATATGCAGCAGGCGGATCAATCGATACTTGCGATTTCCCGTATGACCGGCAGTGGGACAGCACAAGCTTTCCAGGGACCGGCTGCGGTCCCGCAAAAGCAAATTGAAGGGATTGGGCGAAGTGCACATCTGCAGGCAGATGCGGGAGAGTTGCAATTGAGGGTAAAGGTGACCGGGCACGTTGCCGGTACGATACCTCAATCTCAGGGAGCAGGTGCTTTTACCGGCTTACTCACACCACATTCACATGGGGAAGATCTGAAACAACAAAACCCCCTTCCTATATCGTCCGGCCTAAAAGATAATGTGCTGAATCCTATGCCGTTACAAAACCGGGTAACAACACAACCCGCGATGCAGCAGGCCATGCAGGATGCAGCAACAATGCAGGGGATCGCTCAGACAAAAGCAAAAGAAAGTGCCGGAGTGGGCGAAGTGTTTCTCAGGCAAGTGGGTGCAGATAGTAAACCGGTTAACGGCAGTCAGAACCAGAACAGCAGTATCAATGTACAGACTGCTCTTATGGATAAAGTCCCAAAACCAACCACTTCCGGTGATGGTACATCGTCTGATTCAGGTAATCCGGGTAACAGTCGGGGCAGTACACTTCAGGATGTGACTGTGTTACATCTGAGTAATAATCACACAGGTGAGAAACCGCACTTCACCGACATATTACAGCAAACACAGCAGATTGCTCAGGTAAAAAACCCGGCAGCAATGGTTCCGGAAATCACTCTTGAGAATACGGCAGCAAAACATGCGGAGATGGTAGAATTACCGCGCACCGCTTTGAACGATATCGTTCGTGCTATATCGATGCGTCACGGACAGGATTCATCCGAGATAAAATTTAAGTTAAAACCCGAACATCTCGGTGAACTTGTCATCAGGGTGCGTATGGAAGGGGGAAAGATGATTGCACAGGCGGAGGTCGCTCACGCGAGTGTTAAGGCAGCTCTTGAACATCAGCTCCCGCAGTTGCGTGAAATGCTTGCTTCAAAAGGCATTGATCTTCAGCGTTTTGACGTCTACTCAGAGAAGCATTCCGGTAACGAACATGAGAAAGACGGTCGGTGGCCACGGCACCCGGAAGACCGAGGCAAAGGAGAATCACCTATCGATACTATCGATCCGTATCAAACGAAACGATCGTTGG
>Ga0209498_1002674_pt1 | contig 10720 bp, 6 predicted proteins | sample WalLakDeSediment_FD_184131 | JGI IMG/M metagenome (GOLD analysis project Ga0209498, IMG submission 184131) | Lake sediment microbial communities from Walker lake, Nevada to study Microbial Dark Matter (Phase II) - Walker Lake 11/02/13 Deep... | ecosystem: Environmental > Aquatic > Freshwater >... | reverse complement strand
AAAGACTGGATTCCCGCCTCTGCGGGAATGACAGAAAAGGGCTGTCTCCGACTTTTTACGAAACCGTCAAGCTTGGATTTAGAGGAATAGAGGAATGGCGGAAGAGCATTTTGTGGTTATCGGCAACGGGCCGGCCGGCTATGAGGCGGCCATGACCTTGAAGGAAAAGGCGCCGGAGGCCTATGTCTCGGTCATCAGCCGGAACCGGGAAAGCTGCTACAGGCCCCATCTGCTCCCGGACCTGATTGCCGGAAAGATCCCGGAAGAAGCCCTCTATGTTTGCCCGACCGGGGCCTACAGGGAAAAGGGGGTCAAGCTGAGAACCGGCCAGAGGGTGGCGGAACTCGATCTGACGCAAAAGCGCGTCATCCTGGACCACAGGGAGATCGTGGGGTTCAGCGGATTGATCATTGCCGCCGGCGGAAAACCCAGGATTCCTGAAACCCTTCTGGTTTTCAGGGATCTCATGCTCACGCTCAAGACCCTTGAAGATGCAAAGGTGTGGATGGAGAAGCTCTCCCGGGCCGACTCGGTGCTCATCATGGGAGGGGACCTGACCTCTTTTGCCGTCACAAAGGCCCTTCTCAAACTGAACAAGAAGGTCGCCTTCCTGCTCGATGAGGAGGCGTTCTGGCCCCTGCGGTGTGACAGGACCACGCTCGAAGAAGCGGCACACCGGCTTACCCGGCGGGGTGTGGAAGTCCTTCTGGACCGCCGTCTGAAAAGCATGGCCCGAGTGTCCAACCGTGCCTACGAAGTTCAGTTGAATGGAGACAGGATGAGCGTCGGTATCATCGGCGCCTTTTTCGGCCTGGTCCCGGACGTCCGTTTTCTTGTCGGCTCCGGCCTTCGCATCGATCGGGGCATCCTGGTCAATGAGTATTTGAATGCGGGATATGAGGGCGTGTACGCGACCGGGGACTGTGCGCAGATCTATCACCCGGAGATTCGGGATTACTGGGTTTCCATCGGCTACGACAATGCCGTGAATTTGGGTCGAACCGCCGCGCTCAATCTTCTGGGTGGAAAGATAAAGGCCGAGGCGGCCGGGGAAAGCATTTTTGAGGTTCAGGGGATCAGGGTGAATACCTCCTGGTGGATGGAGTTCTGATATGGATCTTACCGTGGAAATTTGCGGCATGTCGGGCGATGGGACGATTGCTGCAGGCGGGATTCTGAACGAGGCCATGTCCAAAGCCGGTTTCTGGGTCCTCGCCTTTGACTCCTATCCGGCCGAAATCCGGGGTTTCGGCCGGTGCGTGACCCTTTCCAGGTTCGGGGATGAAGAAAGAGTGGCCCTCAGCGACAAGACCCATGCGCTGATCTCTCTGGATGACAAACAGTCGCTTTCAAGAATTCCCCTTCTGGCAAAGGAAGCGGTCGTGCTTTTTGACAACAAGCCGCCTTCCTATGTAGATGCGGCCGGTTCCATTGCAGCCCACGTGGAACCGGATGTCCGGCTTTTTGGAATGCCTTTCGGCGATCTGGCCGCGGCCGCCTCAGGGAGCACCCGGGGAAGGAACCTCACGGCCCTGGGCGGATTTGCAGCGTTGTTCCAAATTCCTCCGGAGTTCTTTCATGGCGTGATCCGCAAGAAGTTCGGAGCAAAAGGGGAGAAGGTGCTGGAGGCCAACCTGAAAAGCTTTGATGCAGGCTATGCCCATGCCCGGGAGGAGTTTAAGACGGTCAAGGAGGGCGGCGGGGAGTTTCCCCCAAAAGAAGAAGAAGACAGGATTCTTATCTCCGGCAATGAAGCGATTTCACGGGCGGCATTGGATGCGGGGTTGAAGCTTTATTTCGGATATCCCATTACGCCGGCCACACCGATCATGGAATACCTGGCCAGGGAGTTGCCCAAACGGGGAGGGAAGGTCGTGCAGATGGAAGATGAGATCGCTTCCATCGGGGCGGTGCTGGGAAGCTTCTTTGCAGGAAAAAGAGCCATGACCGCGACCTCGGGTCCGGGCTTTGCGCTCATGACCGAGCTCATCACCCATGGGGTCATGTCGGAGACGCCGGCCGTGATCCTCAATGCGCAGCGAGGCGGTCCGGCGACCGGCCTGCCCACCAAGACCGAGCAATCGGACCTGCATGCGGCGGTGTTCGGCGGCCCCGGCGATTCGGCCCGCATTGTGATCGCCCCCACCAATGTGCCGGAGTGCTACGGCTTTACCCTGAGGAGCTTTCAACTGGCCGAAAAGTACCAGACGCCGGTGATTGTTCTGAGCGATTTTTTTCTGAACAACCGGGTGGAAAACGTGAGACTTCCTCCTATCTCGGAGCAGGAGCGGGGAGACTGGAACGTCTACCCCGAAGAGAATCAGAAAGGGCGGTACCGGAGATATCAAATGACCGACTCGGGCATCTCACCCCGGGCCGTGCCGGGGACGGAAGGCTTTCTCTTCAGCGCCACAGGACTTGAGCACTCGGAGCGGGGCACCCCGGATTATTCCCCTGAAAACCACATGAACATGACGGAAAAGAGACACCGGAAAATCCATCGCGCGCTGGTCGACCTTCCGGCGCCCCGGGAGTTTTCACCGGGAGGGAAAATGGATGTGGGGGTCATTGCCTGGGGATCCACCTTCGGCTCGGCCCTGGAGGCCGTGGACATAGCGAGAAGAGAGGGATTGAAGGCCGGGGCTTTGAAGATCGCTGCGATCTTCCCGTATCATGGCGAGGTGATCCGGGAGTTCATGGATCGATGTGAAGAGGTCTTGATTCCGGAATTGAATTACGAGGGTCAACTGGCCAATCTCATCGGCCACCTTCACAGGAAGGACGTGGTCAGGCTCAACAGAACCCCGGGGATGCCGATGCCTCCATCTGTCATCCTCGACAAAATCAGGGGAATGATCGAGGCAGTGTAGTCTTAGCAGGCCGCATGTTGCAGGTAGCAGGTGGCAGGTAGCACGTCGCAAGTCGCAGGTTCTGAGAACCAATCTTCCATGGTTCATCTTTTTTCAACAACCGACCTGCAACATGCTACACGCAGCTTGCGACGAGCAATTGGTGAGGGTCAACCAACCCAAAGATAGAGATTGAAACATGCTAAGGCGGCCATAGCTCGCCTAAAGGATGAAAGATGAAAACATCAGGCAAAGTGCTTGCCGCGCAGGTGAAAAAGATTCAGGACTCACGGGATTTTGAAATCCGCTCTGAAAACCTTCCCACCTGGTGCCCCGGATGCGGTTACTTCGGAATCCACCAGGGCCTCAACAACGCCATCCAGCGGCTGGGATTGCCTCACCACAAGATCGTGATCGTTTCGGGAATCGGCTGCGCCGGCCGTTATCCCTTTTTCACCCATACCTACGGATTGCACACGGTGCATGGAAGAGCCCTGCCGGTGGCGACCGGTGTCAAGCTGGCCAACCCCGACCTGACGGTGTTCGCCGTGGGCGGAGACGGCGACGGCCTGGGCATCGGGGGCGGTCATCTGCCCCATATTTCCCGAAGAAACGTGGACGTGAACTATCTTCTTTTCGACAATTCCATCTATGGATTGACCAAAGGGCAGCCTTCGCCCAGCTCGCCGGTCGGTTTTAAAACCAAGGCGTCGCCCCGGGGAAGCACCGATGCGCCGCTCAATGCGACCCTTCTGGCCTTGTCCTATGGGGCCTCTTTTGTGGCCAGGCTCTTTGCCGGCGATCCCCAAGGCATCACCCGGGCTCTCTTGGAGGGAATTCAGCACAAGGGGTTTTCTTTTTTTCATCTATACAGTTCCTGCGTCACCTTTGACAAAGCATTCAAGACCTGGGACCACCTCAAGGAGTGGGTGCATCCCCTCTCTGAGAGGCATGATTCGTCGAATCTGAAACAGGCCGTCAACGAAGCCATGGATGATCCCTTTAGTCTGGGGATATTGTATAAAAGAATGGAGTAGTCAAAGAATGGAGCAGTCAAAGGATGGAGTATTGGAGTGCTGGAGTGGTGGAGTAGTGGAAAGCGGTGCACGGCACACGGCGCAAGGCACACGGTTGTCTTGCTCTTCCTTGCGCCGTGAGCCTTGAGCCATTCCTCACTTATTGCAGTATTGGCTATTTGAAGGAGAATGTATGGCGAGAAATCTGACTCAGAAAATTCTTGAAGCGCACCTCGTGGAAGGCAAACTCATCCCTGGTGAAGAGATCCGCATCCGCATCGACCACACCCTTCTTCAGGATGCGACAGGGACCGTGGCGATGCTTGAATTCGAGGCCCTCGGCCTCGACAGGGTGAAGGCGGAGTTGGCCGTCCAGTATGTGGACCACAATATCCTTCAAACCGACAACAAGAATGCCGACGACCATGTGTTTCTCCGAACGGCGTGTGCAAAATACGGCGTTTACTTCAGCCCGCCGGGGAACGGCATTTCTCACCAGGTCCACATGGAGCGATTCGGCGTGCCGGGCAAGATCGTTCTGGGCGCGGACAGCCATACGCCCGGCTCGGCAGGGGTGTCCATGCTGGGTATCGGCGCCGGGGGCCTGGATGTGGCCCTGGCCATGGCGGGCATGCCTTATTCCCTTCCATGCCCCAAGGTCCTGGGCGTAAAGCTGACGGGGAGCCTGCCTGACTGGGTCAGCGCCAAGGACGTGGTTCTGGAAATGCTGCGTCGCTATGATGTGAAGGGGTGCGTGGGCAAGATCGTCGAGTACTATGGGCCGGGCGTGAAAGCCCTTTCAGCAACGGATCGGGAGACCATCGGCAACATGGGGACCGAAATGGGCGCTACAAGCACCCTCTTCCCTTCCGATGAAAACACGTTGGCCTATCTGAAAGCCCAGGGCCGGGGAGAGGCCTGGCAGGAGCTTCGTGCGGATGAAGGCGCTACGTACGAGGAGCACGCTGAAATCGACCTGTCTTCCCTGGAGCCTCTCATTGCGTGCCCGTCGTCGCCGGGAAATGTGGTCCCAGTGCGTGAAGTGGCAGGGCGCAAGGTTCACCAGGTGATCATAGGCAGCAGCGTGAACTCGTCTTTTCGCGACCTTATGGTGGTGGGGAGAATCATGGAAGGCCGACAAAGAGCCCCCGGAACGGATCTTCACATCAACCCGGGAAGCAACCAGGTCCTCAAGAACGTTGCGCACCACGGCGGGCTGTTGCCGCTGCTCGCGGCGGGCGCAAGGATTCACGAATCAGGATGCCTGGGGTGCATCGGCATGGGACAGGCGCCGGGGTCGGGGCAGATCAGCCTTCGCACCTTTCCCAGGAACTTTCCGGGCCGATCGGGCACCAAGGACGACCAGGTCTACCTTTGCTCACCGGAAACAGGGGCTGCGGCAGCCCTCAAGGGGGTCATCACCGATCCCCGCGATTTGGCGGAAGAGATGGCCTATCCAAAGATCCAGGATCCTCAACCCTACCTGATAGACAGCCTGTCGGTTCTCCCTCCCGGTTCTGATGCGGGCCGGGCGGAGGTGATTCGCGGGCCCAATATCCGGCCCCTTCCGAACATGGAGCCCCTTCCTGAGACCCTGGAAGGAGAGATCGTCATCAAGGTAGGCGACAATATCTCCACCGACGCGATCATGCCTGCAGGCAGCACCGTCCTTCCGCTTCGATCCAACATCGAAGCCATCAGCGCCTATGTCTTTTACCAGATCGATCCCGAGTTCCCCAGGCAGAGCAAGCAGGCCGGAAAGGCGGTCGTGGTCGGCGGTGAGAATTATGGCCAGGGATCGAGCCGGGAACATGCGGCCCTGGCCCCTCGCTACCTGGGTGTGCGCGTCAAGATTTCCAAGAGTTTTGCGAGGATTCACAAAGCCAACCTTTGTAATTTCGGAATCCTTCCCCTTGTGTTCAGAGACCCCCTTGACTACGATCGCCTGAGCAAAGGGGATAAAGTCGTTCTCCCTCATATACGAGAGCGCGTCGAAAGGGGGGAGAAGGATATCCCGGTTGAGGTCGAAGGCCGCCGGTTCATGACCGTCCTGGATGTGTCGGAGCGCCAGCGAAAACACCTGCTGGCCGGGGGCACATTGAATTATGTGAAGGAGCACTTAAGAAGCGAGCAAAGCAAGAGGAGTAACGGAGCACCGGGGTGATGCAAATAGGTTCAAGGCGCACGGCGCAGGGAAGAGCGGGAAAGCTTGAACTGTGGACCGTCTTCCAGCATTCCAAGGTTGACGGTCTCGTAAAAAGTCCGAAATCGCCTTTTTCTGTCATTCCCGCGTAGGCGGGAATCCAGTATTCTCAAGCACTTCTGGACTCCCGTCGGAGTTTACCCTGAGCGTAGTCGAAGGGCGGGAGTGACGACCGCGGAGGCTTTTTACGAATTCACCAATATTCCATTATTCGCAAACGCCTTTACGGCGTTTGACCGGGAGGTTTCCATGGCAGAAGTCGTCAGTCTGAAAAACACAGGGTTAAGGGGAGTGACCGTCGCCGACACCAAGATCAGCTTCATTGACGGTGAAAAAGGGGTTCTCATCTACCGGGGATACCGAATTGAGGATCTCGCAAAGAATGCGACATTTCCGGAGGTGGCGTTTCTTTTGTTGAACGGGGTTCTTCCGGGAAAAAAGGCGCTGGAAGCCTTTGAGAGGCAGATCTCCGAAGCCAGGCAGGCGCCGGAATATGTGTTCAAAAGCATGAGGCAGTGGCCGGGAGGTGCAAGACCCATGGACGTCTTGCAGGCGGCGATTCCGGCTCTGGCCATCGGAGACGGCGATATCGCAGATGAGACAAGGGAGGCCAATGTGAGAATGGCGGTAAGGCTCATAGCACGGGTGCCCGCCGTGGTCGCCGCCTGGCACCGGATACGCCAGGGACTGGATCCTCTGCCCCCGGATGAGGCGCTCTCTCATGCGGCCAATTTCCTCTGGCAGCTTCACGGGAAAAAGCCTGATCCTGAAATGGCGAGGGACCTGGACGTATGCCTCATCCTTCATGCGGATCACACCTTCAATGCATCGACCTTCGCCTGCCGCGAGGTGGTTTCTACGAGGGCCCACATGTATGCCGGGGTTGCGGCCGGCGTGGGCGCCCTGTCCGGGAGTCTCCACGGGGGCGCCAATGCGGAAGTGATGAAGATGCTTCTGGAACTGGAATCGGAGAAAGATATTCCGGGGTGGGTCAAGCGGCGAATCGACCAGGGGGATCGGATTATGGGCATGGGCCATGCGGTCTACAAGACCATGGACCCGAGGGCCAGGTTCCTCAAGGACATGGCTCTCAGACTGGGGAAAAAGACCGGCCAGAGCCGATGGCACGAGCTTTCGACCCAGATCGAAGAGGCAGGGCTGAGAGAGTTTTCCTCCAGGGGGAAAAGCAACATCCAGCCGAACGTGGATTTTTACAGCGCCCCTGTTTACCACCTCATGGGCATTCCAAGGGACCTCATGACGCCCATCTTCGCCATATCCAGGGTGGCCGGATGGTGCAGCCACATCATTGAAGAGAAGTTCGCCGAAGCCCAGGAGAAGCCGGCCCTTTACCGGCCCCAGGCTGAATACGTGGGCGAGTACTGCGGGTTGATGGGGTGCCAGTACGAACCGCCGGACGACAGACAATGATTCACCGCAGAGCACGCAAAGAACGCAGAGGGATTTCTTGTTGAGGCCGAGAAAACGTTAACGGCTTCGTGAAAAGTCAAGAAACGTCCCGTTTGGTCATTCCATGCATTCACCTCTGCGTCCTTTGCGGGCTCTGCGGTGAGGGGGGTTTTCTATGAGCTATCGCATCGAGGAAGACAGCATGGGCGAAGTGAAAGTTCCTGAAGACGCCTACTATGGCGCTCAGACGCAGCGCGCTGTGGAGAACTTCACCGTGAGCGGGCTCCGATTCCCGGCACCCTTTATCCATGCTCTAGGTTTAATTAAGAAGCACGCCGCAATGGTGAACGCTGAATTGGGCCTTCTCGCCCCCGCGCTGTCGGAAGCGATCGTCTCCTCATCCGGAGAGGTTTGCGAGGGAAAGCTGGATGAGCAATTTGTGGTGGACGTCTTTCAAACAGGGTCGGGAACGTCGACCCACATGAATGCGAACGAAGTCATTGCCGGGAGGGCCAACGAGATGCTCACGGGCCGCAGGGGAGGGAAATCCCCGGTCCATCCCAATGACCATGTCAACCTGGGCCAGTCGAGCAATGATGTCATTCCAACGGCGATTCATATCGCGGCCATGCTGCAAATCAGATCTCACTTGATCCCGGCCATGGATCGGCTCAGAGCGGCGCTTCAAGAAAAGGCCTTGGCCTTCAGTGAGATCAGGAAAATCGGGCGGACCCATCTGCAGGATGCGGTCCCTGTCACTCTCGGCCAGGAGTTCAGCGGATATGCGAGGCAGGTGGAACTCGGGATCGAGCGCTTGAACAGTGTGGGGCCGAGGCTTTCGGAACTCGCCCTTGGAGGGACGGCCGTGGGAACGGGGCTCAACACCCACCCTGAATTTGCCTCCAGGGTCATTGCAGGAATAGCCGTTGAAACAGGCATTCCTTTCAGAGAAGCGGTCAATCATTTCGAGGCCCAGGCGGCCCAGGATGCGGTGGTGGAGACAAGCGGCATCCTTAAGACGGTTGCGGTGAGTTTCATCAAGATCGCCAACGACCTTCGATGGTTGTCTTCAGGGCCACGCTGCGGGCTCGGGGAGATTGCCCTCCCGAGTCTTCAGCCCGGATCATCCATCATGCCGGGCAAGGTGAACCCCGTCATTCCCGAATTGGTCCTCCAGGTGTGCGCGCAGGTCATAGGCCACGACAGCGCCATCACGTTGGGCGGGCAGTCCGGCAATCTTGAACTCAATGTGATGCTTCCCGTCATCGCCTATGATCTGCTTCAGTCCACCCGGTGGCTTGGTGAAGCCGCGTCGGTTTTTGCGGAAAAGTGTATCGAGGGCATCACGGCCGACAAGGAAAAATGTTCGTCCTACCTGGAACAGAGCCTTGCCCTGGCGACCCCCCTTGTTCCTTACATCGGTTACGATCGAGCTGCGGCTCTGGCAAAGAAAGCTTTTGAGACCCATAGGACGATCCGGGAAGCGGCCTTGGAAGAGCAGGTGTTGCCCGAAGGAGAGATTCACAGGATATTGGACAAGCTTGTGGGTGAATAGTGTTCGGAGCATCAGATTGTTGTTGTAAAAAAACAGGGGGAGGAGTATCAATGCCCCGAAGCCCCTGAAGGATCGCGGTGAAGCAAAAAATAAAAGAATGAAAAACGGGGCTTTTCCTGTTTTGCCTGCTTTGGGCAGGCATCCGACCTGTTCCGGCCGAGGGGCAATGGCTGAACCTGGTGGACTATGACGGTCCCGGGACCCCGCCAGCCGGCCTGGGCGGCCTTGGACTTCGGCGGCTGGGGAATTTTCCGGGCACCCTGGGCAATTTCGGCGGTGTCCAAAACGGAATCCCCGTGATCACCATTGAGTTGCCCTCTTCGGCCCGTCTTCCTTCCAGTGAAGAAATCTCCGCTCTCTGGCGGGACCTGGTAAGCTGGCTCATCAAGAACACCCCGGTTGAGCCGGGTTTGGATCAGATCCATGCTTCCGATGAGAACATCCTCCTGGGCAAAGAGTTTTTTGGGAAATAACCTGGCTCTCATCGTCCCTGCCGGAGAAATACACAAGCGAAAACCGGGAATACCCCTTTCCCCCCACTCGTGCTTGAAACCGATTTTGGACAGCCATGATGGAGAGGAACAGCGTGATGACGGATCTGCCGCCGAACAAAACCAAGATCGTTTGCACCATCGGGCCTGCCTCGGAATCCCAAGAAGTATTGGAAGCGATGCTCTTGGCAGGGATGAATGTGGCGCGCCTCAACTTTTCCCACGGCGACTTCGAAGGCCACAAAAGGGTTATGGACACCCTTCGGGCGGCCTCCCGGTCCACGGGACGGCGCGTGGCGATCATGGCCGATCTGAGCGGACCGAAAATGCGCATCGGAAAGCTCAGAGAGGAACCCGTAGAACTGGAGGAAGGCAAGACCTTCACCCTTACCACGCGACAAATCCTCGGGGATGCAAGCACGGCCTCAGTGAGTTTTTCCCGTCTCCCGGAGGCTGTGAAATCGGGAGATGCCCTTTATTTGAATGACGGGTTCATTCAGTTGGAGGTCCTTGCCGTCACCGGGGACGAGGTTCGGTGCAAGGTGGTTGTGGGCGGAGAGTTGCGCTCCAGGAAAGGGCTCAATTTACCCGGCATTGATCTGGGGATATCCGCCTTTACGGACCGGGACCGGGAATGTCTTCGCTTTGCCCTTGAACACGGTGTGGACGCGGTGAGTCAGTCATTTGTGGAATCCGGTCAGGACATCGCCGCTGTTCGCAGGGCGGCCAAAGAACTCGGGCACGCTCCCTTCATCATCGCCAAGATCGAGCGCGCAGGGGCTTTGGATCGAATGGAGAGCATCCTGCAGGAGGCGGACGGGATCATGATCGCACGGGGAGACCTCGGCGTCGAGATACCCATTGAGCAAATGGCGGTGGTTCAGAAGCGTTTGATGGGGCAGGCGAATCTGCTCGGAAAACCCGTGATCACCGCAACCCAGATGCTCGAGTCCATGACAACCTACCGCAGGCCTACCCGTGCGGAAGCCACGGACGTGGCGAATGCTATCCTGGATGGGACCGATTGCGTGATGCTCTCGGGCGAGTCCGCCATGGGGAAGTATCCTGTTCAATCCGTCGCCATGCTGGCCAAAATCGCGGCGGCTATCGAACCGCATCGGCCCGCATCGCGTGTCCGGGACGCTTTGAAGCAGGCCCGGAGGGAAGAGAGGGTCAGCCTGACGGAGTTGATCGCT
>Ga0209498_1002673_pt1 | contig 10720 bp, 7 predicted proteins | sample WalLakDeSediment_FD_184131 | JGI IMG/M metagenome (GOLD analysis project Ga0209498, IMG submission 184131) | Lake sediment microbial communities from Walker lake, Nevada to study Microbial Dark Matter (Phase II) - Walker Lake 11/02/13 Deep... | ecosystem: Environmental > Aquatic > Freshwater >... | reverse complement strand
CGCCTACGGAAACGGAAACGGGAGCGCGCACGGCCAGGGGACGGCCTCGCCCACCGGTGACGCCTTCAGCCTCTCCATGGTGGACGGGCGGCCCAGCTTCGCCCCCGTCAACTACGACGACCTTCCCCCGGCCATGGAGTTCGGCCGCAACGGCATCCCCGACCAGCCCGAGCACGTGCTGGTGCGCAACGCCACCATCTGGACCCAGGGGCCCCAGGGCCGCCTGGAGAACGCCGACCTCCTGGTGACCCGGGGACGCGTGGCGCAGGTGGGGCAGGGGATCGAGGCTCCGTCCGGCGCCGAGATCATCGACGCCACGGGCCGGCACGTGACCCCCGGGCTCATCGACGCCCACATTCACTCCGGGCTCTCCGGCGGGGTGAACGAAACCGGAAACGCCATCGTTCCCGAGGTCCGCATCGGCGACGTCCTCACCTCCAACAACATCTGGATGTACCGGCAGCTCGCCGGGGGGCTGACCTCCGCGCACGTGATGCACGGCTCCGCCAACCCCATCGGGGGGCAGAACCAGGTGGTGAAGATGCGGTGGGGCGCCCTTCCCGAGGAGCTCAAGTTCGAGGGGGCGAAGCGCACGGTGAAGTTCGCCCTGGGCGAGAACGTCTTCCGGAACCCCAACCGCTACCCGAACACCCGGATGGGAGTGGAGCAGATCATCCTGGACCACTTCCAGGCAGCCCGGGAGTACGTGGCGGCCTGGGATGCCTGGGAGCGGTCGGGCCAGGGGATTCCCCCGCGCCGGGACCTGCGCATGGAGGCCCTGCGGGACATCATGAACGGCGACATTTCGGTCCAGTCCCACTCGTATCGGCAGGACGAGATCCTCATGCTCATGCGCCTCTCCGTGGAGGCCGGCTTCAGGGTGGATGCCTTCCATCACGGGGTCGAGGCGTACCGCATGGCGCCTGAGCTCGCCGAGTACGGGGCGGCAGCGGTGGTCTGGAGCGACTGGGGCGGCTTCAAGGTGGAGGCGTCGAACAACACCAACTACAACGTGCGGGCCCTCCTGGATGCCGGGGTCGTCACCTCGCTCCACTCCGATGACTCGGAGATCGCCAGCCGGATGAACTGGGAGGCGGCCAAGATGCTGCGGACCGGGGTGGGCGAGGAGGATGCCCTGAGCCTGATCACCCTGAGCACGGCCCGCGTCCTGGGGATCGATGAGCGGGTGGGCTCGCTGGAGGCGGGCAAGGACGGGGACTTCGTGATCTGGAGTCACCATCCCCTTTCCACGGTGACGCTGGCGGACGAGACCTGGATCGACGGCCGCCGCTACTACGACCGGGAAGAGGATCTCCGGGTGCGCGACGACGTGCAGCGGGAGCGGGCCCGGCTCCTCCAGAAGGTGGGAGCCGGCCGATGAGGAAGCTCATGGACATGGTCACGCCTACCCTTCCGAACCGTATCACCTCGAACCCGAGGACCCGGATGGATCCCTGCACCCACCCCCGCACCCACCCATGGACCCGGCCGCTGGGCCGCGTCGCCGCGGCCGCCGCCCTGGCCGGCACCGCTCTCCTCGCTCTTCCTGCCGGAAGTGTTCCCGGCACCGCGCTGGAAGCCCAGGTGCCCGCGCCGCGGCAGGACCGGGCCGTGGCCCTGGTGGGCGCCACCATCCACCCCGTGTCGGGCCCGGCGATCCAGGGCGGGACCCTGGTCTTCGAGAACGGTGTGATCACGGCCGTCGGCACGAACGTGGCGATTCCGGAGGGCGCACAGCGGGTGGATCTCTCTGGGAAGCACATCTACCCCGGGCTCATCGACGCCTGGAGCTCGGTGGGGCTCTTCGAGACCGGCGGGATCGACGTCGCCATCGACCAGAACGAATTCGGTGACCTGAACCCCAATGTCCGAGCCGCGGTGGCGTTCCATCCGGAGAGCCGTCACATCGGGGTCACCCGCTCCAACGGGGTGCTCGTCACGGTGTCCTCGCCCTCGGGCGGGCTCATTTCGGGGATGGCGTCGGCCATGATGCTCGACGGCTGGACCTGGGAGACCATGACGATTCGGGACAAGGCCGGACTCGTCGTGAACTGGCCGGGAGCCCAGAACCCCGGCAGCTACAACCTGGCCCTGGCCGACCTGAACGATGCGGTGGCCACCTCCCGGGCCTACCTGGCCGCGAAGGATGCCGCCGCCACCGAGGGCCGGCTCTTTGCCACCGATGTGCGCTGGGAGGCCATGCGGCCGGTGCTGGACGGTGAGGTCCCCCTGATGGTGGTGGCCAACGACGTTCGCCAGATGCAGGACGCCATTACCTGGGCAGAGGCCGAGGGGATGCGCATCATCCTCGTGGGGGGGCGCGATGCGGGCTACATCGCCGACTACCTGGCCGAGAAGGAGGTCCCGGTGCTCCTGAGCTCGGTGAACAGCCGGCCAGGCCGGAACTGGGAGCCGGTGGACCACCTCCGCACCCTCCCGGCCCGCCTCCACGAGGCCGGCGTCCGGTTCGGCATCTCCGGCGGCGCCAGCGCCCCGTACGCCAACCGGCTCCCCTACGAGGCCGGCGTGGCCATGGGCAACGGGCTCCCCGAACTGGAAGCCCTTCGGGCGCTCACGCTCTACCCGGCCCAGTTCCTGGGTATCGACGATCGGGTGGGCTCCCTCGACGTGGGGAAGGATGCCACGCTCCTGATCACCGACGGGAACCCGCTCGAGTACGCCACCACCATCGATCAGGCCTTCATCGAGGGGCGGGACATCGACCTCATGGATGCCCACCGCCAGTTCTACGAGCGGTACTCGGAGAAGCTCCGGCAGCTCCAGGGACGGCCGGTGCTCTGACGCGACACGCCGGGCCCCGGTCACCTGCGCCGGGGCTCGGCGAAGGTGACCGAGCCCGGTGACTTCCTGACCGGGGCCGCACCGGCCTGGCCGGCGGTACCGCCCGCGTTGTCCGGGATCCTCCCCGGGCGGCGTGGGCGACGTCGTTGGCGGCCCCCTCACGTCTCCCACGCCCGGAGCTCCCCATGTCGATCCGGATGATTCGCCTGGCCGTGGCCGGGTTCTTCCTCCTCGTGCTGCTGGCCGTGATCTGGCCCGGGGCACTCCTCTTCCGAAGGGCCGAGCCCTTCGTGCTCGGGCTCCCCTTCTCCCTCTTCTGGCCGGTGTTTCTCATCGTCCTCTCGTGGGCGGTGCTCCTGGGGCTGGATGCGGCCGAGAATCGGGCCCACGGCCGCGATGACCGGTCAGCCGAAGGGGAGGGATGATGCCGTCCTGGGTCACCATCACGCTGATCATGGCCGCCTACCTGGCGCTGACCCTGGCCGTGGGCCTTCGGGCCGGCCGGGGGACGTCGGCCAGCGTCGCCGGGTACGTGGCCGGCGACCGGCAGTTCGGGCTCCTGGTCATGTATTTCGTCACCGGGGCCACCGTCTTCTCCGCCTTTGCCTTCCTCGGCGGCCCGGGATGGGCCTATTCCCGGGGGGCCGCCGCCTTCTACATCCTCTCCTACGGCGTCCTGGGCATCGTCCCCTGGTACTTCCTGGGCCCCCGGGCCGCCCGGCTGGGTCGCCGGTTCGGGTTCGTGACCCAGGCCCAGCTCCTGGTGGGCCGCTTTCCCTCCCGCTTCCTCTCGGCCCTGGTGGCCGTCCTGAGCATCCTGGCCTTCATCCCCTACATCACCCTCCAGATGCGGGGGGCGGGGATCGTCATCGAGGCCGTGACCGAGGGGCGGATCCCCCTCTGGGCGGGGGCGGCCGTGGCGTACGGAATCGTCCTCATCTACGTGCTGGTCAGCGGGGTGGCGGCCGTGGGCTGGACGAACACGCTGCAGGGGATCTTCATGCTGGGGATCGCATGGATCCTGGGGCTCTACCTCCCCTGGGTGCTCCACGGCGGGATCGGCCCCATGTTCCGCGATATCCTGGCCCACCGGCCGGAGCTCCTGGAACTCCCGGGGCTCACCGCCTCCGGGGACCCATGGAACTGGGGGGCCTACTCCTCGGCCATCCTGGTAAGCGCCGTGGGGCTGACCATGTGGCCGCATCTCTTCATGAAGGCCTTCACGGCCCGGGATGACCGGATCCTTCGCCGCACGGTGGTCCTCTTTCCCACCTTCCAGCTCTTCCTCCTCCCCGTCTTCCTCATCGGGTTCGCCGGGGTGATGGTGGTGGACCAGCTGGCCCAGCCCGACTTCATCCTCCCCCACCTCGTCCTCTCGGTGGACCTTCCGGTGATCGTGGTCGGGCTCTTCTGCGCGGGGGCGCTGTCGGCGTCCATGTCCACGGGGGATGCGCTTCTCCATGCCACGGCCTCGGTGGCGGTGGAGGACGGCATCCGACCCTTCCGGGCCATGGGGGAGGCGACCCAGCGCTCCCTGATCCGGATCCTGGTGGTGGTGGCCGGCGCCATCGCCTACGTCTTCGCCCTGGACGAGGACCAGTCCCTCGTGGTGCTCCTCCTCTCCTCGTACGGAATCATCGCCCAGCTCGCCCCCCCCATCGTGGCCGCCATGTACTGGCGCCGGGCCACCACCGCGGGGGCCGTGGCCGGCCTCCTGGCGGGGTCGGCCGTGACCCTGTTTCTCTTCCTGAATCCGGCCCTGCGCCCGTGGGAGATCCACGAGGGGATCGTGGGACTCCTGGTCCACCTGCCGGTGCTGGTGGGAGTCTCGCTCCTCACACCTCCCCAGGATGCGGGGCACACCCGTCTCTTCACCCACCCCGACCTGGGGGAGGAACCCCGGTGAACCCTGCGTCATCACCGACGTCACCGCCCTCACCGGTGTCCCGCGAGCTTCTGGCTCGCCTGGTGGCCTTCCCCACGGTGTCCCGCGACTCGAACCTCCCCCTGGTGGACTGGGCGGAGGCGTACCTGGCGGAGCGGGGCGCCCGCTGCCGCCGCACCTGGAGCGACGACGGTACCAAGGCGAACCTCCTGGCCACCTTCGGCCCCCAGCTTCCCGGCGGGCTCGTCCTCTCCGGCCACACCGACGTTGTTCCGGCCGAGGAGCCGGAGTGGACCTCGGATCCGTTCGGCCTCCGGGAGGAAAACGGGCGCCTCTACGGGCGGGGGACGGCAGACATGAAGGGCTTCATCGCCTCGGCCATGGCCCTGGCCGACGACCTGGGGCGCAGGGAGCTGGTCCGCCCGGTCCACCTGGCCCTTTCGTACGACGAGGAAGTGGGATGCCTGGGGGCCCCGCGGATGATCACCGACATGATCGAGGCCGGGCTCCGGCCGGACATGGTGATCGTGGGCGAGCCCACCGGGATGCGGCCGGCCCACGCCCACAAGTCGGTGAACCTCTTTCGCACCGAGATCCGCGGCGTGGAGGCCCACTCGAGCCAGCCCCACCTGGGGGCGGGCGCGATCCTGGCCGCCGGCCGCCTGGTGGAGGCTCTCTGGGCGTGGGGGGAGGAGGCCCGGGCGGAGGCGGCCCGGGCGGAGGCGGATCCGGCCAGTGGCTTCGAACCCCCCTGGACCACGGTGCAGGTCGGCCTCATCGAGGGGGGTACGGCCGCCAACATCCTCCCCGGACGGTGTGCCTTTACCTGGGAGTACCGATCTCTTCCCGGAGAGGACCCGGACCGGCTTCGGGCGCGCTTCCAGGCCAAGGTGGACGAGGAGGTTCTTCCGGCGCTCCGGGAGTTCGGCCCGTCGGCCACCCTCGCGACGCGCACGCTGGCCCGTGTCCCCCCGCTCCTTCCGGAAGACGCCGGCGCGGCCGAGGCCCGGGTGCGAGCTGCGCTGGAGATGGTGGGCGGTGGGCCCGTGCCCCCCACCGGGGTCGTGGCCTACGGAACCGAGGCCGGGCAGTTCCAGGCGGAAGGCATCTCGGCCATCCTCTGCGGTCCGGGCTCCATCGACCAGGCCCACCGGCCCAACGAGTTCCTGGAGGTGCGTCAGCTCGAGGCCTGCGACGCCTTCCTGCGGCGGCTCCTGGCGGCGTGGGCGTGAGGGCCCGCGGGCACCGCGTCGCCGGCCCGGTCTCCCGGGCTGCGTCTCCCGTCAGGTCGCTACGGGGAAGACTCGGTCTCGGTTCCGGCGGGGACCGAAGCGCGGGCCCTGGGCCGCGGCTTCTCGTCAATCTGCACCAGCGCGTTGGCCCGGAGCTGTCCGCAGGCGGCGTCGATGTCCCGCCCCCGGGGCTCCCTCACCTGGCAGGCCACGCCTCCCGCCTCCAGGGTGGAGCGGAAGAACTCGAGCCGCTCCGGGGTGGAGGGGAGCCAGTCCTGGTCGGGAATGGGATTGAAGGGGATGAGGTTCACGAAGGCGTGAAACTCGTAGGCGAGCCGGGCCAGCTCGGGCGCCAGCGCCTCGTCGTCGTTGATCCCCCGGATCATGGTGTATTCGAAGGTGATGCGTCGGCCTCCCGCATCCCGGAAGGTGCGGAGCGCATCCAGGAGCTGGGGAAGGGGATACCGCTGCTCCAGGGGGATGAGGGTGGCCCGAAGCTCGTGCTCGGGGGCATGGAGGGAGATGGCGAGCCCGAACTGCTCCGGCCGCTCCGCCAGCTCCAGGATCCCTGGGACCACCCCCACCGTGGACACGGTGATCTTCCTGGCGCCCAGGCCGAATCCCCGGTTCAGGATGGAGAGGGTGGGATGCACCGCCTTCCGGTTGGCCAGGGGCTCTCCCATCCCCATGAAGACGACGTTGGTGATGGGACCGTACGCGTGGGCCTCGGCCCAGGCCCGGCTCCCCCGGTACTGGGCCACGATCTCGCCGGCCGTGAGATGGCGACCGAAGCCTCCCCACCCGGTGGCGCAGAAGGTGCACCCCATGGCGCACCCGGCCTGCGAGGAGATGCAGAGGGTGAGGCGGTCCCAGGTGGGAATGAGCACCGACTCCACGAGCTCGCCGTCGGCGAGGCGCCAGAGGTGCTTCGCCGTCCGGTCCCGGGAGCGGGACACCGTCTCCACGGCCGGCGCCTCGAGGCGGAAGACCCGGTCAAGGGCGTCCCGCTCGGCGGCCGGGAGGTTGGTCATCTCTCCAAACGAGGCGACGCCCGAGTCGTAGATCCAGGCCCGGACCTGCCCGGCCCGGTAGGCGGGCTGATTCCGGGCGGCGAAGTGATCGGCCAGCGCGGCGTCCAACTCCTCAGGGACGAGGGAGAGAAGGTCGGGGCGGGCGTCGGGTTCGGTCATGGCGGGGCGCAGAGTCGCGGAGAGCAGAGTTGTGGAGCGCAGGGTTGTGGAGCGCAGGGTTGTGGAGCGCGAACGTGCCGGGGATTTGCAGGGAGCGGATTCGTGGCCGGGCGCGAGAGGTCGAGCCGGGGGCCCCGGGCAGGCGGCGCGAAGCGAGGGATGGTCCGGGATTCCTTGAGCCCCCTCGACCCGCCGGTTACCTTGTCCGGTGCGATCCATGCCGGCAACCGGTACCTTCCAAACGTAGCCGGTTCGCCGGGTCGCGGGTACTTCCCGCTCCGCCGGCTTCAAGGAGTTTCCAAACCCTGATGCGACATCTCGTGGCCTGGGGACCCGCCGTCCTCTGGGTCGCCGTGCTCTTCGTCCTGAGCGAACTCCAGGGAATCCCCGAGCCCCTGGAGCCGCTGGCGGGGATCAACGACAAGGTGGTCCACGCGCTTCTCTACGCGGTCCTGGGGGGCGCGCTGGCCTGGGGTCGCCATGCCGGACCCATTCGCCCGCCGCACGGGGTGCTCCTCCTGGCGGGCTTCATCTACGGTGCCCTCGACGAGTGGCACCAGTCCTTCGTCCCCGGCCGTACGCCCTCCGTCGGGGACTGGGTGGCGGACGCGGTCGGAGTGATCGTCGGCTACGCGGCCCTCCATCTGATCCTCTCCCGCCCCACCCCTGTGCCTCCGGAACCCGATCGTTCGCGGTCCGACGCCCCCACCCGCTCCACTCCGAAGCGAGACTGACGTCATGTCCCAGCCTTTCGCCACCTCTGGCGCGACGCCCCCGTTCGATCCCGCCGCCGACGCCCGGATCGACGCCTCCGAGATCGACACCCATGCCTCCGCGACGGCATCCGACGCCTCGGGGATGGAGGCCACGGCTCTTCGCACCCGGATGGCCGGAAGCCTGCGAGCCGACCGCGAGGGCCGAACCGAGGTCCTCACCGGATGGGTCCACCGCCGCCGGGACCTGGGGGGACTCCTCTTTGTCGATCTGCGCGACCGGAGCGGCCTCCTTCAGGTGTCCTTCGGTCCGGACTGGACGGAGGCCGCGAGCCTGGAGCTGGCCCACCGGCTGGGAGCGGAGGACGTGATCCAGGTCGAGGGAGAGATCGGATTGCGGCCGGGGGACGCCCGGAACCCCGACATGCCCACCGGGGATGTGGAGATCCGGGCCCGGACCCTCCAGGTCCTGAACCGGGCCCGGACGCCGGAGATTCCCGTCTTCCTCGGCCCCGAGGAGGAGCTGCCGTCGGAGAAGCTGAGGCTCCGGCACCGGCACCTGGACCTCCGGCGCCCCGAACTGCAGCGCAACCTGATCCTTCGGCACCAGCTGGTCCTCGCCGTGCGGAACTACCTGGCAGGATTGGGATTCCTCGAGGTGGAAACCCCCATCCTCACCAAGCCCACCCCGGAAGGGGCCCGGGACTACCTGGTGCCGAGCCGGGTCCACCCCGGCGAGTTCTACGCCCTTCCGCAGAGCCCGCAGATCTACAAGCAGCTCCTCATGACCGCGGGCTTCGATCGCTACTTCCAGATCGCCCGCTGCTTCCGGGACGAGGACCTCCGGGCCGACCGCCAGCCCGAGTTCACCCAGATCGACCTGGAAGCCTCCTTTGTCGGGGTGGAGGACATCGTGGCGTGGATCGAGGGACTGGCGGTGGAACTGGCCCGGGTGGCGGGGATCGAGGCGGAGCCGCCCTTCGTTCGCATGACGTGGGCCGAAGCCATGGACCGGTTCGGGTCGGATCGCCCCGACCTCCGCTGGGAGCTCGAACTGGAGGACTGGACCGCCGTCCTGGGCACCGCTGACGCGGCCCTCCTCCGGGGCGCGGTGGAGGCCGGGGGACGGATCCGGGGGATGCGGCTCCCCGGTGGAGCCGTGCTGTCAAGGAAGCAGGTGGAGGCCGTGGAGGCCGAGGCCAAGGCCACCGGCGCCCCCGGGCTCCTCTGGGCCAAGCGCACCGCCGACGGAGCGAGCGGGCCCCTGAGCCGTTGGCTCGGGGAGGAGCACTGGGAGGCCCTGGGGGCCAGGGAGGGGGACCTTTTCCTGGTGGCCGCGGGTTCCGACAGAATGACGTCCCCGGCCCTCTCGGCCGCCCGGACCGCGGTCATCGAGGCCCTTGGGCTTCCCCGCGTTCGGGAGCATGCCTGGGCATGGGTGCTGGACTTTCCGCTCTTCGAGGAGGAAGATGGGAACATCTGGGCCAACCATCACCCCTTCGTTCTCCCCCATCCCGACGACGCGGATCGGCTGGACACGGACCCCCTCTCGGTACGGGGACTCGCCTATGACCTGGTCTACAACGGCTCCGAGCTGGGATCGGGAAGCCTGCGAAACCACGACCCGGCGCTGCAGCGCCGCATCCTCGCGATCCTGGGTCTTACCGACGAGGAGATCGACCGCAAGTTCGGCTTCCTTCTGGAGGCCCTGGGGTCCGGCGCCCCGCCTCACGGCGGGATCGCGCTGGGGATGGACCGGATCGTGAAGGACTTTCTCGGGGTGAAGAGCCTGAGAGACGTGATCGCCTTTCCCAAGACCACGGCGGCCCGGGCGCTCTTCGAGGGCGCTCCGACCCCGGTCTCGGATCACGACCTGGCCGACCTGCGGCTCCGGGTGGAGCCGAGTCCCACCCCCACCGACGCGGATGCGACGCCCTGAGCGTCGACGTCCCGACTCCCCTCACCTGGAGGCCCATGGCCAACGGCACCCGGACCATCGTGGAGCACCGCCTGGACGCGGAGGGAGCGGACCCCCTCCTCCTCGCCGGCGTCAATGACCAGAACATGCTGGAACTGGCCCGGGTCTTCGGGATCCGGGTGGTCCTGCGAGGAGACCACCTGATCCTGTCGGGTGAACTGGAGCGGCTGGAGGAGGCCGTGCCGGTGTCGCAGCACCTCATCGAGCTGGCCCGGCTCCGAGCCCCGTTTGACGCATCGGACGTGGGGCGGATGGCCGAGGACTTTCGCAGGCGGGGCGGGGAAGCGCCGCCGGCGAGCCAGGACCAGCTCCGCATTGCGCTCCCCGGGACCCGCAAGGTCATCGTCCCCAAGAGCGAGGGGCAGGCGGGCTACCTGGATTCCATCCAGGGGAACGACGTCGTCATCGGCATCGGTCCGGCCGGCACCGGAAAGACCTACCTGGCCGTGGCGGCTGCCGTCCATGCCCTCTACCGGAAGCGGGTGAAGCGCATCATCCTGGCCCGACCGGCGGTGGAAGCGGGGGAGAACCTGGGGTTCCTCCCCGGTGACCTGCAGGAGAAGGTGGATCCCTACCTGCGTCCCCTCTACGATGCCCTGGAGGACATGATGCCCCCGGAACGGGTGGCCCGGGCGCTGGAGGACCGGACCATCGAGATCGCGCCGCTGGCCTACATGCGCGGCCGTACCCTGTCGGATGCCTTCGTGATCCTCGATGAGGCCCAGAACGCCACCACCGCCCAGATGAAGATGTTCCTCACCCGCCTGGGGCTGAATTCCAGGGTGGTGATCACCGGAGACAAGACCCAGATCGACCTCCCCCGGCCCGTCGACTCCGGGCTCCTGCAGGTGGAGCGCATTCTCCAGGGGATCGAGGGGATCGCCTTCGTCTACCTGGACGGCGCCGACGTCGTCCGTCAC
>Ga0209498_1002672_pt1 | contig 10721 bp, 8 predicted proteins | sample WalLakDeSediment_FD_184131 | JGI IMG/M metagenome (GOLD analysis project Ga0209498, IMG submission 184131) | Lake sediment microbial communities from Walker lake, Nevada to study Microbial Dark Matter (Phase II) - Walker Lake 11/02/13 Deep... | ecosystem: Environmental > Aquatic > Freshwater >... | reverse complement strand
CCTGCTTTGGTAATCATCGCAATAGCTTCCGCCACATCGAGACGGTATTTTTCCACATATGCCGGGCAGCCATAACCGATATACTTGTGAAAAACCTCAAGGTATGTTTTCACGCTACCGGTCTTAAGCACCTCTGCCGCTATATGCGGTCGTCCAATGGAACGTCCTTCTGCATTCTGTATAATTGAATCGATTGTCACGGGTATATTGAGGTTGTTTAAGCGTATGACCATTTCGCGTGCCCGTTTCACACGTTGTGCCCGAAAAATCTTTAAATACTCCTCAAGCTCAGCATTGTGATGATCAATAAAATAACCAAGAATATGTACCTCGCGATTTCCACACATTGCGCTCAGCTCTATACCGGGAATCACCTTGATATTTAGAAATGATCCGGTTTCCATTGCCTCATCGATTCCATTGACCGAATCGTGATCTGTAATGGAAATGGCTCCGAGTCCGTTCTTCCTGGCTTTTTGTACTAATTCTTCGGGGGGATATATACCGTCCGAATAGGACGAATGCATATGCAGATCACCGATTATAGATTTTTTTGCGCTTTTGTTTAAGATTTCAACACCCTCTGAGATACCGGCCGGATCAGCATGTGGATGAAAATAGCAGTAACGAGTTTGTGATTCCTTCTCCATTGAAACCAATCCCAGCTGTTACGAATACATTCCTTTAAACTTCTGAAAATTTGTAATTATAATAGCATTCCCGTTTTGTTCGAGATGACCTTCACGTATAAACTGGTGAATCGTGCGTGAGATAGTTTCACGGGATGTACCCGCCATATTTGCGAGGTCCTGTTGCAAAGGGAAATCCGGTATAATAACCTGCCCTTTTTTTATCTTTCCTAAATCATCTGCAAGTTGGATAATCACGTTGGCGACGCGCCCGATAGCGTCTTTAAGCGATAGACTTTTAATCTGCTCATCGGATTTGCGTAACCGAGCCGTTAATTCACGAAGTAGTGCGATTGCGACCTGGGGGGCCTTCTCCAGCACTTGGTAAAATTCCCGACGGTGAATCATGAATAATTCCGAACTATCGAGTGAAACAACGGTAGCGGATCTTGGTAATCCGTCTAAGATGGACATTTCGCCGAAAAAGTCTCCCGGACCGAGTATACTCAAAATTACTTCTCTTCCCTCATCATCGGTGCGCACGACCTTTACCTTTCCGGATATGATAATAAAAAGGGCAGCCCCTTCTTCTTCCTCCAGAAAAATTATTCCATTCTTTTGATATTTGCGGTGTATCCCTATTTCAGAGATTTTTTTTATTTGCTGGTCGTCAAGATCACTAAAAATAGGTACAGCACGAACAAGTTCAACAATATTCATATACCCCAGAATCCCATCGTTAATAGATCGGTACCGTACATACCGGTAGGAGAATAGCGGGTTGTTCCCGGGCTAAAGCTTTAAGTTCTTGTAAAGATACATTTTACCGAGTTGAATGTCAAGAAGATAATGTATTTTTAATCACTCGTGTTATTTTAGCCGGTTTAGGAAAACAGATCTTTAAATTTTTCATAATCCTTGATTATGAGTGTATTTCCTTTCTGTTCTACATACTCGTGACGCATGAACTGATGGATAGTCCGCGAAATTGTTTCCCTCGATGTCCCCGCCATGTTGGCGAGGTCCTGCTGGACCGGAAAATCCTCAATGACTACCTCACCCTTACGTATTTTCCCGATATCATCGGCGAGTCGTATTATAACCGAGGCAACCCGACCGACGGCATCTTTGAGTGAGAGGTCTTCGATCTGTTCATTTGCTTTCCTCAAACGGCGGGTTAATTCGCTCATCAGAGATGTTACAATCTGCGGGGAATTCTCCATCAGTTCGAGAAATTCACGCCGATGGATGATAAACAATTCTGTTTTATCCAGGGCAACAACGGTTGCAGATCGGGGAAGACCGTCAAGAAGCGCCATCTCACCGAAAAAATCTCCTGTGCCAAGAATAGACAATATCACCTCTTTACCTTCGTCATCTGTCCGAACGATTTTTACTTTTCCGCTTATTATAATAAACAAAATCGCACCGATCTCTTCTTCCAGGAATACAATCGAATTTTTTGTATATTTCCGCTCCAGGCCGATATCGACAATTTTTTTTAAGACCTTATCATCAAGTTCTGTAAAAATGGGTACGATACGCAAAAGATCTAACCGGTCCATATATTATTAACTCCTTTGTTTTAGTAACTGAATTATGACATACTGTCATTCCGGGGAATGTTCGGATACCTCTTGCTTAAAAGAATACACCCTTCTGTCTTCCGCGCATACAAATAGACGGTCTTTCCAAATCAGCGGTGTGGTTTTTAAACGGCTTGATACCTCATATGACCAATACAGTACACCGTCCTGCTTCGTTAAAATATAAATATGTTTGTCCAGTGAGACAAAATATACAAAATTCCCCGCTATGAAGGGAGAGCTATTTACAACGCTTCCTGCGCCGAATCTCCATTGTTCCGAGCCGTCTAACGGATGCAGCGAAACGACTTCTCCCCCTGCAGTACCGACTATCAGGTGGTCTGACCCGAGCGAGGGGGCACTGTACATTCGGGAATACAGATTCCGGCTCCAGGCAACCTCACCGTCCGCTATCCGTAAACAGTATATTAATGAATCTCTTGAAGACACGTATACATGATCGTTACCGATAACAGGAGTCGTTAAGATGGCCCGTAATGTATCCGATGTCCATATAATATCGCCATCTTTATAATCGATTGCAAACACGAGGCCATCGGTGTTGGCAATGAAAACAATGTTACCGGTCGCCGATGGCGACGAGTACATCATTCTTCCGAGGTTTTGTCGCCAGAGTTCCGTACCGGTCGATGGATCATAGGCATACAGGACTCCATCACGGGATGCGGCATACAGAATATCATTATGCAGAAGAAGAGAGGATTCAACGGGACCTACCGCATTCGACCATATTTTTCTGCCCGATAAAAGATCGTATGCAATTATGGTTTTATCACCTTCCGCAAGGGGAAATATGATAATATGTTTATAAAACAGAGGTGATCCGGATATCGGTTCGCTCAGGTTAATTCGTCCCACACGCTGACCGGTTTCGGCTTCGATGAGATGTAATTCACCATACAGCGTTGTGACAAACAATATATTGCCCTTTGTCAATAATGCATTGGTTGCAAATCCGCCTCCGGTATGATAATTCCAATCCGGAACAAATGGAGGTGATAGAAGGGTCTGCCGGAAGTGCGTTCGTTCCGGTGACCCGGAGCCGATTAACCAGTCATGTTCACCCGGGGGAATCGGTTTATCAAGTTTGAAGCTTCCGCATCCTGTATATAGATACAGCAGTGCAATGAAAAAACAAGGTATAAACCGGATTTGTGTCATTAGAAATCCCATCCGAAGAAAAATTGATGGAATACATCTTTTTGCAGGCTGGTAAAATTATCCTCGATTCGTTTTCCGATATCGTACCGCAGGACGAGCATCCCGCCGAGATTCCAACGCAATCCGGTACCTATACTTCCAAGGGTTTCCCGATACTCATTATCCCAGACACTACCGGCATCAAAAAACACAGCTGCCCGGAATGAACCAAGCCCTATCCCCCCGAACGGGAAGAGCACACCGAGCTGATCGATGAAGGGGATACGCAGTTCGTGGCTGGTGAGCCATAGTTTTTGTCCCCGAAGTGACCATCGCGGATAGCCGCGAAGGTCCCAGCTACCGCCCATGAAATACCGTCTGGCTTCTTCGCCATGGTTATAAAAGAATTGAAACCGTGAAGCATACGCCGACCGCTGTCCAAGACGAAGATAATTCCGGTAATCCGCCATCAATGAATAGTAGTTTACATTCCCGTATTGAATATCGGTTGTGTACGCAAGCTGTACCAAAAAGCGGCGACCATCAAGTGGACCGGTGGGTCCCCAGAGAGAATTATCGTGTATAAAAGACACGGAATTCGAAACCATGAGGGCTTTTCGCTCGGATATATCGTAGAAGAGCTGTTTATTTGAGTGACTCAATGAAGACGTAAATTCCACCCGCTTAAAATGGGATAGCGGATAGCGTAACGCAAAATATCCACCGAACATCCGTTCATAAAAATACAGATCCGGGTCGGTCAGATCATACCTCCTGCCCGCGAAATGGAAGATACCGTAGGTAAAGTTTGTCCGCCGAAGCAACGATATGCGTGACACGGCGATATTAAAACTCTCAAGAAATTCATCCTGTGATTGAGCAGTGTTAAAGATAAGGAAATTATAGCGTTCGTTCCCAAGCATATCGCTTATAGAAAGGATAGCACCGCCGCTCGTGCCGAAGATCGGATCGGTAGAGATCTGACTTTGGGCAATGTCAAGTGTATAACTTGGCTGATAAGGTTTGAGCCTTGCATCTACGTCGGCGCGGATTTTCTCAATATCCCAGCCGTAGAAAGTAGGCTGCAAGTCAAAAACCGATTCGTCGGATCGTTCTCTTATAATTTCCGATACATTATCAAGCTTTCTGATATGAAATCTTCCCCGCTCGTAGGCGGTAAAAAGCAGTCCGTCATTGTTTGTCCAGGATGGATCAAAGGCCCCGGTGGTGAAGTCCGTTAAACGGGTGACAGAGTGAGTATTATCCGTGTCGACTTTTATAGACCAGATATTACGGACACCATTTCTGTCCGAAACAAATACAAGATGTGAACCGTCCGGAGACCAGGACGGGGAATGATAATTTCTTTTCCCGTATGTGACCGGTGTTATTTCACCGGATTCCAGCTTATAGGTAAACAAATTATAGTAACCATGTCTGCCGTATATCGATCTGTCAGAGCTAAAAACAATTCTATCCCCTTTCGGAGACCAGGCAGGATCACGATCATCGTAGATATCATTCGTGAGTTTTTGAATCGTTCCATTTTTCCGGTTGTATACGTAAAGATTCCGGTACCCGTTCATATCCACGGCAGCCACGGCCAGTCGGTCTCCGTCGGGACACCAATTCGGAGAACTCAACATAACGATATCCTTGAATCTGAGAGTTTCAATGCGCTGGTTCCCTTTAATATCAAACAGATGCAGGACATCGCTTTCTCCGCTTTTTGATACAAAGGCCAATATGCCTTCTTTTGAGATATGAATGGCATTCTGAAACACCCGGACCGATTCGAACTCGCTTGTCCGCTCACCTCTGATGATTACCTTCGGTTGTGGTTCATCGTCATCGAGATTGAGACGAAACAGACTGGTATACCCGGTGTGATTCCCTACGAAATATACTTCACGAGTGCCGTTAATCTCTGTATAGACCGGCGAAGCATTAAATCCGTCCGAAATAATTTTCCTGCTCACACGGCTCGGATGATCGCTATGCGCCATCAGGGGATAATACTCTTTTTTAAGATGATATAACCAGTGTTCGTCGAATTCCCGGTAATCAAGGCCGATTGTTTCTTTCATAACGTCATTGAACGAACTCGAGCGCCAGAAATTTTCCAGTAAGAGTAACACCGCTTCCTCCCCGAACTGTTCGGCAATGAACCCGACGGCGTGCTGGCCGAGTTTATACATAAGGAATGATCCGTAGTATCTCTCGATGTTCGACAATCCGACAATATAATCATTCAGAACCGCATCGCGTAGCATCATATCTGCCTGCGTATCCCATTCGGTTGACCAGTATTCCGCAAGCCCTTCGACAAACCAGAGAGGCGGTAATCGGTCTGCAGATTTGCGCCGGTCACGCAGTACTTGTGATATTTTACTGACCATAAAGACATGGACAAGTTCGTGACGGATAACATGTTCGAATTGCGCAAAGGATCCGTTGAAAGGAATGACCACGCGCCCCTTTATGAATTCAAAAAAGCCGCCAACCCCTTCGGGGATGAATCCGGGTGTGACGTTCGTTTCCTGAAAATGTACATGTGAACTATAGAAAATGAGAGGGATGCGTCGTGATACGGTATGATTAAAAGTATCCTCGAGTTGCCTAAAACTTTCTTCGGCTATGTATGCACCCCGTTCGGCGAGGTCTTGCATTTCCGAATAGAAATAAATATCGAAATGATCGGATTGTAAAATCTTCCACTCGAAATCGGTATACTGAACTTTGTTCCGCCCGAACCAATAAAATTGCCCGCTTGCAAACTCTGTACACCACAATAGCAAGAGAAGGGCAATGATTACCCGCTTACCATTCATCACTTTTTACTCATCCCTTTTGATTTATTCCCATTACAACAATGTGGGAAGAACTGTTGAAAAAATCAAGATTAACACACAGGTAAAATTATCTGGCCCGTTCAAGCTCTTTCTTTAAATAACCGATCCGCTCCACCGGTGTCGGATCTGTCTCATTGAGGATGGCAAGATAATAACTAACCCAATCTCCGAGATGTATTGTCGAGAACATCCGTGCAAGGCGGCTTTCTCCCCGCGGCGGTATCTCAATAAATCCGTGGGGAATACCTTGAAGTACATCTTTCGTTATGGAAATACGCTGGACCACGCGGGGGTGATCGTCACGGTCTCTCAATATAACGATGACCATGCTTTTTAGAATAGTATGGGGATTTTCCCAACCGACAATCTCATTATGATCTAATTCGGGGAAAATACCACTATATGCCATATTTTTTGCGTTCTCATTAATTTGTCCCCGCCAGCGTACACCAACAGCTTCAAACAAATCGGAGGATGACCAGATGACAACGATCTTGTCATATAATTGTTTTGCGATCGAATACGGCAGGTTCTTGTCGGATATATCGATCGCCTCACCCGAAAGGGTTTTAAGAACCGTGATCGTTTCGGTTATTTCATTTTCATCAATCTCTATGAGACCCATTTTTTCCATAGCATAAAGCAGAGGAAAGAAAGAATACCCGAGGGCAGCCCGCGGTTGTAAACCTCCCGGGATTAAAATGAAAGGATGTTTTAAGCTTCCGGCTTTCTTTGCAACCTCTCCGCCCGAACTGATACAGAGTATGTTGGCTTTTCGCCGAACCGCATCTTCATACGCTTCGAGCGTTTCTTCGGTATTACCGGAATAACTCGAAATCAGAACCAGCGAATTTTTATCGACAAAGGACGGCAGTGTATAATGACGATTCACGATAAAAGGTACACGCAACTGCTTCGACAGGTAGGTCCTCAAAAGATCCGCACCAATGGCGGATCCTCCCATTCCGGTAAGGATTATATTCGTGATATTCTTCCCTATAGCCGGCACCTTACATTTCCTCCCGATAACAACAGCTTCCTCAACCTGTTCAAAAAATCCACGAATTGTACCGCGCATATCGAATGGGTCGAGCTTACTTAATTTTTCCTGTGAAAGTATCAATGATTTTTCCCTCTTAACTAATAATGAAAATCTATAACCTGTATGCTCCGGCTCTGTTATACATCATCCGATCGGAACATCCGGCAGTTTCGTTTTTAATGTCCGTTTCAGATAATCGAACACCTCCTCGGGAGTTCCCATAGTCAAAGCACGTCGGCTGATTTTAGCGGCTTCTTTATAATTAATTGAACGAATAATCTTTTTAACCTCGGGAAGGACCGAGGGGACGACGCTTAATGAATCGATGCCCATCCCGACAAGCAAGATTGTGGCTATCGGGTCACCTGCCATTTCGCCGCACATACCGACATGGATTTTACGTTTATGTCCGCCATCTATTGTATGCTGTATCATACGAAGAACGGCGGGATGGAACTCCTGGAACAATTTGGTAATGGTAGGATTACCTCTGTCGACGGCAAGGAGATACTGGATCAGATCGTTTGTACCGATGCTCAGGAAATCAACCATGCGTGCAATTTCCTTTGCCATTATAGCAGCGGATGGTATTTCGATCATCGCACCGACCTGCACATTTTCATCGAACGGAATATTCTTCTCTCGTAATTCGGTCTTGACATCTTTTATATGGATCATCGATGCGGCGATCTCCGATACACCGGAGATCATCGGCAGAAGAATCTTCACATTCTTTTTCGTGCTGGCACGGAATAATGCACGTAACTGGGTTTTAAATAATTCCGGACGGTCAAGAAGAATTCGGATACCGCGCCAGCCCAGGAACGGATTATTTTCTTCAATCATCAGGGGATATACCTTATCTCCGCCGATATCGAACACCCGTATAATAACATTATGAGGATATACCTTCTCGGCCGCAAGCCAGTAAGCCTCATACTGTTCATCCTCGGTCGGAAAAGTATCGCGGCCGATCAGCAGACTTTCACTACGAAACAGACCGATACCTTCCGCACCCTGAAAACCCACAAAATCAAGCTCCTCCTCGAGATCTGCGTTCGCCGATAACGTTATAGTCCTGCCGTCAGTTGTCTCCGCCGGAAGATCCCTGAGCACAAGTAGTTTTTCTTCAAAGAGCACATATCTTCTTCTTTTTTCGGTATATCTATCTATATCCGCTTTATTGGGACGGAGAACTATTGTTCCGCTATAACCGTCAAGAATCATCTCATCACCGGTAGTCGCATCCCGACTAATACGCGAGAGCCCGACAACAGCAGGTATTTTCAGTGATCTTGACAGAAGAGCAGTATGGGAGGTGATCCCACCCATATCGGTAGCGTAGCCGAGCACATCGTTTCTTGACAGCAGCATTGTATCTGCAGGCGAAAGGTTTTTTGCAACAACGATCGCCGTACCCTTAAAGCGCGAAAACAACCTGTCCTGCTGAATATTTCGGATTATCCTATGTTTTACGTCTCCGATATCATCAGCGCGTTCCCGCAGGTAAGGATCGCTGGCATTGAGCATTGATTCCTGAATTTTCGTCAGCTCGGCATAAACGACGGTTTCGGCATTTTTACGTTCAGATCGGATACGATGGAAAATCTGATCGAGGAGATCGGGATCATGTAAAATCAGGATCTGGGCTTCAAAAATTCTTGCCTTTGCATTTCCGATTTTTTGTTCGGTAAACGAGAGTATTTTGTTTAATTCTTTTTCCGATCGTTGAATTGACTGCTTTACCTGTTCGATTTCTTTTTCCGCTTCTTCCGGTTCAACGATTCTTTGACTTATCTCGATAGTCTTGGGTTCGAATACGAAGACCTTCCCAAATGCAAGACCGGGGGACGCAGCGATACCATGTATGACGGTTCGACCATTGTTGCCGCCATTTTTTTGTTCGAATGGTTTAATCTGTTCTATGTATTCTGATTGATCGGACATTGTTTACTGTTGATGCATTAGTCTTCGTCAAATCCCCGCTCGAAGACATTTTTGATTGCTTCAAAGGCTTCCTTTTCATCGCTCCCTTCAATTCGCACAGTCAGTTCAGCACCTTCTTCGGCAGCTAAAGACATTACACCGATGATACTTTTCCCGTTTATAGATATACCGTCTTTGATGATGGTAAAGTCAGAAGAGAATTTAGCGGCCGTTTTCACGAGAACCGCTGCCGGTCGCGTATGTATTCCCTTTTGATTTTTTACGATAAGTGTCTCTTCAATCATAACGGTATATCGGTAATCCCTTACGGTATTAATATATATAATTTGAACCTAATATTCTCTACTTAATAACATCTTTCCAAATGATATCAGATTTTCCCTCCCCGGTGTCATAGGGAGTTTGTTTAAACATTTCTCCGCCTTAAAGGTATAATATGCAACCGCTTTTTGAGCTGCTTCTGTCGCCTTTGTCTGTGCATAAACATCGAGCACTGCCTGTATTTCGTCCCTATCCTGTACAGTTCTGTTAAATACTTTTTTTAATATTACCTTTTGACGTTTTTTTGCATGCTCATTTGCGTACAACAGAAGATATGTTCTTTTCCCCGTTTTTATATCATTATGCATCGGTTTACCGAGCTTTGTCTGATCGGCAACAACATCGAGGATATCATCCTGAATCTGGAATGCCAATCCGAGAAACGAGCCGAATTCTTTCAATACCCGCAACTGTTTTTTATCGGCATTTCCGAAGACACCTCCGATCGCCGCTGCGATCTTGAGCAGAGCTCCGGTCTTTTTTTCAATCATCTGCAAATACCTGTCAACCGTTACATCATCCGTGTGCTCGAATTCCATATCAAGCGTCTGGCCCTCGCAGACCTCGAGTAATCCATCGGTGAAAAAACGCGTGATCTCTTCCAGTCGATCGCTCTTACTCTTGAGCAGCGAATGATACGCCACAGCGACCAGCGCATCCCCGACAAGGATAGCAATGTTGTCATTCCACTTTTTATGGACTGTGGCTCTGCCGCGCCTGGAATCGGAACAATCCATGATATCGTCGTGTACAAGGGTAAAATTATGTAATATCTCAACGGCAAGTGCTGCCGGTACGGCATCTTTCCATCTCCCTCCCACTGCATCACAGGAAAACAATGTCAACAAGGGGCGGACACGTTTGCCGCCTCCGTCGAGCACATATTTCCCGGCTTCGTACATCGATACCGGTTCCCGTTTTGTCAATGCCGAAGAGATATGTCTGTTAATTTCACGTCGATATCGTTCTAATATTTTATCGAAAGTATTCATAAACTTATTCTATCATATAATGAATATTATCTATGCTTTCTCAATTGCACCTGCTGGAGGTCAATAACGGATCGTGCTCCTGTTAGGAACATCACACCCTTGAAATCCTCAATCCATCTGAGGATTTGCTTTTTAAGAGACCGTCTACCTCCGCGGATACCCGTCTCTAGAAATACCCGTGCTGCACCGAC
>Ga0209498_1002671_pt1 | contig 10727 bp, 11 predicted proteins | sample WalLakDeSediment_FD_184131 | JGI IMG/M metagenome (GOLD analysis project Ga0209498, IMG submission 184131) | Lake sediment microbial communities from Walker lake, Nevada to study Microbial Dark Matter (Phase II) - Walker Lake 11/02/13 Deep... | ecosystem: Environmental > Aquatic > Freshwater >... | reverse complement strand
GTGGCTGTACACCGGCGATATTGGCTACATGGATCGTGATGGTTACTTCTACATCACTGCACGAAAGAAGGACATCATCATCAGAGGGGGCGAGAACGTGTCCCCGGTCGAGGTCGAGGAGATCCTGCTACAGCACCCGGCTGTACTGGAGGCGGGCGTCGTAGGCATTCCGGATGCTAGCTACGGCGAGGAGATCAAGGCCTTCGTGGTGGTTATCCCTGACAGTGCGGTAAGCCAACACGAACTGGTCGCGTTTTGCAGGGAGCGACTGCCTTCCTTCAAGCTGCCCAAGGCGGTGCAGTTTGTTGAATCCTTGCCCAAGAATCTTCTGGGTAAGGTGCTGAGGTCCGAACTGCGCAAACTGGGATAGTCCGAACCGGTACTGCGGTTACTCGGGAACGGCAGAGGCACCTGGTCTGCAGGCAGTCTCAATCAGGGGGCGTGAGTTGACGCAGCCATCATACCCCCTATCCCTGTGTAGCCCTCTGTCGTCGGGTCGCACCTCTGCTCTAATCACCCCGGGGCGTGTCTATGGTCGAGGCGACATGTCTCGCAATAGTCTTTGACTAAAACGGTTGCCGGTGCTAGAGTACAAAGGTTTGAACAAGGGCGCCTTGCGGGAGCGCCGTCTGAGAGGAGACACGTATGATTTCGTTTAGTCCCACAGAAGAGCAGCAGATGATCATGGGCATGGCCAAGGAATTCGCCAGTGATGAGTTGCGCAAGGTCTACCGCGAGTGCGACGAAAGTGGTGACATACCGGAGAGTCTTGTGGATACGGCGTGGAAGATGGGGCTGGTGTCCAGTTGCATACCGGAGGAGTCGGGGGGAGGAGGTGGAGACCGCTCACTGCTCACTGGATCGTTGATGGCTGAGGAACTGGCCTGGGGCGACCTCTCTATCGCGATGCATGTCTTATCTCCTGCTCTGTTTGCCTATCCGGTTCTGGAGATGGGAACAGAGGCCCAGAGGAAGGATTTGCTGCCTCTATTCTGTAGCGACACATTCAAGCCTGCCAGCGCCGCCCTTATCGAGCCGCGCTTCGATTTCAGTCCCTACACTCTCACCACCACCGCTCGGCTGAATGGCAGTGAATACGTCCTGAACGGTGAAAAGTGCTACGTGCCACTGGCTGCCGACGCGGAACTGCTTCTCGTCTGGGCGCAGGAAGGTGAACGCGTGCAGGGCTTCATCGTCCAGAAGGGCGCCGGTGGACTCCAGGTAGGAGAGAGGGAGAAGAACATGGGCATAAAGGCTCTCCCTACGTATCAGGTCAGTCTACAGGATTGCCGGGTTCCGAAAGATAGCCGGCTGGGAGGTCAACAAGGCTGCGATTTCAGCCGAATCCTCAACTGCTCACGGGTGGGCCTAGCGGCGATGGCTGTAGGTGTAGCCAGGGCTGCCTTCGAGTACTCAAGAGATTACGCCAAGGAGCGTGTTGCCTTCGGTGAACCTATTGCTTCACGACAGGCGATCGCGTTCATGCTTGCCGAAATGGCGATTGAGATCGATGCTACCAGGCTTATGACCTGGGAGGCGGCCTGGAAGCTGGACCGTGGTGAGGAAGCTACCAGGGAAGCATCGCTAGTCAAGTCATATGCCGATGATATGGTGCTGATGGTAACTGATAGGGCCGTTCAGATACTGGGTGGGCACGGTTATGTGCGCGAGCACCCCGTTGAGCTCTGGTTCAGAAACGGTCGAGGGTTCTATACCTTCGACGGCATGGCCACAGTATAGAAGGAGGTTCCGCGAGATGATAGATTTCGAACTTGAACCGGAACTGGCACAGGGGGTCAAGGCAGCTCGCAAGTTTGCAGAAGAGCAACTCCGTCCGGTCAGTCGCTACTACGATGAGCATGAGCATGAGAAACCGGATGAGCTCATTGAGAAGATGTGGGAGAAGAGAGGTGAGAACATATTCAGCTTAGGCCTCGATCCGGCAGCAGGTCTGAGGACGGAGGCATTATGCTGGGGTGACGCGGGACTATATCTGTGTATCCCCGGCCCGGCGCTCGGGGGCGCAGCCATTTTCTCTTCCGGCACAAAGGAACAGATCGGGAAGTTTCTGGGTAACTTCAACGAGGGGCCACCCAAATGGGGGGCGATGGCTATGACCGAGCCACATGCCGGATCGGATACCGCCGCTATCAGTACAACAGCCGTGCGAGATGGTGATGAATGGGTGCTGAACGGCGAGAAGATCTTTGTCACCATGGGTAAGCGTGCACTGGAGGATTCGGATGGCTTTGTGGTTGTCTGGGCAACGGTTGACAAGTCGGCAGGACGGTCGGGCATGAAGTCCTTCGTCGTGCCAGCCGGAACCCCGGGCATGCGAGTCGAGAAGATGGAGAAGAAGCTGGGAATCAGGGCAAGCGATACGGTTACCATAGTATTCGATGACTGCCGCATTCCATTCGATAACATACTCGGGAGTCCCGAGGTAAAGAAAGCGGACAAGACGGGCACCAGGGGCTTCAAGGGTGCCATGGCGACCTTTGACGCGACACGACCCATTATAGCTGCCCAGGCAATGGGTGTAGGCCGTGCTGCTCTGGATTTCGTCAAAGAGGCGCTGGAGAAGGAAGGCATAAAGATACGCTATGGGCTACCGAGACAGCAACTCACCACCCTGGAGCGAGACGTAATGGACATGGAGGCGAACTACAAGGCGGCCAAACTGCTTACACTGCGGGCTCTGTGGATGATGAGCCAGCTTCAGCCAAACAGTCTGGAGTCATCGATGGCCAAGACGAAGGCCGGCCTCGCCATTACCAGGATCACTCAGAGGGCCGTCGAGATCATGGGGCCGCTCGGATATTCCCGCAAGTACTTGCTGGAGAAGTGGATGCGCGACGGCAAGATCAACGACATCTTTGAGGGAACCGGGCAGATCAACATGCTTGTCACCGCACGAAGAGTTCTCAACTACTCAAGAGAGCAACTGAAGTAGGATGATCGGTAAAGGGGAACCAACACCGAAGCACACCCCTGCGGGGGGCGGATTTCCTGCCTCGGTTGACGATCTCAGAGCGGTGGCTAGAAAGCTACGTCGCCACGTAGTCACCATGATAGCTGCAGCCGGCAGCGGGCACCCAGGTGGCTCTCTATCAGCGGCCGACATCGTCGCCGCGCTGTATTTCAAGGTATTGCGCCACAATCCAGAGGATCCCGGTTGGCAGGATCGCGACAGGTTCATACTGAGCAAGGGACACGCTGCCCCAATCCTGTATGCTGCGCTTGCAGAGTCCGGATACCTTCCCGTAGAGGAGTTGACAACGCTGAGGAAGCTCGATAGCCGCCTGCAAGGACATGCGGAGGCGAAGCTCACACCTGGAGTTGAGATGTCATCCGGGTCTCTGGGTATGGGGCTGTCGTTTGCCGTTGGTGTCGGCTTGGCTGCACGGCTGGATTCCAGAGCTTACCGCACCTATGTTCTTCTCAGCGACGGGGAGTGTCAGGAGGGACAGACCTGGGAGGCGGCGCTCTCCGCAGCTCATTTCAAGCTGGACAATGTCATGGCCATTGTCGACTGCAACGGAATGCAACTGAGTGGTTGGACTCGCGACATCATGAACCTCGAACCGTTCGTCGAGAAGTGGCAGGCTTTTGGTTGGCACACCGTTGAGATCGACGGGCACGATATAACTCAGATACTCTCTGCTTGCCAGGAAGCTGAACAGACCCACGGCGTACCCACTGTTGTCGTCGCCCGTACGATCAAGGGCAAAGGTGTGAGCTTCATGGAGGACAACGTGGCTTTCCACGGCAAGGCTCCTTCCGAGGAGGAGACCCAGAGGGCATTGAAGGAGTTGGAGTGACCATGGCTGAAGCATCGACTCGAGAGGCTTTTGGCAAGACACTGGTTGAGCTGGGCAGAGTCGACACAGGAATCGTGGTTCTGGATGCCGATCTGTCGCCCTCCACGATGACCGGCCTCTTTGCACGAGAGTTTCCCGGCCGGTTCTTCAACTGCGGAATACAGGAGCAGAACATGATCGGCATAGCAGCCGGACTCGCTGCCTCAGGCAAGACCGTCTTTGCCAGCAGTTTCGCCATTTTCGCTTCATGTCGCTGTTTCGACCAGTTGAGGCTCTGCCTGTCGCAGACGGGGCTAAACGTGAAGGTTGTCGCCACTCACGGAGGTATCACTGTCGGTGAAGATGGTAAGTCTCATCATGCTATCGAGGACCTCGCTTTGTACTGCGCTCTGCCCGGTTTCACCGTTATCGTCCCGGCCGATGCCATAGAGGCTGCAGAGGCAGTGAGAACGGCGGCAAGTATTGTAGGCCCCGTATATATAAGGCTGAGCCGGGGGAAGACCCCTGTGATATACCCGGAGGGCTACGAGTTCTCGTTGGGCAAGGCAGTGATCATGAGGCAGGGCAAAGACGCAACCATCATAGGTACTGGCATCATGGTTGCCATGGCACTGGAGGCGGCGGATGCTCTGGCGCGGGACAACATCGACTGCAGGGTTCTCAATGTGCACACTCTCAAGCCGCTGGACGAGGCTCAACTGGTCGCAGCCGCCTCTGAGACGGGGGCGATCGTCGTCGCCGAGGAGCATCTGGCTCAAGGCGGGCTGGGGAGTCGGGTAGCTCAGGTTATAACTAAGGAGAGGCCAGTGCCGATGGCATTCGTTAACCTCGGTGACAGTTACGCCTCGTCAGGCACAGCTGAGCAACTGCTTGAGAGAGCTGGACTGAGTGTCCGTGCAATCGAAGAGGCAACCCGGTCGGCGGTCGGAAGGAAGTAGCTCCTCCAGGCCCGCCGCAGGGCCCATCTCCCTGCGAGACACAGTATGAGTCCACTGTTCTCTAGGCCTGACCTTGCTCTTTCCGCCGTACCACAGCGATTGAAAAACTTCTCAATGAGCAATCAGCATCAGTGGATGCTGTATAAGAGATGCTGCACAGTCGAAGAAGCGTGAAAGCACGCTTATAGGATGCGCTGTAACAAAACCGTCGTGTTGTCGTTATTGCAGGTGGACGGGCTGAAGTCCGCCTAGAAGGAGGTTGGATATGAGAAAGATAGGTATCATTGCCGCAGTTGTGCTCGTTTTGTCTGCCCTCGGGGGTACTACGTACGCGGCCCAGGACAGTCTGCCAGGTGACACTCTGTACCCGCTGAAGGCCGCTTCGGAGCAGATGGCACTGCGCTTGCCCGGCAGCGATGTCTCGAGAGCGGAAAGAGGCCAGAGCTTCGCCGACAGACGAGTAGAAGAGATAGTGGATCTGGCTGCGCAGGGGCGCACATATGACCTGGGCCTGGCTGCGGAGAAATACGAGAACGCACTCAATATCACAATGACCAGGATAGAAGCAGCTAGTGCCAAGGGACTGGTTGCAGGGAATGTAACAGGAAATGTGACAGCGAGGGTGGCTGAGGCAACCCTGAAACATCTGGACGTACTGCTAGACGTTTACGACCAGGTGCCCGATGAGGCAAAGCCGGCCATAGAGAGAGCGATGGAAAAGGCGGTGACAGGGCATTATCGGGCTATGGAAGCCCTAGAGGGGGCGGGTGTTGATGTCTCTCAAATACCGGGCATACCGGCCGAGGTACGGGAGCGGTTGGAAGGGATTCTGGATGGAATACCTCCTTGGGCGGGTCCTCCCGATGGTGTGACACCAGGTCCTCCCGATGGTGTGACACCGGGACCTCCCGATGGTGTGACACCGGGCCCTCCCGATGGTGTGACACCGGGCCCTCCCGGTGATGACGTGCCACCGGGTCAGCCCTGACCGCAGCCCTGGAGACCTACTAGACTGGATGCTGTCACTGGGGGGCTGGCTTTAGTCAGCCTCCCGGTTCAGCAAAGGTCTTGAGCAGCACCATGGGCAGAACCGCTGCGCGAATATGAGAACATCAGTCCTGTCTCGGAATGACAGGATGCGGAGCACCGGCAGCATCGTCCGATAATCACAAGAGCCCGCCTTAGTATGCGGGCTCTTGTGATTATCGGACTCCTCTGTGGGTCCGAAGGTTTGGTATAATGGAGTGACCAACGCAACCAAAGTATAGGACAAGGAGGTAACCTGAGCATAATACCTGGCAAGAGCAGAGTTCACTACGTCACAAGCGTTAGCCTGTTCTTCATCGTGGCAGCTTTAGTGATAGGGGTCGTAGGTTGTGATCTTGAGCCGACTCCTAGTTATGACTTGGTAGTAGAAATACGCGACTGGCATGACCTGGATGGTGTGAGGTACCACCTGGGCGGAAGCTTCATTCTGATGAATGATCTGAATGCGACTACTGCCGGGTATCAGCAACTGGCGAGTGAGATAGCCAATGAGGCAAAGGGCTGGCAGCCGATTGGCACTTCCGAAGAGCGCTTTGCCGGGAGTTTCGACGGGCAGGGTTATGAAGTAAGAGACCTGTTCATCAACCGTCCTACCGAGAGCTTTGTGGGACTCTTCGGTGCTGTTGATGAGGCAGGTGCCGTCAGGAACGTCGGGGTAGATGCCGTGGTGAGCGGCGAGTGGTCTGTTGGTGGTCTGGTGGGAGCTAACTGGGGTACTGTGAGCCACTGCTATTCCATCGGCAGCGTGAGCGGCGATGACTATGTCGGTGGTCTGGTGGGAGGCAATGCCGGCAGTGTGAGCGACTCCTATTCGGCGGCTAGCGTGAGTGGACATTGGGATGTTGGCGGCCTGCTGGGAGCCAATGATTCAGGGGGCATTGTGAGTGACTCCTACGCGACCGGCAGCGTGAGCGGCAAATGGTCTGTGGGCGGTCTGGTGGGGGGTAATTGGGGAGGCAGTGTGAGCAGATGCTATTCTGGCGGCAGCATAAGTGGCGATGACTATGTTGGCGGCCTGGTGGGAGATAATCAGGGTGCCGTGAAAGACGCTTATGCCACCGGTAGCGTGACCGGCGAGTGGCATGTGGGCGGCCTGGTCGGCTACAATGAAGGCAGCGTCAGCAGTACCTATTCCACAGGAGGTGTAACCGGTAGTGTCTGGGTCGGTGGACTGGTGGGCAGTAATCGGGAGGGCACTGTCAGGGACTCCTTCTGGGATAAGGAGGCGTCCGGGATGGAAGAAAGCGATGGGGGGACAGGCATGACCACGATGGCAATGCGGGACATCGTTACGTTCGCAGGCGCAGCCTGGGATATAGCTGCTGTCCCTCCAGGCCAGGCCGATGACAGCCGCATCTGGAACATGGTTGATGGAGAGATCTATCCATTCCTGAGTTGGGAGTCCGTCTACAATGGGGGTTAACTCGATATCCCATTCTAGACTGGCACTCACGTGAAATGCTCGGGATGGCCTTCTCTGATGTGGCAGCGACATGAAGCAAGGAGAAGTGAGGCGGCCCGCTAGGACGTGCGATCTTCGGAGTCGGTGACAGCTGTGGCGCAGCACATCAGTCCAGAAGCTCCTCAGGGCGGACGTGCGGATAGCAGACCTTATGTAACACTTTGGCCGTTTGGTCGTTAGAAGGGTATGAGCAGTGTATCAGAACCGTCGTCAGGAACCAGCGTCAGATGAGGCTGTGTTGGTGCAGAGAGTTATCGATCGTGATGCCGGTGCTTTCGGCAGACTGTATGATGTGCACGTCGACAGAGTATATAGGCACATCTATTATCGGGTATGGAATCGAACGGATGCCGAGGACCTGACACAGCAGGTCTTTCTCAAGGCCTGGCAGGCAATCGATAGGTACCGGAAAACGGGAAGCCCGTTTATCGCCTGGCTGCTGACGATCAGTCACAACCTCGTGATAGACTTCTACCGTACCCGTAAGGACAGGGCATATATCGAGGCCGAGACGCTTGCGAGCGATTCGGCGTCAAGTCCGGAACGGGCGGCCGAAGCTAGCTTAGAGCAACAGCGTTTGTGGAGGGCGGTTCTGAAGCTAAGTGGCGATGAGCAGCAGGTCGTCATTATGCGTTTCATGGAAGGATTTGAGTTCGCTGAGATCGCCTCGGTGCTGAACAAGAAGGAAGGAAACGTAAGGGTCATCTTGCACCGGGCGTTGGCCAGACTTCGCACCATCCTGGAAAAGGAGCGAGAGAGTTGAAGAAGTTCGAAGATATACTCGTGCAGTGCATTGAGGATGTCAAGGCAAATAGGTCCAGCCTTGAGGACTGCCTCGACAGATACCCTCACTTGCGCGACCGACTCGATCCCCTGCTGACGATCGCTCTTGACATTTGCGAGATACCTGACGTTAAGCCGTCACCGTCCTTCAAGATCAGGGCCAGAGTTCGTCTGATGGACGAGATCAGCCGTAGGAGCGCTGTCAGAAGGTGGCCATGGTCTCGTTATCATAATCAGCCGAAGCCGACGCTATTGAGAAGGAGGTTCAGCATGGTTGGTGTAGTTATAGCGATTGTACTGACTCTGTCAGCAGCCGGGGGTACGGCGTATGCCTCACAGGGCAGTCTGCCGGGTGACACCCTCTATCCTGTGAAACTGGCTACTGAGCAGGTGAGGATGGCTCTTCCGGGAGACGATTTGTCTAAGGCGGAACGAGCCCTGACGTTGGCCGAGAGGCGAGTGGAGGAAATGGAAGCACTGGCCAGTAGGAGCTCTGCGGATGACCTGGCTCGAGCGGCCGAAGCGTATTGCGACGCAATGGACAGGGTACGAGCCAGGCTAAAGCGGGCCGCGGACGGAGGATTGATTACAGCAAATGTGACGGCGCGGATCGCCGAGGCTACTGCCAGGCACCTCTATGTGATTGATGCAGTGTTCGACAATGCTCCCGATGAGGCGAAGCCGGCAGTAGAACGTGCGAGAAATGTATCGCAGGCCGGACATTTCCGCGCCCTGCAGGTTCTTGCAGATGAGCATCCGGGGAAAGCCACAGAGATCAACCTGGCTGCAATGGAGGGTCGCCTGAGCAGGGCCTTAGCTGCTGCCCAGGAGACGAACGCAGGAGAAGTGGAGAATGCTCTAAGGCAATTTGAGGAGATGTCCCAGTTCGGATTGGAGATCGCTAACGCAGCCTGGCAACAGGGCGCCGGCGAGGAGGCAGTAGTGGGCGAGCTAGTGGCTGGGGCAACACTCAGACACCTGTCCGTGCTCGATGTTCTGGCTGACCAAGCTCCGGACGCGGCTTTGCAGGCCCTCATCAGGGCACGACAGGAATCAATGAACAGGCACAGAGAAGGACTGCTGGCCATGTGTGAGCACGATCCTGCCAGGGCAACGGAGATCAACCTGACTGCCATGTCAGGTAGGCTCGAGAGGGCAAAGGCAGAAGCCGACAACACAGAGTCCGTGGAGATCGCTCTTCAGCAGTTCGAGATGATGGCGGATTTTGGCGAAGCAATCTCCCGAATCGCACATGATGTAGGCAGTGATGAGGACCTGGTTGAAGAACTCATAGCTCAGACAACTCTGATCCATGTCGATGTCCTGGCAGAGGTCTGGGAGAAGGTGCACGAACAAGCCAGGGATGCTATAGAGGGAGCGATGGCGAGGGCACTGATCCGTCATGAGACCAGAGTCCGCGCAATGGAGCAAAGAGGTATCGCGCTTCCTGATCATGCAGGTGTTCCGGCCCATATGCGTGAGCGGGTCGATGAGAGGATCCGGGAGCAGAAGATGTGGGAGGAAAGAGAGGCAGCGCTGTCGCCGGGAATCCCCGGTTTTGCGGGGGGATGCCCCGGCTGCAGGCGTTGATAGAAGCCGGCAGCTTCGTCGAAGCTGATGAGGTCATCTCAGGAGATCTGCGGCCATGGCAATGGCAGACAAATCTCGAGTGCTCCTGGCCTATCTGCTCGGGTTCCTATCAGATCATGAAACGGAGAGTTCTCAGAACCTTAGCGAAGCGGTCGCCGCGCTGAAATCCTCTCCAGCCTGTCTCTCAATGCCATGAGATTGACGACGTCTTCCTTGTTGTATTCCAGCAGCAAACTCAGAGCCTGTTCGTCACGGTCGATCTGATACCTCCACCACAATGCCACGGCTTCCAGTCCTCCGATATCGCGCAGCCGCCTGGGAATGCCCAGCTGGCGTTCCACCGCTTTGAAACCACCGTATAGTTTGTTCCTCCAGCAATCGTACATGAGATCATGGTGGTGAAGCCGCTCCCTCATATCTACTCCCAAACGGAAACCGATGAAAGGAATGTCAAAGCGGTTGCCGTTGTAAGTGTATGTTGTGCCAGCGTCGCGGAGTATGCTCAGAAGACTATCACTCGTGGCTTCATCCCCGATAAGCTTAGTGAAAGTGCTGGTGTCTTCTGCGCAAGACACACGCCTATGACTGTGATCTCGCTATAGACCGGGCTGAGACCAGTGGTCTCTATGTCGAGGTAGGCGTCACGCAAATGGCCCAACCAGCTGTATTCCTTTCTCGCGACTGTGTGTTGGAATATAATAACACATTGCATGTCCAGCCTGGTGGGGGTGAACTGTGTCCCAGAATGCATAGAGTTAAGGAAGCACTGAAGGAGGATAGTTATGAGAGAATGCACCATAGAGCAGAACAGAGCAGGGTGTAGCTGCACCTATGAGCCGTGCAGCAGGAAGGGACTCTGCTGCGAATGTCTGAGATATCATTGGCGTTCACGCGAGCTTCCGGCCTGCCTTTTCCCTGAGGATGTAGAGAGGACGTACGACCGCTCTCTCGAAACGTTTATCAGAACCTATCAACGGCCTCAAAGGTAGCGTCTAACAGCGGCACACTGCGCGGCAGACTTCCGCATACTTTGCTATACTTTCGTGGCTATGGCGAGAATAGGAGATCGAGCCACGGACAAACTCC
>Ga0209498_1002670_pt1 | contig 10729 bp, 9 predicted proteins | sample WalLakDeSediment_FD_184131 | JGI IMG/M metagenome (GOLD analysis project Ga0209498, IMG submission 184131) | Lake sediment microbial communities from Walker lake, Nevada to study Microbial Dark Matter (Phase II) - Walker Lake 11/02/13 Deep... | ecosystem: Environmental > Aquatic > Freshwater >... | reverse complement strand
GGCCGTTGCGCGAGTTCCGCTTCCAACTGCCGGTGCGAATGGACGACGGTTCGATCAGGGTATTCTTCGGTTTTCGTGTGCAGCACAATGACGCGCGCGGCCCGGCGAAAGGCGGCATCCGCTTCGCAGCCAACGAGACGTTGGACACCGTGCGCGCGCTCGCCACGTGGATGACGTGGAAATGCGCAGTGGCCGACATCCCGCTCGGCGGAGGCAAGGGCGGCGTGGTGGTGGACCCGGCCAAGCTCTCGACCGGTGAGAAGGAGCGACTGTGCCGCGAATGGATCGACGCCATCTGGAAGAACCTCGGCCCGCGCAACGACGTCCCCGCGCCCGACGTAGGCTCCAACGCCCAGATGATGGGCTGGATGATGGACGAGTACTCCAAGCTGCGCGGCGAGTACGTGCCGGGCGTGATTACGGGAAAACCGGTAGGCGGGGGCGGGTCGTTGGGACGCACTGCGGCGACGGGGTTCGGCGTCATCGTCACCGTGCGCGAGGCAATGAAGCATCTGGGGATTCGCTCGGCCGGATGCACGGCCTCGATTCAGGGATTCGGCAACGTGGCGCAGTATGCCGCCCTGACGTTCATCGAAATGCTCGGCGGGCGCGTGATCAGTGTCTCGTGTTGGGACCGCGAAGACCGCGCTGCGTATACGTTTACCAAAGAAGAGGGCGTCGATCCCTACTTCCTGCAGAGCATCACCGATCAGTACGGCACGGTGAACAAAGAAAAAGCAAAAGCTGCCGGCTATAGCACCGAAGACGGCGATGCGTGGCTGACCAAAGACGTGGACGTGCTCATCCCTGCAGCGGTGGAGGGCGTCATCACCGGCGAAAATGCTCGCAACATCAGCAAGCAGGTGAAGATTCTGGCTGAGGGCGCCAACGGCCCAACCACACTGGAAGCTGACGACATCCTCAAGGAGCGCGGAATCTTCGTCATACCCGACTTCCTGTGCAACGCCGGTGGGGTCACGTGTTCCTATTTCGAGCAGGTGCAGAACGATATGAACTACTACTGGCCAGAAGAGGAAGTGCTGGCAAAATTGGATCAAAAGATGGCCTCGGCGTTCAAGGCTGTTCTAGAGCTGTCACTGAAGAAGCAGCTCTACATGCGCGACGCGGCCTACTGGGTGGCGATTGCCAGCGTCGAGCGAGCGATGCGGCTGCGGGGATGGTTATGAATCGCGGCTCAGGCGCTCGATGACGGCCAATACGATCCACAAGAGCAAAAAGACACCGGCGCCGGGAAGCAGGCATAACAGCCCCGTAAACACAGCCGGCCATCCATAGACCAGCCCGATCACCAGGCTGCCCACCAGCACGAACATCACGATGATGGCGATGACCAGGTGGCGCTCCGTCTGGCGACGATAGGCGCGCATATCGGTGGGTTTGTTTGCTCTTTTGCCCATTGCCTTCTCCGAGGTCTAAAAAACCGGGATTTTTGTGAAATCCCGGTTTTTTCTTTAAGAACCTATCCGAAAATTATCGCGGTGTCACGCTGTCGCCGGAATGGGCGGCTGAACTTGGCAGACCAATTTAAGCCGCTTTTTTGAGGGTGTTTTTGCGCTTGCGGGCGCTGCCCGCAAGCGCAAAAACACCCTTTCACCCGCGCCTTTAGGCGCAATATGCTGCACCCGGTGAATTTTCGGATAGATTTAAGCTATAACGCGCGGCTAGTAGCGCAGCAGCGCGCCGATGTGGGCGTTCTCCAACAGGCCGTTATCGACCACTTCGACGGTTCCACCCTTTTCCACCGCCTGGCTGATGACGGCTTCGGCGGCATCGGGGATATCTGCGATAGCGCTCTGGCAGAAGATGCATTGCTCCAGCGGCTGCGTCGTCAGATACCCGCAGCCGGTACAACGATAGCCCGGCGCGTGAAAATCGCGCTCGACCACCAAAACCTGGGTGCGCCCCTCGTGGGTGACGCTCAGCGTTTGATCCAGGCCAATCACCCCGTTCATTCCCTTAGCCGCCGCCGTGACGATGGCCTCCACCAACTCGCGCCTTCGTTTGTCCTCCAACTCTTTGAGGAGCGCGAAAGCGTGTTCACGAATCTCGATATCGCCGGCCTCCATATTGGCGTTGAACGTACCTACGACGATTTCCTGAAGTTTGACGGGCAAGAGAGCACGGAACTGCGCGACCGTGTGCTCGGCGCCGGCTAACAGCAAGCGCCGCGGATGATGCTCGTGGCAAAAATGGGCTAACGCCTCCACCGTATCGCGGAGATTGCGCTGCACCAGTTCCGCTTCCTTGCGGCCCGACGCCTGCGAACCACCGCGCATCCCCACGACCGAGGAGCCACGTCCCTTGCGGACACTACGTATATCCTCACCTACCGCGCCTTCCTGCGTGACCAACTCGCCCATCTGGAACAAGAAGAAACGTCCTCCCTGCCGGTCCACAAGAGCGACGGCGTAACGTCCGTAGAAACCGTCCAGCTCCACGAGCGGCGAAATGTATGGCTTGCGCGCTGCCGTGATGCCGTTGCGCACCGGAACCGCCAACGGGAAAGCGTACCATATCCCTTCAGCCTGGCGTGAAAACAACACCAGACCGCGTCCAGACCAGTTATACTCCAGATCGACGTACTGCTTGACGGCGTTGATGTCGCCATCATCGACCAGGCCCTCGGCCTGTTTCAGCATTTCCCGTAACGCCAACCGGTACTCTTCGGCGGCGTGCTGCGTGGGATCGACGTTCAAGTAGAGGCTCAAAATCGGGCCACTGGTTTCGATCGTAGCCAATTCTCTCAGCGATTTCTCATCGAACATGGTTTCTTTTCCTTTCTCCACATGGAAGGGTTATTTTAGTGACAAAGTGCCATGATCCGTTAAACAACTCCTTGCGCGAGCATCACCTCCTTGTGCATAGGATATGTGCTATCTGTTGATAAAGACACACTGCGGGTGACAACATCTTTTCAGATGACCCGCAGTGTGACTATAGCTATAAGATTGGGGGCGTAAGCTTCGTGTTTTTGCATAAACCGGTACCCTTGTTGTAAAGATCACTTTTATTGTAAGGATTTTTCCCGCGAATGTCAAGTGCAATTATTCACTTGTTCAGGCGCACTTACGGCAGCGTGTCTATATCATCCGCGCTATGCAGGCATTAGGCATCGCTAGTTGATACGCTTGTGTTTTGTAAAATCTGCAAATCTACTATACTTTGACAGTATCTGTTCGGGCTGGTAACCCTTGCGAAGGTTTTGCGCGGATTTTCGCACCCAAGGCGCCCTTGGATGACGCACTATTTGAGTTTTGTAGTCTCGTTCGCAACCTTCGCAAGGGTGGCTGTAGTTACCAGTGACAATCGTACACCGCGCGCAGTTCAAGGAGGGGCTATGAAGATGATGCGACGTCTTCTGGGAGTGTTCGTGATGATTACCGGCATACTGGGGTTGTTGCTCAGTTTGGCCGGATTGGCCACGGTGTGGATCATAAAACCCACCGTGACCACTTATGCAAACACCACCATCGACACGCTCAACAGGAGCGTCATCACCAGTCGCAGCGTTATGCAGACCACCGCGGAGGCGCTGGGCGCCACCGTCGATAGCGTGGATGCGCTCTCGACTATGTTGAGCACCACAGCCGTCACAGTGGAGGATACCAAGCCGGTGCTGGATAAAATCAACACCATTATGGCGTTCACGCTGCCCTCTACCCTGGAAGCAACCACAACCTCGCTGTATACGGCGCAAGAGGCCGCGCAAGTTCTAGAAAGCGCCATCCAATCGCTGGAAGCTTTCCGTTTCCTGTTAAGCGGTGTGCCGCTGGTGGGCAGTTTTGTGGAGCAGCCGGAGGAATCCTACAGCCCGGAGGTACCGCTGGCGGATTCATTGGGCAAGTTGGCCGCAAACCTGGAAGGTCTGCCGGCGACGTTCGTCGAAATGGCGGATGATCTGAGCGCCACCGACGGCAATCTGGGAACCATCAAAGAAAATCTGATCACGATGGCGGATAGCGTGGGATTGATCTCGTCCAGCCTGAGCGAGTACCAAAGTATGGTCATCCAATCCCAGGCCTCTATGGATGAGGTGACGTCAATCCTCACAAACATTCAATCCAACCTGGCAACCATCCTCCATTGGGTGGCGATTGCATTGACCTCGTTCTTTGTCTGGCTTCTGATGGCTCAGATCGTCATCTTCAGCCAGGGATTGGAGTTATACCACGGCACAACAGACCGCATGGACGGCAAAAACTAAGACGCCATCCGATCAATCAAATGAGAAACAGGAGGCAAACTATGACGTTAACACCTGAGACGACACTCGGTACGCTTTTAGATAATCCCCAAGCCAAAGCTGTGCTGGATCAGTACTTGCCCGGCGTCTCTAGCCATCCAATGATAGCAATGGTAAAAGGCATGACGCTGGCCAATTTGATCGCTATGCCGCAAGCGGCACAATTCGGCCTGACCAAAGAAAAGGCCGAACAAATCCTGGCAGAAATCAACGAGCGGCTCTAAAACTTCTAACATCTACTGAGATTCTACTGCTTGTGAGTTACGTTCGGGAAAACCGAACTGTACGATAGCGTTCCATGCCAGATTCCCCGGCCCTTCTCGACCGGTGAATCTTGTTTTGACATTTTCCGCCTTTCCTGAGAGTATGGCATAGAGGTGATCGAATGGTAGAAAGTCGACAACTCAACTGGGACGGCTGTATCAACGTGCGTGACCTGGGCGGACTACCCACGGTTGACGGTCGCACGACGCGCTGGGGAGCGGTGGTTCGCTCGGATGATCCGGCTAAACTCACCGCCACAGGGTGGGAAGCGCTTTACGCTTATGGGATCCGCACGATCATAGCGTTGCGCACCGATGGGCTAACGGAAGGTGAGCCGGACGCTGCGCCGCGCCCCTCTGATCTGACGACTGTGCGCGTGGCCATAGAGGATTTCGCCGATGCCGAGTTTGTGGAGCAGTGGGTGAATACCGATCTGTGGGGCACGCCCCTTTATTACCGCGACGCGCTGAAGCGTTGGCCGGAGCGGCACGTCGCCGCCATCGCGGCCGTCGCCCAGGCGCGACCGGGCGGCGTCCTCATTCATTGCGGGCGCGGGTATGACCGCACCGGCATCATCGCCCTGTTACTGCTGGCGCTCGTTGGCGTCGTCCCCGAAGCAATCATCGCAGACTACGCCATGAGTATCGATCCCCGCCGCGAAGAACTCCTCGAGGCCGACCACACGTCCACCCGTGAAGTCATGCTCGACACGCTGGCGTGGCTCGATGTGGAGCATTATCTCCTGGCGGGCGGGCTGAGCCGCTCCGATCTCGAGGCTGCTCGGGCGCGTCTTCTTGAGCCAACAAGATAGGAGGCCTTATGGAACTGACCTTGACCACCCCTGCTTTGTTGTTCCCGGCGCTGTCGCTGTTGCTGCTGGCGTATACCAGTCGCTTCCTCACCCTCGCCAACCTGATCCGGGAGCTGCACCGCCGTTACCAGACCGAGCCAAATCCCATTTTGGCGGGGCAGTTAGCGAACCTGCGGCGGCGCGTCTACATTATCCGCGATATGCAGGCGTTGGGCATCGCCAGCCTGTTCGCCTGCGTGCTGTGCATGTTCTTGCTGTTCGCCGGGCAGATGCGCGCCGGTGAACTGGTGTTCGGCGCAGCGCTGATCCTGATGCTGCTCTCACTGGCCCTCTCGTTCTGGGAAATCCTCATCTCCGTGGACGCGCTCAAGCTCCATTTGCAGGATATGGAGCCGCCGCGCGACGCGCGTTAGCCGGAGCATCATACGTGTACTCGCCGGCCTATGAAGTTCAAGAAAATAATCAGGTAATGGCCCCCTCACGCTGTAAAACGTCATTCCGAAACCCCGTTCCCCAATTGCGCGCAACCAGAGAGCAAAGCCGTTCAACGTCATTCCGAAGCCCCGCTCCCCAATTGCGCGCAACTGGATGACAAAGAAGGGGCTGAGGAATCTGTGGCGCACGAGATTCCTCACTCCGCTACGCTCCGTTCGGAATGACGGCTATGAGGAGATTCAAAAAAACAACGATGCGCAGTTTACTTTATGCACTGATTACCGTATTCGGCTGGGGGACGTGGCTTGCGCCATCGCAAAAGGTCAACTTCCCCAATCAGCAGATCAAAACCCTGTACGTGGTCGCGGCCAATCTCGGCATTGCGACGGCGGTGGCCTTGTGGCAGGGCGGTGTGCGGGACCTCACCGCTGCTGCATTTTGGCTGACCTTTCTCGGCGGCGTGATTTGGGCAGCCGGCGGTCTGTGCGCCTTCACGGCTACGAACAAGCTTGGCATGGCCAAAGCGCTCGGCATCTGGGCGCCGCTCAACATCATCACCAGCCTGGTCTGGGGCGCGGTCTTGTTCGCTGAATTCGTCGATCTGAGCGCCGGAACCATGCTGTTAATGGTTGGCGCGATTCTGACGATCCTCGCCGGCGTCCTGCTGATTATTTTCGCCAAAGGCGCCGACGAAGACGGGCAAGCGCGCGGCGCATTCCGGCTTGGTCTTGCCGGAGCGGTCGGGGCAGGCGTGCTGTGGGGCAGCTACTTCATTCCGGTCAAATATTCGGGCGTGTCGCCCTGGGCAGGCGCGTTCCCTGCGGCGCTCGGCATGGCCACCGGAGGCGTGATCCTGGCACTACAGTCGCGCCACTCATGGAGATTAGCATCGTCCGGCGACTACGCTCGCACCTGTTTGACCGGCGCGCTATGGAGTGTGGGCAATTACGGGATGCTGCTGCTCGTCGGCGCAATCGGCGCGGGCAAGGGATTCACTATTTCCCAGACATCGATCGTCGTCGGTGCGCTCATCAGCATTTACTGGCTGCGTGAACCGCCCCCCCAAACCCGCGCCGCGAGGCTAACCTTCATCGGCTGCGTTCTGGCAACCGTGGGCGGCGTTGTGTTAGGCAATCTCAAGTGAAAAGTGCAGGAAAATCGTATCGTGGGACGGTCATAGAACCACTCTGGAAGGAAATTGAAACGTGCATAACACAATTCGCATCCTGAACTGCGCGGCGATGGCGCCTCATTTTCCACGTTGGCGCGTCGGCGCGCCCTGCTTGCTCGTGGAGACCGATCACGGCCCCGTCCTGGTGGACACGGGAATGGGCCTGCACGACTACGCATCGCCCGGGCCGATGGTGCGCGCTTTCTCCGCTGCGCTGAACGTCGTCCGCGATCCGGAGCAAACGGCGGTGCGCCAACTTGCCCGGTTGGGCTACCTTCCTGAGGACGTCCGGCACATCGTCCTGACGCACTTGCACTTCGACCACGCCGGCGGCTTGCCGGATTTCCCGCATGCGCAGGTTCACGGCCACCGGCGCGAGTATACGGCCCTGCAACGGCCCCGTTGGTGGATGGCATGGGCCTACGATCCCCGGGACTTTGCCCACAGCCCGCGCTGGGTGCTCTACGAGCAACCTAATGCCACGTGGTTCGGCTTCGACGCGATCCGCCTGCCCTTTGCACCGGAGATGTATCTGATCCCGCTCTTCGGCCACACGCGCGGGCATTGCGGCGTCGCAATTCGGGAGGGTGACGAATGGCTTTTCCAGTGCGGCGACGCACTGCCCACCAACGCGCAATTCGACCTCACCCCGCAGTGGCTCAACCGGCTGGCAATCGGCCCGCACGTCCCGCGTTTGCGCGCGTTTGCGGCGGCGCACCCCGAAGTGCGTGTGCTCGCCGGGCATATGTGGCAGTCGTTCTTTGAAGAGAGTCCAAAGTCGAAAGTCGAAAGTCCGAAGTCGTTGTGTGCGAGTCACCCCATGCGCCTTGGCCGCTTGCTTATCTCTGTTACACTGTGTCACTGGAGGTGAGGCGATGAAACGAACTATGGCTATATTTGTGAGCCTGGCGCTCGCATTTGGGATGACGTTCGTGCTGGCGATGACCGTCTCCGTAGCCGCGCGGCCGGTAACGGACACCCTGTTGCCGCCGGTGACGAATACGGACGGACGCGCTGGGGCCGTCTACTCGTTCTATCACGGCCCACAGGGGCAGGATCGCTACTACCTGCCGCTGGCCGTCCAGGCCGGGGCGCGCTGGGATCGCTTCGACTTCAACTGGCCACGCCTGGAGCCGGCAGACAACGTCTGGTACTTCGACGCATACGACGCCCTGGTGACGGACCTGCACGACGCCGGCATCCAGAACATCGTCGGCATCCTCGAAATGACGCCCGAATGGGCCGCGACCGAGTGCGTGACGCGGCCCAACCGGGCCACCCTTCAGCAATCCGGCGACTGGTATCCGCGCGCCCCCCGCCCATTCCTGGTCCCGCCGGAAGACGAAGGGACGCATACTCTGGCATCACCCACATCGTGGTCTTACGAGTGGGCGAGAACGCCGCCCGTCGGCCTGTACCGTCCCTGGACGGTGGGAAATTTCAACGGCAACCAGTGGGCAGAGTTTGTGTACACGATCGTGTCCCGTTACAAAAATCAGGTCCACCACTGGGAGATGTGGAACGAGGTCGAATGGGACTTGCTGTGGTGTGGGAGCGAGCAAGACTACGCCCAACTGCTCAAGGTCGGCTACCGGGCTACCAAAGCCGCGTGTCCTGAGTGCACCGTGCTCTATGCGGGTATCCACTATTGGGCCGACCAGACGTACTTCGAGCGCGTGCTCGACATCCTCAACGACGATCCCGCCGCGCCCGCCAATAACTATTTCTTCGACGTGATGTCCGTTCACCTGTACAGCCGCTCTTCCGCCGCTTACACCCTGGTCAATCACATTCGCAATCGGATGAAGGTGTATGTGCCGGATCGTCCGATTTGGCTCACCGAAACCGGCGTCCCCGTGTGGGGCGATCCTAAGGCGTACAACCCCAAGTACGATTACGCCGCCACACAGAACGAGGCGGCCGCCTACGTCATCCAGTCCTACGCCAATGCGCTGGCTGCCGGCGTCGAGCGGTACTTTTTCTTCCGCACCAACGACGCCGACATGGGCGAGTACTTTGGCCTGATCCGCAACGACCGCTCCGTGCGTCCCGCTTACAGCGCGTTTCAAGTCGCCGCGACGCACTTGATCTCGCCAACCTTCACCACCCGCGTCCCCACCGGAACCACCATGCGTGTTACGCTGTGGGGCACGCCGCGCGGCAAAGTCAGCGTGCTGTGGAACACCGGTCCGGCGACCTCCGTCTATACACTCCCCGCCACGATCCCAACCGCCACGCTGGTGAATCGCTGGGGGGCCACACAAACCCTCGCAGCTACGGGCGGCGTCTACACCTTCACGCTGCCGGGGGCGACCGCGAACCTGGTCTCCAACCCGAACGACTACATCATCGGCGGCGACCCGCTGCTCGTCATCGAGTCGGAGCGCGTCAACCAGCCGCCTACCTCGACCGTCCGGCCGCTCCCGCCGGTCACATTTGCACCGGCCTTCACCGTCTCTTGGGAGGGGCGCGATAACGAAGCGGGCGTCTGGTTCTACGACGTGCAGGTGCGCACCGGCGAAGACGGCGCGTGGGCGCCGTGGAAATCTGCGACCACCGCCGCCTCTGCCGTTTTTACCGGCACAGACGGCGCCACCTACTACTTCCGCGTCCGCGCCACCGATCGCTTAGGCCATCGGGAGGCGTGGCCCACAGCGCCGCAAGCCTGGACCACGGTCAAGCTCTCGAGCACGCTGCACCTCACCGCCGGGCCGTTCTTCGCCGATGACAACCGTAACGATATCTGGGACGTGCCGGGCACGCAAATCGGCGAGATGCTTCTCACAGAGGTATCGCTGCGTTTTCTGGATAGCCTGGGGCGCGATGTCGTCAGTCCCGTCATCGCCGATACCTGGGAATTCACCACAACGGTTTGGCCGGGGGAGACCTACCGCCTGAACATGACCGCCGCCACCACGACGACCGATTACCTGCGCATCCTGTCGTTCACATGGCCACCGGGTCAAGAGGTCATTACCAAGTCGCTGGGCATGGTGGGGCTATGGCCGTTGCAACGGGTCTACATGCCGCTGGTCATGCGGCGTTGAAAGGCTTACTTCTATCAGCAGATTGAGCAGATTTAGCAGATTGATTGTAAACCGGTCAAAAATCTGCTTCATCTGCTTAATCTGCTGACGAAAAAACGCTTACGGATACACCCGATTGATCATCCGGGGGAAGGCAATCGTCTCGCGCAGGTGGTCGATACCGCAAATCCACGTCACGGTGCGCTCCACGCCCAGGCCGAAGCCGCTGTGCGGGACGCTGCCGTAGTGCCGCAGATCGATGTACCACTTGAACGCCTCTTCCGGCAGGTCGTGCTCGTGGATGTGTTGCAGCAGCAAATCGGGATCGGAGATGCGCTCGCTGCCGCCGATAATCTCGCCGTAGCCCTCCGGCGCGAGCAGGTCCACGCTCTTGCAGACCTCCGGGCGACCGGGCCACGGCTCCATATAGAACGCCTTGACGACGGTGGGATACCCGTAGACGAACACCGGCTTGTCGAACTTTTTGGTCAGCGCGGTCTCGTGCGGCGAGCCGAAGTCGCTGCCCCATTCGATTTCGAGTAGCGCCTTGGCCTCCGGGTCCTCGGTGTTCTCGCGGATGTCGGCGAGCATCGCCAGCGCGTCGTCGTAGGAGATGCGCGGGAAGGGCGGCGTGACGCGCTCCAACGCGCTCACGTCGCGGCCTAGCGCCTTCAACTCCGGCGCGCACTTCTTCAGCGCGGTCTGCACGATGTGCGAGACGAACTGTTCCTCGATTTCCATCAATTGGTCGAGATCGC
>Ga0209498_1002669_pt1 | contig 10729 bp, 13 predicted proteins | sample WalLakDeSediment_FD_184131 | JGI IMG/M metagenome (GOLD analysis project Ga0209498, IMG submission 184131) | Lake sediment microbial communities from Walker lake, Nevada to study Microbial Dark Matter (Phase II) - Walker Lake 11/02/13 Deep... | ecosystem: Environmental > Aquatic > Freshwater >... | reverse complement strand
GCCACCCGATCCACGGTGATCGGATTGGTCAGGGTGACGTAGGGACGGTCATCGGGGGCGCTGTTACTGGCCAGCAGCCGGTTCTCCCGCGCCGGCGAGGTCAGCCGGTAGGTGATGATTTCCTGCAAGCCGAGGCCCGTCAGAATGTCCTTGATCCGCTCTTCCTGCTCCAGATCCGGGTTGTTCCGCTGCGGCGGCAGGCTGTCAGCCATTTCCGCTGTGGGAATGCGATCATAGCCATAGAGGCGCAGCAGCTCTTCGACAATGTCGTGACTGCCTTCGATGTCCAGCCGGTAATCGGGGCTGGTGATGAGCAGGTGGTCGCCCGCCTCGGCGACGGTGAAAGCCAGCCGCTCCAGCATTTCCTTGATTTCGGCATGGGTTAGCTCAATGCCACCGATACGGGCCAGCTCGGCGGCCGTGAAGGGAATGGGCTGCGGCGCCGGCGGCAGAGGGTAATAATCGACCAGCCCTTCGGCTACCCGGCCCCCGGCATAGCGGCGCAGCAGTTCGGCGGCCCGGCAGGCGCCCAGAAGCGCCTGGCTGGGATGGACGCCGCGGCTAAAGCGGAAACCAGCTTCAGAGTTGATTTTCAGGGCATGGGACGAGCGGCGAATGTTGATGAAGTTCCAGGCGGCCGCTTCCAGCAGGACGTTCGTGGTCTTGGGGCTGATTTCGCTCTCCTCGCCGCCCATGATGCCGCCCAGGCTCAGCGCCCCGGCGGAATCGGTCACCAGAATGTTGAAGGGGTGCAGCTGGCGCTTTTCACCGTCCAGGGTGGTCAGGGTTTCTCCTTCACGGGGCAGGCGGGTGATTATTTTCACCGGGCCGTTGGGGTCGTACCGGTTGGCGCGCCGGCGCAGGAAGTCGTAGTCGAAGGTGTGGTTGGGCTGGCCCATCTCCAGCATGACGTAATTGCTGATGTCCACCACGACGTTGATCGGCCGCTGTCCAGCCAGTTTCAGGCGGCGCTGCATCCAGCCCGGGCTGGGTTTCTGTTCCACACCCTCGATCAAGAAGGCGACGAAGCGGGGATTTAGCTCTGCCGCCTCAGTTTCAATGATTACTTTACCGGCAATGGGCGGGCCGGTTTGAACAACCTCGTAGCTGGGCGGGCGCAGCGGCTGGCCGGTCAAGGCCGCCAGCTCGCGGGCCACGCCGAAAATGGAGGCGCAGCGGGCGATGTTGGGGATGATGTCAATTTCCAGCACGGCGTCGCCCAACACCTCTTGCAGCGGTGTACCGGGCTGGAAATCCCCTTCGAGGATCATGATGCCTTCATGCTCTTCGCTGAGGCCCAGCTCTTTTTCGGAACAGAGCATGCAGCGGTTATAGATGCCGCGCAGGCTGCGCCCTTTGAGGGTCATTTTGACCTGCCCCTCTTTGTGGCCGTCGTAAACCACGGCCCCTTCCAGGGCGAAGGGGGAGTAAAGGTTACGGCCGCTTAAATCCCCGCGCCCCAGATACGGGAACAGATTAGGCGCGCCGGTGACGACGGTTTCCGTTTCGGCGCCGCCATATTCGACGCGGGCCAGCACCAGCCGGTCGGCGTCGGGGTGCTGGCTGACCTCCAAAATCTGGCCCATAACCAGCTTCTCCCGATCCCAGACCAACCGCTCCTTGTCCCGCCCGCCGGGAATGCCGATATACTCGATGGCCTTGACTTCCAGCCCGGCGACGGTCAATAGTTCGGCCGTCTCCGCAACAGGCCGGACGATGTCTACGTAATCTTTTAACCAGGAAATGGGTACGCGCATAAGGTGTCCTAGTGTTCAGTGGACGGTAATCAGTGTTCAGTGTTCAGTAGTCAGTGAATCGCATCCTGTTTACTGAACACTGTCTACCGGTCACTTCCTAAAATTGTTCTAAGAAGCGCAGGTCGTTGCTCCAGAAGTAGCGGATATCTTCGATACCGTACTTCAACATGGCGATCCGTTCTGGGCCCATGCCGAAGGCGAAGCCGGCGTAAACGGCCGGATCGTAGCCGCCGTTGCGCAGGACGGTGGGATGCACCATGCCGCAGCCGAGAATCTCCAGCCAGCCGGTCTGCTTGCAGAGGTGGCAGCCGGACCCTTCGCAGAGAAAACATTCCACGTCCATCTCGGCGCTGGGTTCGGTGAAGGGGAAGTAGTTGGCCCGGAAGCGCACCTTGCGCTCGGCCCCAAACATGCGCCGGGCAAAGTCGGTTAGCGTCCCTTTGAGATGGGTCATGTTGATATTCTTGCCGACGGCCAACCCTTCGACCTGGTGAAACTGAATTTCGCTGCGGGCCGTAATTTGCTCATACCGGTAGCACATGCCGGGTAGGATGACCCGGATCGGCTCCGGAAAATATTCTTTCATGGCATGAATCTGGCCGGGGCTGGTGTGGGTGCGCAGGATGATGCCCGGCGCCGTGGTGTGGAACGTATCCCACATATCCCGCGCCGGATGATGCTGGGGAATGTTGAGCAGCTCAAAGTTATACTCGTCCGTTTCCACGTCCCGGCTGCGATAGATCTGGAAGCCCATGTCCCCCCAAATGCGGTAAATCTGGCGTAAGGTTTGGCTGGCGGGATGGAGACGGCCGTGAAACTGCTGGCGGCCCGGTAAGGTGACGTCTAGCTGCTCGGCGGCCAATCGAGCTTCTAGCTCAGCCATTTTCAAGGCGGCCGCCCGCTGCTGGTAGGCGGCCTCAAGTTCGTTCTTGACGCTGTTGATACGCTGGCCGAAAGCGGGCCGCTGCGCCGGTTCCAGCTGGCCGACCTGACGGCTGAGCAGCTGTACCTGCCCCTTCCGGCCCAGGGTGTCCCGATACCAGTCTTCCAACGCGGCCGTGTCGGGAGCTGCCTGAAGGTTGGTTAACGCTTGTTGGTATAAACTTTCTAATTGTTCCAGCATTCGCGCCTCAGTTGATCCGCAGATTAGACAGATTGGCGCAGATTTTAATACTTAATCTGCGCAATCTGCGGATTATCGCACTTCTTGTTTCAACAGGTTGACGGCCGCGTAACCCAGTTCCAATTGCGCCCGCTGCAGCCCGGCCAATTCCACCCACTGTGGCCGGGGTTCATGCTGCGGCGCCCGCATCCGATCCGTTGGGGCCGGCGGCCGCTGCACGGCAAAAAACATATCCACCAGCCGCCATCCCTGACCATCGGCAGCCAGATAAAAGCGCTCATCAACCAGCAGCAGCCGATCAACGCTGGGCGTGATACCGGTCAACTCACGAAAGCGGGCCTGCAGCGCTTCCTCTGGCGTTTCAGTAGGCTGCATCAGGCCACCGGGTAGTTGCCAGCCCTCTCTGGTTGAATGGGGCATGAGCAGCAGTTCGCCGCGCTCTAACAGTAGACCATATACCACTGGTTGGAAACGGAGCGTCTGATAGGGTACGGCTGTCGTGCCACCCAGATCATCATAGCAGAGCACAGTTTCTGTTTTCCTCACCATCCCTACTACCCAACTGCCGGCCACCGGCCCCTAGGCGCTGTCGGCTGCTTGACTGTCGCTGGATCCGGCAAACTGGCGCTGGCCAAGTCTGGCGGTCAAAATACTAATCCCGTACAGAATCAGCAGTGGGCCCATGGCCAGCAGCATGGTGATCGGATCAACCGACGGTGTCACCATCGCCGCCAAAACGGCAATGAGTACCACCGCCACCCGCCATTGTTCCCACAGCAGCTGGCCGGTGACCAGCCCGGTGCGGGCAAAGAAATAAATGATCAGGGGCATCTCAAAGCTGACGCCAATCCAGAACAAAAACCGGGTGGTGAAAGAAATATACTCACGCGCGCGCCATTCGGCAAAAAATATGTCGGGCAGGAAACCGGAGAGGAACATCACGGCCGCCGGCAGCAGCACGTACCAGGTAAAGGCGACGCCGGCCAAAAAAAGAAGGGTGGCCGTGGGCACAAAGAGATAAACCAGCCGCCGCTCATTGTCTTTCAGCCCCGGGGCAATAAAGAGCCACAGCTGGAACAGCATGTAGGGCATGGCCAGAATGCCGCCGGCCAGCAGTGATACCTTAAAGTAAATTTCGATACCTTCGGTGGGGCCCAGAAGCTGTAATTGGTCGCCGTAAGGAGTGATGAGAAAAGCGAGCAGCCGGCTGGAGAAGATGAAGCTGGCGGCCGTGGCTATGGCCAGACCGGCCAATGCCCTGACTAACCGCTGGCGCAGGTGGTCTATGTGGTCTAGTATAGACGCCCTTAACTCATTGTTCTCGGTTGGGACGCTCATGATTCAGGGTCATCGGGAATGGGGACGGCTTGGGGCAGACCGGGTTTTGGTGGGGCAATGGTCGGCTCAGGGCTGCTGCTGGGATCGCTGCTGGGCGGTATGTTAGGTACCGCTCTTCTCTGCTGCGCCACGCTTTGCAGCGCCGAACTCTCTTGCGACAGGAAATTTTGCATTTCGCGGCGCATGTCTTGCATCTGTTTTTGCATTTGCTGGACATCTTCAACGGCCGCGCGCATTTCCTGGACATCCAGCACATCTAGCTCACTGTTAAGCTGCAGCCGCAGCTGGGCAATGATGCGCTGCGCGCCGGCAGCTACCAGACCTAACTTGCGCGCAATCTGGCGGATGTGTTGGGGGCCAAGCAGTAACCCGGCCAGGAGCAAAATGAGAACTAACTCCGCCAGGCCAATGCCAAAAAAGCTGTTCATGGGAAACCTGTAGGCGCAACAATTTACGTCCCGCACGCCGTACCTGTCACAAGGGAGATTGGTTTCGACAAGCGCAGCCAACGAGGAGTAGATGGGTATCGCTTAGAAAGTGATTTTCTCGGCCGTCACCAGTAATTTGGCGCGCAAAGCGGGAATCTGGTCGGCCAGGGTTCCCAGCACGCCATTTACAAAGCGGGGAGCACTGTCAGAACCGTAGGTTTTGGCCAGCTCAACTGCCTCATTGATGGCGACCTTGACCGGCGTTTCATCATCAATCAGAAACTCAAAAATGGCCATCCGCAGAATGTTGCGATCGACAACGGCCATCTGATCCAGGGGCCATTCCGGGGCATATTGGGCTATGAGATCGTCCATGGCGTCCCGGTGGGTTAGAACCCCCTGCACCAGTTTGCTGGCAAATTGTACACCGGCCGATTCCAGGGGTTGCTCGGCCAGGCGACGGTTCAATATTTCGCCGGGCAGGTGATCGGCAATGTCTACTTCATATAATGTTTCTAGCGTGATGCGGCGCGCGCGGCGTCTAGTCTTCATTATGATGCGGTGGTTTCTTGGGTATAGACAACATCCTCAACATGAACGTTTACCCACTCTACCGGCAGGCCCACCATTTTATCCATGGCTTCGACAATGGCGGCCTGGACCCGGCGGCTCGTTTGCAAGACATTGGCGTTGGGCAGCATGTGCAAATAGACGTCAAACCGCAGCTTGCCTTCGGAAAAATCCAAAATCACGCCATCGTGGCCGGTGGAACGACGAAAGAGCCGCCCCATGTCGGCCGGAACCGGCGCTACTTTGGCTACGCCCTCCACGGCCAGGGCGGATAAACGGGCTATGGTGTGTATTGCCTCAGGAGCGACCTCAATGCGGCCGCCGCTGGTCTTTTCTGCTGTACTCATAGAATCCTTCCGTAGTGAATAAGGCGTGATAGGTGATGAGTGAGGCGTGATCCTGACGCCTCACTCATCACATCGCCATCCCGCCATCTATGCGAATGACTTCACCGGTAATGTAGGCGGCGCGGTCAGAAGCGAGGAAGGTAGCCAGGTGAGCCACTTCGGCTAATTCGCCCAGCCGCCCCAGGGGGATGAAATCGATCGCCTTTTGTACCTGCTCCTCAGACAGTACGGCCGTGAGCGCCGTCGGGAAGAAGCCGGGCGCAATCGCATTCACCGTAATCTGGCGCGGGCCGACTTCCTTAGCCAGCGACTTGGTGAAACCAACAATACCTGCTTTTGAAGCGGCATAATTGGTCTGTCCACCTTGTCCTGCCAGCCCAACAACCGAAGAAATGTTAATAATCCGGCCGCCTTGCTTGCGCCGGATCATTGGTTTCAATGCAACTTTACAGCAATTATACAAACTCTTCAAGTTGGTGTGAATGACTGTGTCCCACTCCGCTTCGCTCATAAGCATGAGTAAATTGTCCCGCGTGGTGCCGGCATTGTTGACCAGGATATCCAGCTGGCCAAAATGATCCAGGGTGGCCTTGATCAGGGCCTGCGCCGCGGGCAGGTCACTGACGTCGGCCCGGAACGCGAGGGCCGTGCCCTCCCGAGCTTCGATGGCGGCTACCACCTCTTGGGCGGCCGCTTCGCTGCTGTTGTAGTTCACGACAACTTTGGCGCCGTTAGCCGCCATCTCTTCGGCAATAGCCCGCCCGATACCGCGGGAGGCACCGGTAACAATGGCAACTTTTCCAGCTAACAAGGGCGTTTGTTCCACAATCCCACTCCTAAGAACGGTAATTGGTAACTGGCAAATAGCAATCACCAATTACCAATTTCCAATTACGCTTTCCCAAACACATGTCGCTCCGCCTGGCGGTCAATTCGCTTTACCAGACCGGCCAGCACATCGCCCGGGCCGACTTCCACGAAACGGCCGACGCCCACCTCCAGCAAGTAGCGCATTGATTCAGTCCAGCGGACCCGGCTGGTTAACTGCGCCTTTAGCTCAGCGCGAATATCTTCGGGGCCGGTCAAGGACCGGGCCGTGACATTGCCAATGACCGGTATCTGGGGGGCGGTTATGGGGGTGTCATCCACGGCGGCAGCGAAATCGGCGGCGGCCGTGCCCATTAAGGGCGAATGGGCGGCAATGGTAATCGGTAAGGTCACCAACTTGCGCGCCCCCGCTGCTTGCAGCCGGTGCAGCGCCTCCGCCAGCGCCTCCTTGTTGCCAGAGATGACGGTTTGCCCAGGGCAGTTGTCATTGGCGACCTGCACGGGCTGGCCCACGGCCGCGGCTGCTTCAGCGCATAAGTCGACGATCTGCTCAATTGGTAACCCCAGCACTGCGGCCATGGCGCCCGGCTGCTGCTCGCCAGCCGCTTTCATCAGCTCGCCGCGCCGCCTGACCAGGGCTAATCCATCATGAAAGGTGAGGCTGCCGGCGGCCGTTAAGGCCGAAAGTTCACCCAGGCTGTGACCGGCTACAAAGTCCGGCGGGCCGTACGGCTGCCAATTCGCCAGCTTGAGGGCTTCCCAGGCAGCCAGGCTAACGGTAAACAGCGCCGGCTGTTGGTTAACCGTATCGGTCAACGCCTCTTCCGGTCCCGTAAAACAGAGGGTGGAAAGAGAAAACCCAAGCTGCCGGTCAGCTTGATCAAAAACAGCATGTGCGGCAGGGACCTGGGCAAACAGGTCTGCTCCCATACCCACATGCTGTGACCCCTGACCGGGGAAGAGGTAGGCGCTGTTCAAGAGCTAAGGTTAACTTTCGCTAGCAGCTATTACCTGACGGCCGCGATACTTACCGCAAGCGGGGCAGACCCGGTGCGGGCGACGCATTTCGCCACAATCGGGGCAGGGCACCAGATGGAAGGTGACGGCGGCGTCATGGGTGCGGCGCCGATCGCGCCGCGTACGGGAGATTCTTCGTTTAGGTAGTGCGCCCATAATTTCACATCCTTTTAATAAGCTGTTAGCTGTTAGCTCTTAGCACATTGCTAATGGCTAATCGCTAATAGCCGCAGAGTGGCAACAAAAAAAGCGCGGCTTTGCGGCCGCGAATAGCAATTATAGCCACCCTCCAGTGTGTGTCAAGCGCGCTAAATACCCAATCTCTCCATGCGGCGGGCCAGTTCGGCTTCGACTTCCAGGCTGTGCATGGCGTCGTCCAGCTGGCGATCCAGGCTGGTGGACTGGATTTCCCAGGCGGCGTCAGCATGATCCAGACGGCGGCGGACGTTTTCGGCGGCGCGGGCCACATCCTGATCGCCCTGACCCATCAAGGAGTCGAGGGAGCGCATCGCTTGCGTGGACAGCTCGCGCGCTTTGGCCATTTGCAGCAGGAAGGCCAACTCCTCTCGCTCCTGTTTGGCGATGGCCAACCGACCTTCCAACTTGGTCTCTACGTCGCGCAGCCGCTCGGCGGCATTAACCTGTTTTTCCAGGGAGCTGTCATAGGTCCGGATCATCTCCAACGTGGAGCTGAGTTTTTTCTGGGTGACCATGGCTTCAGTCCGTTTGCCCTGGCGCAGGAAATCATCGACGAAATAGTCCAGTTTGGCCGCTTCATTAGCCAACGCTTCTCGCCGCCGGCGCGTAGTGGCCACCTGGGCGATCATGGGGGCAATGGTACGCTTAAATTCGGCTACTTCCCGTTCGGCTTGGCGGATATAGTCGTCGTAGACGGCCAGATCATTTTTCTGCAGGGCTCTATCGGCCAGATCGTGCAGGTTAGCTTTGAACAGGGTGCGCAGTTTGCTGAGTAGGGATGCCATGGCAGGATTATACTCGCTTGGGGGGCAGATAAACAAAATGACGGCCGTTACCTTACTGGCAACGGCCGTCATTCCCACTGCCCCCTGAGCCTGTCGAAGGGCCCTCAAGCGTTGAGGCCCTCAACTGTTGAGGGGCAGCTCTAGTTGATGACGATTTCTTCCGTATCGAAGCCATTGGCCTTGGCCGTCACCTTATCCTCGGGCATTAGCAGGGCCAGCAGAATGTACAGTACCAGGCCGGTCCCATTGGTGGCCAGGGCCATAATGACAAAGAAGAGGCGCACCAGCACCGGGTCAACATTGAGGTAATGGGCAATACCGCTGCAGACGCCAAACAGCATCCGATCCGAAGCCAAACGGGTTAATCTTTTTTCACTCATGGTAAAATCTCCGAAACTTTGATAGGCGGCTAGCAGCGTGGCTGCCGGCGACCGGATGTAACAAGGTCACTAATCTAGCCATCATTACGCAGGCGGCCGCTAAAGGTTGCAGCGGCCGTGGCCCCGTAACAATTTATGCTATACTCAAGGCCGGTTGCTGGGAGGCAGCGGCCGTCACCCAAGGAATAAGACTATGGTTGAAATCATTGTTACCGCTTCTTTTACTCCTCAACTGCTGGACAAGCTGCGGGCTGTTTCCAGCCAGATTAAGGTTGAGCCGATCAGCCTGACCGATCGGCGCTGGCCGGAAGACAAAGAAATGTCGGCCGAAATCTACTATGCCACCAACGGCCTGCCGCCGCTGGAACAGGCTCCCAATTTGCGCTGGGTGCAGCTTCATTGGGCCGGCGTCGATCACCTGCGCGAGCAGCCCATCTGGCACAGTGACGTGTTGTTAACCAGCGCCAGCGGCATTCACGCGCCAAACATCGGCCAATATGTCATGGCCCAAATCCTGGCCTGGGCTAACCGGCTGCCCCGCTGGTTCCATTACCAGCAGCAGGCCAAATGGCCCAAGGATCGCTGGCAAAAGCTGCTGCCGGATGAGCTGCGCGGCCAAACCCTGGGTATCCTGGGCTATGGCAGCATCGGCCGCGAAGTGGCCCGGCTGGCCAAGGGCTTTGGTCTGACCGTCCTGGCCACCAAAGGCAACGCTAAAAGCCTCCACCACCACGGCTATGCTATCCCCGGCACCGGCGATCCGCAGGGCGAGATGGTTGATCGACTCTATCCACCCGAGGCGGTGCGCTCGATGCTGGCCACCTGTGACTATCTGGTTATTACCCTGCCGCTGACCAGCCGTACCCATCATCTACTCAATGAGTCGCTGCTGAGAGAGATGAAGCCATCCGCTTTTCTGGTAAACGTGGGCCGGGGCAGCATCATTAACGAACCGGATTTGGTGAAGGCTTTACAGAGAGGTTGGATTGCCGGGGCCGGCCTGGATGTCTTTGAGCAGGAGCCGCTGCCGGCTGATAGTCCCCTCTGGTCCATGGAGAATGTCATCATCAGCCCCCACGTCAGCGGCTTTACCCCCTATTACGACGAACGGGCCGTGGATCTGTTTGCCGACAATATTCGCCGTTACCTGGCCGGCGAGCCACTGCTAAACCAGGTTAACCGCGAAAGAGAGTATTAGGGAGGAGGATGCTTTAGGATGCAGGAATACATCGCCATTGGGCTTGTTCTCGTAGTCGTTATTAACGGCTTGTTACTGGCTCTGTACGCCTTCCGCATCAGACATGCTGGCCCCAATGAAGCGTTGATCGTCTATGGGCGGGGGATGCCCCGAAGTAGGCCTGACGAAGCCCAGTTCCGGTACGTTATCTCTGGCCGCACGCTCGTCTGGCCGATTTTGGAACGAGCTGCCACGCTGTCGCTCGAGTCGCGTCCCATCGAAGCCAGCTTTCGCGATCTCCAGACGAGCAGTGGGCAGCGGGTGGGGCTTACTATTGTTGTCCAGTATAAAGTGGGCCATGCTGACGGGTCTATCGTCAAAGCGGCGCCGCAGCTTTTAGCCAAGAGCCATGCCGAGAAAGACAGACTGGTTGCTAATATGGTGGAAGCGGAAGTCAGAAAAATGGTCGCCAGCAAGGAATGGCCAGAGCCGGCAGCTTCGACGGCGCACGTACAGGAAGCTGTGGCCGAATGCGTTGCTGCCCGATTGGCCGGATTAGGCCTGGAAGTTGTGTCATTGATAGTCAGGTAAGGCCTTATGACACAACTTCGCATATTGCCTCAACAACGGCCGTTAAGCGGCTCAGTAACGGTGCCCAGTGACAAATCAATCAGTCACCGGGCCATCATGCTGGCGGCGCTGGCCGACGGCCGTAGCCGGGTTGACAACTGGCTGCCCGCCGGCGACACGCTGGCCACGCTGAAGCTGTTTCGCGCCCTGG
>Ga0209498_1002668_pt1 | contig 10732 bp, 10 predicted proteins | sample WalLakDeSediment_FD_184131 | JGI IMG/M metagenome (GOLD analysis project Ga0209498, IMG submission 184131) | Lake sediment microbial communities from Walker lake, Nevada to study Microbial Dark Matter (Phase II) - Walker Lake 11/02/13 Deep... | ecosystem: Environmental > Aquatic > Freshwater >... | reverse complement strand
TTAATTCTTCTTGTGTGCTAAATTTCATTCTTCATCCTGAACTTGTTTCAGGATCTCCTATTTGTATTCTCATGAGATGCTGAAATAGATTCAGCATTGTTAATTCTTCTTGTGTGCTAAATTTCATTCTTCATCCTGAACTTGTTTCAGGATCTCCTATTTGTATTCTCATGAGATGCTGAAATAGATTCAGCATTGTTAATTCTTCTTGTGTGCTAAATTTCATATTTTTACCCTGAATTCATTTCAGGGTCTCGTTTTATACTTTAAGATGCTGAAATAAATTCAGCATTGTTTATTTCTTCTTGTGTACTAAATTTCATAATTCTTTACCCTGAACTTGATTCAGGGTCTCGTTTTATACTTTAAGATGCTGAAATAAATTCAGCATTACTTTTTCTTATCCCTGATACAACGGTATTTTTGAACCACACGCTTTTGCATGCATTACTTTAGCAAAATGCTCTGCCGGAATTGAAGGACCTTGTTTTGTGCAATGCTGGTTAAAAATCTCTCGCCAGTATTCAGAAATCTGCTGAGGTATATTCCCTTCAATTTCGTGTCTGTGCATGAAGTGAATTAGTTCGCCATTCTTAAACAGTGCAAAGCTCGGGGAAGATGGTGGAACATTACCGACTAACTCTCTCGTTTTATCAACAGCATCTCTTTCCTGTCCGGCAAATACTGTGTAAAGCTTATCGGGAATAATATTATTTTGCAAAGCAAGCGATACACCCGGTCTTGCACTTCCTGCTGCACATCCGCATACAGAGTTTACCATAACAAAAACTGTTTCGTTGTTATTTACTTTTATTGCATCTTCAACTTCTTTTGGTGTTAATAGCTCTGTAAAGCCGACAGCAACTAATTCATCTCTCATCGGCTGAACAGAATTCTGATCATACATTGGTGGTCTTGAACTTACGTTGAACATTTTTTTTCTCCTATTTTATTTCACCCTGAATTTAATTCAGGGTCTTTAGTTTTACATTAAGATCCTGAAACAAGTTCAGGATTTTATTTTTACATAAATCCTAATTCTACTTTTGCTACTTCCGACATCATATCTTTATCCCACGGCGGACTCCAGACTAATTCTATTTTAGCATCATTCACTTCAGGAATCGACTTTACTTTTGCTTCAACCTCAGGTGGTAGTGAACCTGCAACAGGGCAGGCAGGGGATGTCAATGTCATTTTAATTTTAACATTAGCTTTGTCATCAATTGCAATTTCATAAATCAAACCAAGCTCAAAAATATCCACAGGTATTTCCGGATCGTAACAGTTTTTTAAAGTCTGAATTATTTTTTCTTCAAGTTCTTGTTTGTTGATTTTATTTTCTGCCATATTTTTTCACTTTATGTTGAACTTGCCGCCCAAGGCGAGCCTCGCTTTCAGCGGGTTTTAGCATCTTTAGTTTAAAATTGAGATCCCGAAATAAATTCGGGATAAGAACGTATTACTCAGTTGTCACCTTTTTATCTTTACCGTGCAAAGCATTCATCATCGTATGCCAGGCAAGTGAGGCACATTTAACTCTCACAGGAAATTCCTGAACACCCGCAAACACAGCAAGTTTTCCTAATTCATCAATCTCAGGATTATCACCAAGCTTTCCAGTAACGAGATCGTGAAACTTTTCAAAAAGCTTTTCTGCTTCTTCTACTTTTTTACCTTTCAACATTGAAGTCATCAAAGAAGCAGATGCTTTTGAAATTGCACAACCTTCTCCTTTAAATGAAACATCTTTCACAATTCCATCTTCAATCAACAAAAATACATCGAGGTGATCACCACAAAGTGGATTATAACCTTCAGCAAACTGCGTTGCATTCTCCATCTTCCGGAAATTTCTGGGACTTTTGTTATGATCCAGAATTACCTGCTGATAAAGTTCTCTCAATTCCTGGTTCATTATCCGAATACCTCAATGATTTTTTTCAGGCCGTTTACCAAAACATCAACTTCTTCTTTAGTATTATACATTGCGAAAGATGCACGAGATGTAGCAGGAATATTAAATCGCTTCATCAATGGCTGGGTACAATGATGTCCTGTTCTTATTGCAACTCCTTCAAAATCTAAAAAAGTTCCTATATCATGTGGATGAATATTCTCTAACACAAATGAAAGCACACTGGTTTTCTCTTTTGCTGTTCCAATTATTCTCAAACCCGGAACCTGTGCAATTTTCTGTGTTGCATACTCCAGCAAAATTCTTTCGTGTTCTTTAATATTATCGATTCCGATTTTATTAATGTATTCAATAGCTGCACCAAGACCGATAGCTCCTGCGATATCAGGTGTTCCAGCTTCAAACTTATACGGCAACTCGTTGTAAGTTGTTTCTTCAAATGTTACTTTTGAAATCATATCACCGCCGCCTTGGTAAGGAGGCATCGCTTCAAGCAATTCAACTTTTCCGTAAAGTGCACCGATACCGGTTGGTCCATAAATTTTATGTCCCGAGAAAGCAAGAAAATCACAATCAAGATCCTGAACATCAACCGTTAAATGATTTACAGCCTGTGCCGCATCAACTAAAACCGGAATGTTAAACTGATGAGCATAATTAATAATATTCTTTACAGGATTGATTGTTCCCAGTGAGTTAGATACATAAACAATTGAAATAAATTTTGTTCTTTCGTTTACTAATTTTTCAAACTCTACGTAAATCAATTCACCATCATCATTAACCGGTATTACTTTTAGCTTGGCGTTTTTTTCTTTGCAAAGAAGCTGCCATGGAACTATGTTCGAATGATGTTCCATATGCGAAATAATAATCTCATCACCTTCTTTGATGTGAGTTCTTCCATAAGAGCTCGCAACAAGGTTTATTGCTTCAGTTGTTCCTCTTGTGAAGATTATCTGGTTTTTTCCAAGAGCGTTTATGAATTGCTTAATTTGAATTCTTGCACTCTCAAAAGCTTCGGTTGCTTCCTGGCTGAGTGCGTGAACTCCACGATGAATATTGGCGTTCATCGTAGTGTAGTATTTGTTTACTTTATCAATTACATAAGTTGGTTTCTGAGTCGTGGCTGCGTTATCCAGATAAACAAGATCTTTCCCATGAACTTTTTTCTTAAGTATTGGGAAATCCTCACGGATCCTGTTGACATCGTATTTTTTATTTGAAACAGCAATAACTGTTTCAGCTTCGGCTTTCATTAAATTCTCTATTGATTAAATTTTTCTGTGATTATTTTCTCGATGTAATTTCTAACCGATTCAATTTTTATTGAAGTAATGACATCACTCGCAAAAGCGTGCAGAAGTATTCCTTTACTTGCTTCCTCACCAATTCCGCGTGACTTCAGATAAAATTTTGCGTCATCATCCATCTGTCCGATTGTCGCACCGTGAGAACATTTAACATCATCCGCAAAAATTTCAAGCTGAGGTTTTGTGTTTACCAGTGCTTCATCAGATAATAAGATACTATTGTTTTCCTGGAATGCATTAGTTTTCTGTGCATCCTGTCTGACAATAATTTTTCCATTAAATACTCCTCTTGATTTATCATCAAGAATTCCTTTGTAGTGTTCGTGACTGTTGCAGTGAGGTTTTGCATGGTCCATCAACGTGTGTGCATCAAATAGCTGTGTTCCATCAATCATATATAAGCCATTCAGTGTGCACTCGCCACCTTCATCGTTAAATCTTGCATTAAAATCATTTCTCGTCAGATCAGCACCTGTTGATATTAAATGCGAGCTGAAGTTGCTGCTTCTTTCCTGGTCAACTTCCATTCTGGCGATGTGAAAAGCTTTTTTGCTTTCTTCCTGTAACTTTATGTGATCAACGACCGCATTTTCTTCAGCTACTATTTCTGTAACCGAATTAGTAAAATAAATTTCACCCTCATTGCCAACATAATGTTCAATTATAGTTGCCTGCGAATTTTTCCCAGCAACGAAAAGATTTCTTGGCTGGCTTAATATTTTTTCATTGCCTGAATCAGTAATGAAAATTATATGAATTGGCTCTTCAACAATTTTTCCGGCAGGAACATAAATGAAAGCACCGTCATCTGTGTAAGCTGTACTTAATGCAGTGAAAATATGATTCTGATGATCAGCATATTTACCAAAATGCTTTAGAAGAACTTCATTGTTTTTCTTTATTTGATTCGCAATGCTGTCAACGATAACTCCTTCAGGAAGGTTTAGAAGAATACTGTTTTCTGCCGAGTATCTTCCATTAATAAAAACTATCAGGCTGTGTTCCATCTCATCAAACAATAAAGATTTTGTCTTCTCTTTGGAAATGGATTTATTATCATAGCTTGGGATAAAGTTATGTTTTAGCAGAGGAGTGATGCTTGTGTATTTCCATTCTTCATCTTTTATTGTTGGGAATTCAAGTCTGCTGAAGTTTGATAGTGCATCTTTTCTTTTTTGGTGGATAGAACTTTCTTTTCCGCCATTCAATTTTTTCTCGAACTCACCAAAGTTTGAGAGATACCAGTCTTTTATGTCTATTGTCTTATCCATTAGTGATTTACTACTTCCTCTGATTTTCCATTCTTAACCCAATCATAGCCAAGTTCTTCAAGTTTAAAAGCTAATTCCTTTCCACCTGACTTAACAATTTTCCCGTTGTAAAGAACGTGAACAAAATCCGGAACAATGTAATTTAGCAGCCGTTGATAATGTGTAACTAAAATTGTTGCATTATCCTTTGAGCGAAGCTTATTGACTCCGTTAGCAACAATTTTTAATGCATCGATATCAAGTCCTGAATCTGTTTCATCTAGTATCGCAAGTTTTGGCTGGAGTACAGCCATTTGGAAAATTTCGTTTCTCTTTTTCTCACCGCCGGAAAAGCCTTCGTTAACAGATCTGCTTAAAAATTTCTGATCGAGTTCTACCAATTTCATTTTTTCTTTTATGAGTGAAAGAAACTCAATTGTATCCAGTTCTTCTTCACCACGATACTTTCGTATTTCGTTCAATGCTGTCTTTAAAAGATTAGTATTTGAAACGCCCGGAATTTCGACAGGGTATTGAAAAGCAAGAAAGACTCCTTCTCTCGCTCTATCTTCAGTAGCTAATTCAAGAAGATTTTTTCCGTTGTAAGTAATTTCTCCTTCAGTAACAATATATTCTTCTCTTCCAGCTAAAACCTGTGCAAGAGTACTTTTACCCGATCCGTTTGGACCCATAATTGCGTGAACTTCACCGGCATTAACTTTTAAATCAATTCCTTTAAGAATTTCATTTCCTTCAATACCAGCGTGTAAATTTTTAATCTCTAACATTTTGATTCCTTTATTTCATATTCATAAAACTGATTTGGGCTAAAGCCCACCTGTTTTTTTTTATTTTTTCCACGACTTGAAAGTCGTGGCTATTGTTACCCTCCCCTTTGGGGAGGGCAGGGTGGGGCTTCTCTATCCAACACTTCCTTCAAGACTAACACTTAATAATTTTTGCGCTTCCACAGCAAACTCCATCGGAAGTTCTTTAAAAACTTCTTTGCAATAGCCGTTAACAATCAAACCAATTGCTTCTTCGGTTGAAATTCCTCTTTGGTTTAGGTAGAAGATTTGATCTTCACCAATTTTTGAAGTCGTAGCTTCGTGTTCAACTTTAGCCCCGGGGTTATTTATTTCAAGATAGGGGAAAGTATGCGCACCGCATTTATCACCAAGTAATAGCGAATCGCACTGGGAGAAATTACGAGCGTTTTCAGCTTTCTTCGCAATCTTAACGAGGCCGCGATAGCTGTTCTGACTTCTTCCTGCTGAAATTCCTTTTGATATGATTGTGCTTCTTGTGTTCTTTCCGAGATGAATCATCTTTGTTCCGGTGTCTGCCTGCTGCATATTATTTGTCAAAGCAACAGAATAAAATTCTCCAATAGAATTATCACCCTGTAAAATACAGCTTGGATATTTCCAGGTGATTGCTGAACCGGTTTCAACCTGAGTCCAGGAAATTTTACTATTCTCACCTTTACAGATGCCGCGTTTGGTTACAAAATTGTAAATACCGCCTTTGCCTTCCTTATCGCCGGGATACCAATTCTGAACTGTGGAATATTTTATCTGTGCATTATCGAGAGCAATCAATTCAACAACTGCAGCGTGTAGCTGGTTCTCATCTCTGATTGGCGCAGTGCAACCTTCAAGATAACTTACATAAGAACCTTCGTCTGCAATAATTAAAGTTCTTTCAAACTGTCCGGTATTTGCAGCATTGATTCTGAAGTAAGTTGAAAGTTCCATTGGACAACGTACACCTTTTGGTATGTAAGCAAAGGAACCGTCACTGAATACAGCAGAGTTCAATGCAGCATAAAAATTATCAGTATAAGGAACAACGCTTCCAAGATATTTTTTAATTAGCTCGGGATGATTTTGAACAGCATCTGAAAAAGAGCAAAAGATAATCCCCATTTCATTTAACTTATCTTTAAAAGTTGTGGCTACAGAAACGCTGTCAAACACAGCATCAACTGCAACGCCGGTTAATCTTTTTTGTTCGTCAAGGGAAATTCCAAGTTTCTTGTACACTTCAAGTAACTCCGGATCAACTTCGTCCAAACTTTTTAAAGTGGGTTTCTTCTTTGGAGCTGAATAGTAAGATAAGTCCTGATAATTGACAGGAGAATATTTAACATTTGCCCAGTGAGGTTCTTTCATCGTTAACCAGTGTCGATAAGCTTTAAGTCTCCACTCAAGCATAAACTCAGGTTCATTCTTTTTTACAGAAAGCTGCCTGATGATATCCTCGTTTAATCCTTTCGGGAGGGTATCAGCTTCAATATCAGTGACGAATCCATATTTATATTCTTTATTTGCTAGTTCTTCTATTTTAGAAACTTCTGTAGAACTCATTTAAATTCCTTAATATTATCTATTGATATCTTAACAACTCTTTTCATTTTCCGGTTCAAAACTACACTATCTATACAAAAAAGTCAAGATTAAATAAAGTAATGTGATAAAAGTATATACTTTATTAAAATTCATCGGGAATGGCATCAAATTGTATTTCATTCAGGATTAAATTAACTTTGAAATAAAATAAATGTTGAAAATTCAAACGATTTTAGATAATCATTATTTATTAAGAAAAGACATACTAAGTGGAAGAAAAGGAAACCAGACAGAACACTCAAAAACAGCAGTCCTTTGGATATAAACGATACAGCAGCCGAAGAAGACGCTATCACCCTAAAACAAATCAGTCGCCTCAAAATGAAAAAGTAAAACCTTCATTCAGAAAAATTTCCATCATCATTCCTCTTTATAATGAAGAAGAATCAGTAACTCCCTTAAGTCATGAATTAAGAAAAGCTTTAAGCAGACTGAACACCGATTATGAAGTGATTATGATTGATGATGGAAGCAAAGATTCCTCACTTCAAAAATTGAAAGAAATTACCAAGACAGACAAACGTTTCAGATATTTTAGCTTCAGAAAAAACTATGGCAAGTCTGCAGCATTGCAGGTTGGATTTAAAGCTGCGACAGGCGATGCAGTCGTTACGTTGGATGCTGACTTACAGGATGATCCTCACGAAATCCCAAATCTCTTAAAGAAACTAGAAGAGGGTTATGATTTATGTTCTGGCTGGAAGAAGAAAAGACAGGATCCTTTCATTAAAAAAATCTCTTCGAAGTTTTTCAACTTTGTTACGAGAGTTATCAGTGGAATAAAAATTCACGACTTCAACTGCGGACTGAAGGCATATAAGAAAGAAGTAGTCGAAAACGTAAAAGTGTACGGTGAACTACATAGGTATATTCCTGTGCTTGCAAAATGGCAGGGTTATTCAGTAACTGAAGTGCCCGTAATGCACCATCCCCGACGATATGGAAAAACCAAATTTGGCATTTCCCGATTCTTCAAAGGATTTATTGATCTCGTAACTGTTACTTTTGTTACCCGTTATATTAAACGCCCAATGCACTTCTTCGGATTTCTTGGTGCTGTTTCATTTTTCATCGGTTTTATTATACTCGGCTACCTAACTTATCTCTGGATTCAGGGAGTTTCATTAAGCAACCGACCAATGATTTTTCTTGGTATGTTGCTGATCATAGTCGGTGTTCAGTTGTTTGCAGTAGGTTTGCTCGGTGAAGTTATCGTTCATAATACGATGGACGACAGGGAATATGTGATTAAAGATAAAAGCTGAGATGGAAGATGTATGATGTATGATGGAAGAGGGAAGATGAAATATGGAAGATGTTAGATGGAAGACGGAAGTGGTAAATTACTTAGAAACAGAATTCATTTTAGGAAAATAAAAAATTTTATTAATTCTATTTCTCCTGCTTGATACTTGAATGATATGCAATAACATCAACCATCTCCCATTTACCATCTTCCATCTTTGAAATGTATTACGACCCGATAAAGAATATTTTTGCTGATACTATCCGCAAGTTTCCTTTCCTCAGAATTATTTTTTATAAAATTCTTGATTTGATGTTTCTTCGTTCGTGGTATGTTAGAAGAGAATTAAAAGAGCTTAGAAATAAATTCGGAAATTCAAAAATTGAAATTTATGATGCTGGTTCTGGTTTTGGACAGTACACATATTTTATAGCTACTAAACTTAATCCAGGCAATATTTATGCTGTTGATGTTAAAGAAGAATGGGTAAATGACTGCAAAAACTTTTTCAAGAAAAAAAAGATTTCAAATGTCTCATTTGCTGTCGAAGATTTAACTAACATCAATCATAATTATAAATTTGATTTAATTGTTTGTGTTGATGTAATGGAGCATATTCAAGAGGATGTAACTGTTTTTAGAAATTTTTATAATGCACTGAAAAAAGGCGGATATCTTTTAATTAATTCTCCTTCCACTTATGGCGGGAGTGATGTGCACCAGGACGAGGAAGAAAGTTTTATTGGGGAACATGCAAGAGACGGCTATTCTAAAGAAGATATTGAAGCCAAACTTCATCCGATTGGATTTTCCACTTACAAAAGCAGATACACTTACGGTTTCTGGGGAGATAAAGCCTGGCGGCTTGGAATTAAGTACCCAATGCTTTTACTAAACATCTCCAAACTATTTCTTTTAATTTTACCTTTATATTATCTGTTAACATTTCCATTTACTTTAATAATGATGAACCTGGATTTTACGAGTGAAAGTAAAACAGGCTCGGGAATAAATTTCATCGCAAAGAAAGAATAAAATTTTTGGAATAATATGTCAACAAAAAAACCTACCAAATCAATTAAAACATCCAAAGAAGAAAAAGCAACTTTCTTTTCAACATTTAGTTTAAGTAAATACATACCTGAAAAATTTCACATTCCCATATTTGTGCTGGTTATTCTGGCTCTCTTTTTATTTTTCTTCTCTCCGCTTTATTTCGGAGGGAAGACCTTCCAGTCGGGTGATATAATAACCAGTATGAGTGCAAAAACTTATATTGATAACAGCACAGGCGAATACACTCTTTGGAATCCTTATGTATTTGGTGGAATGCCTGCTTATGCAATCTCAGTCGGATACAAGTGGTTTAATCTTGTCTACGTTACTATGACAACTTTACGCAATATTTTCACCAGCCCTTTTGTTGTCGATTACGCCAAATGGACTTTCTTTCTGCTTGCTCTTGCTTATACAATGTTTACATTTTTCTACCTTCAGACAAAAAATAAATTAGTCAGTCTGCTCGTTGCATTGGCTACTGCCTTCAGCACAGGTTTGGTTGTGTTTCTTTTTATCGGGCACGTAACTAAGCTTGTAGGGCTCTGGGTTTTTCCTGTTGTCTTTCTTCTTCTATTCAATTTTCAAAAACGAATAAAAATTCTGGAAATATTCCTGCTTATATTCTTTATAGATGCGATGTTCCTCGGCTGGCACGTACAAATAATCTTCTACATCTTTTTTGCAGTGATGATTTATTTCATCTACTTCTTTCTGAGATCAATCAGAATAAAAGATAAACTTCTTACTACAAAACTTTTAAAATCTCTGGCAGTTTTTGTTTTAGCAGTTGTTATCGGTTTACTAATACAGTCAGATAACCTAACTCAGATTTATGAGTACACACCTTTTTCAACGAGAGGCACAGAAAGCATTCTTGAAAAAGGAACCAGTCCGACACAACAGTCAGAATCTGATTTCTACCAGTATGCAACCAACTGGTCTTTCTCACCTGGTGAAATTCTAACATTTATCATTCCTTCATATTATGGATTTGGTAAATCTATATATCAGGGTCCACTCTCTCAGAACCAGCCTTTTGAAGTGAACACATATTTCGGGCAGATGCCTTTTGTTGATGTAGCTATGTATATGGGTGTTATAATTTTCTTCCTTGCTGTTTTCTCGATGATTGTAAACTGGAAAAATCCTTTGGTGAGATTTTTCACTATTCTTTCTATAATTGCTCTATTAATATCTTTTGGAAGAACCTTTCCACTCGTTTATGATTTGATGTTCAGTTACTTCCCGTTCTTTGACAAGTTCAGAGTGCCTTCGATGATACTTGTGCTCGTACAACTAAGCTTCCCGATACTTGCAGGTTTAGCGTTAGTAAAAATTATTTCTTTAAGAGAGAGTGCCGATGAAAAAGTTGGAAAAATTATTCGCAATACTTTTTTTGTTTTAGCCGGAATTTTTATTCTGACACTGCTTCTTGGTTCACCAATTAAAGATTGGTTTATAGCCCGTGCTGCCAGCGATCCGCAAAAAGGTGCGAGACTTCAGGCAATCCACGATTATATGGGTGATATGTTTCT
>Ga0209498_1002666_pt1 | contig 10735 bp, 6 predicted proteins | sample WalLakDeSediment_FD_184131 | JGI IMG/M metagenome (GOLD analysis project Ga0209498, IMG submission 184131) | Lake sediment microbial communities from Walker lake, Nevada to study Microbial Dark Matter (Phase II) - Walker Lake 11/02/13 Deep... | ecosystem: Environmental > Aquatic > Freshwater >... | reverse complement strand
ATTGTCGCCTGCGGCGTGCAGGGGCGCAGCAACCTGGAAGCGTTGGCCTGTCTCTTCAACATCCAAAAAGTCAAGGCGTATGACCTCTACCCGGAAATTGCCGCCCGGTTCGCTCGCGAGATGAGCGCGCAATTTCAAATAGAGGTGGAGCCGGTGAGGACCTTGTCAGCGGCGGTGAAGGGGCTGGATATGGTGGTCACCAGCGGGCCTATTTTGCAGAACCCCATGCCGGAAATTGAGGCGGGCTGGTTGGCTCCCGGCGCGTTTGCTTCGCTGGTTGACTTTGATTCAGCCTGGCAGGGGGCCGCTCTGCGCGAAGCGGACAAGCTGGCCACCGATGACCTGGCCCAACTGCGTTACTATCGCCAGGCAGGCTACTTCCGCGAAACGCCGGAAGCCTACGCCGACCTGGGCGAAATAGTGGCCGGGCTGAAACCCGGTCGTGAAGCGGAACACGAGCGCACCATCGCCATCAACCTGGGTCTGGCCCTGGACGACATGGCCACCGCCATCAAGGTGTATCAGCGCGCCAAAGCCATGGGCATTGGTACCGAGCTGCCGCTGTAGTTTCATTACCTGAATTATTGGGTCAATTTTTTCTGGATACCCTTCCCTTGGCAGAGGTGCAGCGCATGTTTTTGTTTAGCCAATGAATAACGTCATCCACAAAGTCGCCGCTTACGTCACCACTGGTGATTGGCTGCTGGTGTTTACCGAACCCGCTTTCCCGGAGGTGGGCACGCAAATCCCCTGCGGCACGGTGGAGGATGGCGAAGACCTGGACAACGCCATGCTGCGCGAAGCGGCCGAGGAAACCGGCTTGACTGACCTGCGCATCAAGCGCTTCCTGGGTACGCGCGTCTACGACCTCCGCGCCGCAAATGGCGATCCGGTGAGGATTCAACGGCATTTCTACCAGTTAACTTACGACGGCCCTATAACAACCGAAGGCTGGCGCCACTGGGAAAAAGACCCTTCCGATGGCAAGCCGGAACCGATTGAATTTGCCCTGCGCTGGGTCAAATTCCCGCAAGAAGTGCCCGACCTGGTGGCCGGTTTTGGCGACATGTTGCATCGTGTCGTGGCTGACAGCTAAATGCTGACAGTTGACAGAAAAATTGCCGCGGTTAAAGCTGACTGTTATAATTAATTGCATGAATCCAATACCCGAACCCTCAACCAGACACGGTAATGTACAACCCTTGATTTTAATTTTGGCGGCGCTGCTGGTGCCGGTGCTGCTCGTGGCCTTCTTCATGCTCTACGTGCTGCCCGACGTGGGGATCAACCACTTCGCCTGGCCGGTCAGACCGTTGATGTCTTCGATGATGCTGGGCGCCACCTACCTGGGCGGCGCGTACTTCTTTTCGATGGTGCTGCTTTCGCGTCAGTGGCGGCACGTCTGGCTGGGATTCATTCCCATTACCGCCTTCGCCGGTACGCTGGGTATTGCCACCCTGCTGCATTGGGATCGCTTCGAACACGCGCGCTGGGCTTTTCAAATTTGGGCTTTGCTTTATTTCACCGTGCCTTTCTTTTTACCGGTCTTGTGGTATCGCAACCAGCGCCTGGTTGCTGCAGAGACCTTCGTGCGCGAAGGCGAACTCCTGCCGCCAATCCGCTGGTTCTTTGGCGGCCTGGGTATCGTTTTGACCATTGCCGCGGTGCTGCTGCTTTTTACGCCTGGCCTGATGATTGCCACCTGGCCGTGGACGCTGACGCCGCTTACCGCGCGCATTATGTCATCTATGTTCATTTTGCCTGGGCTGGTGGGATTAGGGATGGCCTACGACGGCAGCTGGGGCAGTGCGCGCTATCTGTTAAAAGCGCAGGCTATTTCCATTGCCGCTATGCTCATTGCCATCTACGTCTCCCGCGCTGACTTTGATTGGTCCGCCCCTGCCAGCTGGATTTTCACCGGCGGAATGAGCGCTATCTTGCTGTTTATTGGCTATGTGCATTGGGCGCAACGGCCGTAAGCGGCAGCAAGCGCTGCGGGGGCTGCGCCTGTGTTACATCAGGCTGTGTTGCGCCCATAAACAAATCCCGGATGTAAGCAATTCGTGCCCGATCGAATGGCAGCCATTGTTCCCGGTCTGTACAAATTGACGTAGTGGGCGTCAATTGGCAAGCGCATCAGTTGTTGTTGGGGGAGTGCAAATGGGGAGAACAGGCCATCGACAAACAAACGGTGCGTGAACTGTTGGAGAAGCGTGGCCCGCGGATTATCGGGAAAATGGGTATTGATGAAAATCTCTGGCAGGTTACCTATCTCTTTTTTGCTCGATCTGGGTTCACGCCGGCGGCCCAGGCGTACGGGCAAAAGATGGGAATCTGGTTGGTGGACTTAGAACAGATGATGGCTGTGCTGGACAGGGCGGCCTGATGGCGCGAGTGCGCATACTCGTTTCGCCGGGCGGAATAGGCGCAGAACGGCCGTGTAATCTCAATAGTAGCCGCGCAATCCCTTTAGCGCCTCCGGCAACACGGTAAGAATACCGCACCCGCTTTCCCAGAGGCCGGCACGCAAATCCCCCGCAGGGCGGTGGAGGATGGCGAAGATTTAGACAGCGCCGCTTTCACATAATCGCGCGCGGGCGTCTAGCGCGTAGGCCCCCTGCGGCAGCGCGCGCAGCGGGTTGATTTCGATCTCGGCCAGTTCCGGGAAGTCGACCGCCAGTTGCCCCAGGCGGATGATGGCCTCGCGCACGGCCGTTGCGTCCACCGCCGCCATCTGCCGGAACCCGCCCAGCCGTTTCCCCGCCCACGTCTTCCCCAGCAGGTGCTTGAGGTCCGAAGCCGTCACCGGCGCCAGCGCAAACGCCACGTCTTGCAGCCCCTCCACCTCCACGCCCCCCGCGCCGAACATTACCACCGGCCCAAACTGCGCGTCCTGCACCACGCCCACAATCACCTCCTGGCCCGGCGCAATCATCGGCTGCACGTGCGCCCCTAGGAGCTGCGCCTGCGGCGCGGCGGCGCGCGCGCGCGCCAGCAGCGTCGCAAAACCGGCGCGCACCTCCTCCGCGTCGGCCACGTTGAGCAGCACGCCCCCCACGTCCGACTTGTGGGGCAGGTCGGGCGAGGCGATTTTAAGCGCAACCGGATAGCCCATCTCTGCGGCGTGAGCGACGGCCGTATCCGCATCCGCTGCCAGCGCCACGGGCGGCGTGCGCAGCCCGTAAGCCGCCAGCAGCCCGTTCACGACCTCCTGCGGCAGAAAGCCTGGGGCTTGACCGGCCAGCAGCGCGCGCGCCTGCGCCTTGTCCACGTCGGCGCGCAGCAGCCCGCTCTCCGGCGGCCGTTTGAAGAAGGCGGCCCGCTCGGCCAGCACCGCCAGCGCCGCCGCCGCATCTTCCGGGAAGCGATACACGGGCACGCGCGCGGCGCGGAAATAGGCGATGGCCTCCTGGATCAGCGCGCCGCCCATCAGCGCAATCACCACCGGCTTGTCGGACACCTGGATTAGAGGGATCAGCGCGCGCGCCACGCCGGCGGCCGTGTCCATCGGGGGCGGGGGGATAATCACCAGCACGGCGTGCACGGCCGCGTCGGCCAGCAGCAGGCGCAGGCAGTCGGCGTACTGGCGTGGGGTCGCCGTCGCCAGCAGGTCGACCGGATTGGCCAGGCTGGCGGCGGCGGGCAGGATTTCGCGTAGCAACTCTGTGGTCTCGGCCCCCAATGTCGCCAGCGGTATGCCGCGCGCCGCCAGGGTATCGGCGGCCATCACGCCGGGACCGCCGGCGTTGGTGAGCACGGCAACCTGGGCGCCGGCGGGCAGGGGACACCAGGCCAGCGCGCGCGCCCAGTTAAACATCTCTTCGACCGTCGTGGCGCGCAGCACGCCCGCGCGGCGGAAGGCGGCGTCGAAGGCCGATTCCTGCCCGGCCAGCGCGCCGGTGTGCGAGGCGGCGGCGCGCTGGCCGGCGGCCGAGCGGCCCACCTTCAGCGCCACGATTGGCTTGTGGCGCGCCACGGCGATGGCCTGCTGCACGAAGCGACGGCCGTTGCTCACCCCCTCCATGTATAGCGCCACAACTTTCGTATAGTCATTTTGGGCGACGGGCGCCAACACGTCTACTTCGGTGACGTCGGCCTGGTTGCCCAGGCTGACCAACTGCGAGAAGCCCAGCCCCTCGGCGCGCGCCCAGTCGATCAGCGCGGCGCAGATGGCGCCGGAGTGGGAGAGCAGCCCGATGTCGCCGGGCAGGGGGCCGGGGGGCAGGAGGAAGGTGGTGTTGAGCGGCAGGTGGGTGTCGATGAGCCCAATGCAGTTGGGACCGATCAGGCGCATGCCGTAGCCGCCGGCAATGCGCAGACATTCCGCCTCCAGCGCCGCGCCTTCCGGGCCGGCCTCGCGAAAGCCGCCGGAGGCGATAATGGCGGCGCGGATGCCGCGCGCGCCGCACTGCTCAAGCACGCCGGGCACGCCCGCGGCGGGCAGCAGCAGCATCGCCAGGTCGACCGGATCGGGCACGGCCGTTACGTCAGGATAGACCGGTTGGCCCAGCAGCGCGCCTCCCTTGGGGTTCACAAAGTGTATGGCGCCCGGAAAACCGCTGCGCTGCATATTCTGGGCCATGGCGTAGCCCAGCTTGGTGGGGTCGTGGGAGACGCCCACCACGACCACCCCGCGCGGCGCAAAAAATGGGTCCAGCGATGAAGAGTTTCGTGTAACCATGCCAAGCTCCTTATCTAAACTACCTTATAGCGGTTCAATCCCCCACGCCGGTCGCTAGCCGGCCGACAGGCGCCGGCGCGCGAAAGAGGCCTCGGTAGGCCAGCAGCGCTATGGCTACGTAGGCCAGCGTTTTGGGAATCATCAGCATGCCCAGCATGGGCGCGCGCTGCACAAAGAAGATCACCGGCGCATAGAAGGCGTAGGAGACGAGAATCATGACGCCTATCCGGGTAAAGAGCCGATCGCCCGTCGCGCGCGCGTCGCGCAGGATCAGGTAGGCGACTCCCAGGCCCATGATCATCAGCGGCAGGTTGCGGATGATGGCCCACGGCTGGGGCGGGACGACGCTGTGCCACTGGTTTGCAGCCGGCAGCATCAGCAGCAAGCGCACGACGGCCGTCGCCAGCAGCGCGACCCCAAAGCCTCCCAACGGCTTTTTAAAGCGCATCTGCCAGATGAAGAGCATGAGGACGTAGAAGAAGGTGACGGTAACGGCCGTTGCCAGCGCGCCCAGCCCAACCAACCCCAGCCTCCAGTTCCCCAGCGCCGCCGTCGCCCCCAAATCGCCCAGCGCGTAAGCCCACACGCGCAAGCCCACGTGCCCCGTGTCGCCCAGCGCCAGCAGCCCAAAGGCGGCAATGAACAACTTTGCCAGGCGCGCGTCCTCAGGCGCCACGTTCGGCAGGCGGCGCGCCATAACCCCCACCAGCGTCCACACCACCGCCAGGTAAGCCAGGTTAAAGGTGATTTCCATCCACATCACAACCGCTGCGGACATGTGCCAACCTCCGTACAATCTCTTGGGTTCGTAGGAACTGCTTTTCTGCTAAAGCGGTTCCTACAAACGCAAAGTTTTTTGAGAAATCCAGCATACTCATTTCACGTCACGTATCGTAGTGACCCTTATCCTGTTAGTCGCTGACAAATGTCACCAAACCCACCAACCCGCCCACCTGCAACCCTACCCACTTGCCAACTTGCATACTTGCAAACCTGCCAACTTGCAAACTTGCAAACTTGCAAACTTGCATACATGCAAACTTGCCAACTTGCCAACTTGCCACTATCCTACGCGAGTGATAAACGTAACCACTTCTTCCTCTGCGCAGGACACATTCGACTTGCAAGCCACCGTTACCGGCAACCGGCTGCGGGGTCTCTGGCGCATGCTCACCGGCTACCGGCTGCTCTTTGTCGGCGCGACGGTCAGCGTCGGCCTGGCGGCCATCGCCAACACTGCCTTCTATTACCTGCTGCGCCACTTTACTGATAACGTGCTGGGCGCGCCCGACCTGCGTCGCCAGCTGCCCTGGATGGCGCTGGCCTTCGTCGGTATCGCCCTGCTGCAAGGGACCTTCACCTTCGCCAGCGGGCGCTGGGCCGCCGGCGCCTCGGAAGGGGTTACGCGGCGGCTGCGCGACTACCTCTACGACCAGATCCAGCGCCTGCCCTTCAGCTACCACGACAAGACGCCCACCGGCGAGCTGATCCAGCGCGCCACCTCAGACGTGGACGCGCTGCGCCGTTTTTATGCGGAACAGGCGATTGGTTTCGGCCGTATTTTGCTGCTCTTTATCGTCAACTTCCTGGCCCTGGTCAATCTCAACCAGCAGCTCGCCTTCTACTCCGTGATCGTCATTCCGCTGGTGTTGATCGTTTCCGTCCTTTTCTTCCGCAAGCTCAACGAGCGCTATGAGGCCTTCCAGGAGCAGGAGGCCAAGATGTCGACCACGCTGCAGGAAAACCTGACCGGCGTGCGCGTGGTGCGCGCCTTTGCCCGCCAGGCTTACGAAAAGGAGAAGTTCGAGGCCGACAACTGGGAGCGCTACCGGCGCGGACGGCTGCTGCTGATCATGCACGCCATCTATTGGCCCTCAACCGACCTCCTGGTGGGCGCGCAACTGCTCTTCGGCTACTATTTGGGCGCGCGCCTGGCCATTGAGGGAACCATCACCGTCGGCACCTTCCTGGCCTACATCGGCCTGCTGGGCTGGATCATCTGGCCGATGCGCAACCTGGGGCGGCTGATTGTGCAAATGTCGATGGGCATGGTCTCTTTCGGCCGTGTGCTGGCCATCATCCAGGAAACGCGTGAACCGCTGGACGCGGGTGCTTATCTTCCCGTCGGCCCCCTGCGCGGCGACGTCCTTTTCGACCACGTTTCCTTTGCCTACGCCGGCAGCGCGCCCGTGCTGCACGACGTCAGCATCCACGTGCGGCCGGGCCAGTCGCTTGCGCTGGTGGGCTCCACCGGTTCGGGCAAGACGTCGCTCGTCAACCTGCTGCCCCGTTTCTACGATTACACTGCCGGCAGCATCCGCCTGGACGGCGTTGAGCTGCGCGACTACCCGCGGCGCTACCTGCGCCAGCAAATCGGCATTGTGCAGCAGGAGCCCTTTCTCTTCTCGCGCTCCATTCGCGACAACATCGTCTATGGCGTCGGACGGCAGGTATCCGATGCGGAGGTAGAGGCCGCCGCGCGCGCCGCCGCTATCCACGACGTGATCCTGAGCTTCCCCGATGGTTATGGTACCCTGGTCGGTGAAAAGGGCGTGACGCTTTCCGGCGGCCAGAAGCAGCGCGTGACGCTGGCGCGCACGCTCCTCAAAGACCCGCGCCTGCTCATTCTCGACGACGCCACCTCCAGCGTGGACACCGAAACCGAAGCCGCCATCCGCGACGCGCTCGAGCAGCTGATGCCTGGCCGCACGACCTTCATCATAGCACACCGCATTCAGACGGTGATGAACGCCGATATGATCCTGGTGCTTGACCAGGGGCGGGTGGTGCAGTGCGGCGCGCACGCCGACCTGCTGGACGCAGAAGGCCCTTACCGGCGCATCTTCGATTTGCAGTCGCAGATTGAGAGCGAATTAGAAACCGACCTGGCAACGGCCGTAACCCGGCCTGACGGTCAGGATGGCCAGGTGCGGGAGCGTTTAGCATGACAGAGCATTACTTTGAGGAAGAAGATTTCGCCACCCAGTTCAATGGGCAAACGGTGCTGCGCATTTTAAGCCAGGCCAGACCCCACTGGCCCATGCTGGTAGGCTTCCTGATCGGGCTGGCGCTGGTCGCGCTCATCGACGCCATTTTTACCTACCTCACCAAGCGCATCATCGACGATGCCATCCTGGCGCAAAATGGCGCGCTGCTGGTGCAGCTGCTGCAAATCTACGGCGCGCTGATTGTTGCGCAGGCCACCGGCGTCTTCGCCTTTATCTACCTGACCGGCGTGCTGGGCGAACGCGTCCGCTACGATTTGCGCCGGCGGGCCTTTAACCACCTGCAAACGCTCTCCTTTTCCTATTTTGACCGCACGCCGGTGGGCTGGATCATGTCGCGCGTGACCTCCGACACGGAGCGCATCGCCGAGTTGGTGACCTGGGGCCTGCTGGACACAAGCTGGGGTATTCTGAGCATCAGCATCTCTATGGGCTTCATGTTTGCCATCAACTGGCGCATGGCGCTGATTGTGCTGCTGATCATCCCGGTGCTGATCGTCTTGGCCTTTGAGTTCAAGCGGCGCATTTTGACGGAGTTTCGCCTGGTGCGCAAGATCAACTCCAAGATCACGGGCGCCTACAACGAGAACATCACCGGCGTGCGCGTGACGAAGGCGCTGGCGCGCGAGGAAGAGGATTTACGCGAGTTTCAGGTGCTGAGCGGCGACATGTACCGCTCCTCGTTCCGTGCGGCGTGGCTCTCGGCCCTCTTTCTGCCGGTGGTGCAGGTGTTGATTTCGCTGGGGGTGGGGGCAATCGTCTGGTATGGCGGGCTGCAAACGCAGGTGGGCGGCATGACCATCGGCGACATCCAGGCCTTTGTGGGCTACGTTACCTTCATGCTCTGGCCGGTGCAGGAGATGGCGCGCGTTTATGCGCAGATGCAGCAGTCGATTGCCTCGGCCGAGCGGGTTTTCTCGCTGATCGACGCCGTGCCGGATATTCGCGATAAGCCGGACGCGCTGGAAGCGGAGTCGATGCGCGGCCTGATCCAGTTTGAGCAGGTCGAATTTTACTACGAGCCCAAAAAGCCGGTGCTGCAGGATTTCAGCCTGACGGTGGCGCCGGGAGAGACGATCGCCCTGGTAGGGCCGACGGGCGGGGGCAAGTCGACGATTGTAAACCTGCTGTGCCGCTTTTACGAGCCGAAGCACGGCCGAATCCTCATCAACGGCCGTGACTACACCGCCTACACCCAGCACGCCCTCCAGTCGCGCGTGGGCATGGTGCTGCAAACGCCGCACCTCTTCTCCGGTACCGTGCGCGAGAATTTGCGCTACGGCCGTTTGGGCGCCGGCGACGCGGAAATTGAGGCGGCCGCTAAACTGGCCGGCGCGCACGAGTTCATTGTCAACCTGAAGAAAGGGTATGATGAGCAGGTGGGGGAGGGGGGTAGCTTGCTCTCGGTGGGGCAAAAGCAGCTTATCAGCCTGGCGCGCGCCATCCTGGCCGATCCGGACATCTTCATCATGGACGAGGCCACCAGTTCGGTGGACACGCTGACCGAGGCGCTGATCCAGCGCGGCATGGAGGCGGTGATGCAGGGGCGCACCAGCTTTGTGATTGCCCACCGGCTGAGCACGATCAAGCGCGCGGACCGCATTGTGGTGATTGAAAACGGCCGTATTACCGCAATGGGTAGCCACGCCGAGCTGATTCGCGCGCGTGGCCACTACTACAACCTCTACACGCGCCAGTTCCGCCGCGAACGCGAAACGGCGTTTGAAGCCCTGGCAATTCCACAGGGCGCATAACGTGCTAACGGCGCCGCCTGAATAAAGGCCGGCGCCGCTCCAATGCGCAACATCAGAACAGATTAAGCCGTTTCGTACAGCGTCGCCTTGATCTCCAGCACGTCGCGGCGCACGTCATTGTCGCGTTCCAGCAGTCTCTCAATCTTGTTGTGGCCGTGCATCACGGTTGTATGGTCTCGCCCTCCCAGCGCTGCGCCGATTTGGGGCAGGGAGACGTCCGTTTCGGTGCGCGCCAGGTACATGGCAATCTGGCGGGGGTAGGTAATCGAGCGGCTGCGGTTAGCGCTGGACAGCTCTGCATACGTGACGCTGTAGTAGCTGCACACCGCCTCAATCACCTCATCTACGTTCAATTTGTCAGGCCGGCGCACCAGGTCGGCCAGCGCCAAATTGACCAGGTCGGCGTCAATCAAGCCGCCGGAAAGGTGCGCGTAAGCCAGTACTCTATTCAGCGCCCCCTCCAGCTCGCGGATGTTATTGCGCACGTGCTGCGCAATCAACTCGAACACATAACCCGGCGCGTGCAGTCCTAGATTGTCGGCCTTGGTTTCCAGTATGGCCCTGCGCGTTTCGGTGTCGGGAAGCTGGATGTCGGCCATCAGACCCCATTCAAAGCGCGATTGCAGGCGTTCCTCCAGCGTAACCATGGCTTTAGGCGCACGGTCGCTGGAAATAACAACCTGCCTGCCCTGGCTATGCAAGGCGTTGAAGGTGTGGAACAATTCTTCCTGCGTGCTCTCTTTGCCGGCAATGAACTGAATATCGTCAATCAGCAGCACGTCGGGCGTGCGGTAACGCTCCCGGAACTCGTCCATCTTTTTATTGCGAATAGAGTGCACCAGGTCGTTGGTGAAGGTTTCGGAGGAGATATAACAGACGCTGTAGCCGTCCTCCAGGCACTTATGGCCGATGGCGTGCAGCAGATGGGTCTTTCCCAGTCCCACGCCGCCGTAGATGAAGAGTGGGTTATAGGTCTGGCCGGGGTTTTCGGCCACGGAAAGGGCTGCGGCGTGGGCCAGACGATTGCTGGGGCCAACGACGAAGCTGGCAAAGTTGGAATTGCTGTTGAGCGCGGTACCGGTGGAAGGGGTGTGGCCGGAAGTTGACAAAACGGCCGTGCGCCCTTCTCCCTTCAGCGCGCCATTCCCCAACAGCTGGGGCGCCGGCTCGATCAACTCGTCGGACCAGACGACAAACCGGATTTTTACCCGCGCGCGCGCGATTGCCGCCAGCGTCCGCAAAATCGTGTCGTGCAAGCGATTCTCAAGCCAATCTTTGGCGTAATCGTTGCGTAC
>Ga0209498_1002665_pt1 | contig 10737 bp, 7 predicted proteins | sample WalLakDeSediment_FD_184131 | JGI IMG/M metagenome (GOLD analysis project Ga0209498, IMG submission 184131) | Lake sediment microbial communities from Walker lake, Nevada to study Microbial Dark Matter (Phase II) - Walker Lake 11/02/13 Deep... | ecosystem: Environmental > Aquatic > Freshwater >... | reverse complement strand
GGCGTTGTACGATACGAAGGCTAGCGCCGCGACCTTAGGGTAGGCCGCTATCTGGGCCAGCGCCTGGCCCAGGGACTCGCCGGATATGCCTCCGGGGGTGGGCAGACCGGCAGCTGGGGCCATCTCCGGGTCAAGGATGTCAAGGTCAATGTGCGCGTAGATCAGGTCTTGCCGTTCGCTCAGATTGCGCATCACCCAGTGCAGATGGGGGGTACCCTCGACCAAGTCCTCCAGGCTCAGCTGGACAATCCCATCCTGATCCAGCATAACCTGCTCCTCGGCATCCACGTCGCGGAGGCCGGCCATGACAATGTCAGGGCTGCCTAGAGGGAATCTAAGTCCGCTGCGTCTGCGCAGGTTGTGCAGGCACTTTCCTGCGGCGATCGCCACAGGCATCCCGCCCAACATGCCACTGGGACTTGTTTCTGGGGTGTTGTAGTCAGCGTGAGCGTCGATCCAGATCAAACCGACCCGGCGCGGCCACTGCGGTGCCGGGCCCCGGGTTAAGCCGCCAAGCATGCCGAGGACGCCGTTGCAGTCGGCGAGGAGGCCCAGGACAAGAGAGCCGTTGCCGGCTGCCGCTCGCGCAACGGCTTCGGCTAGGTGACCGTTCGCCAGCGCGACCCGGTTCCAGCCGCCGTACTGCTGCTCCTCCTCGGGCGAAAGCTCCACGCGCTTGATGCCGACAAGCTGATGCCCCTGCGCCCTGACCTGGTCCGCCAGGCCGTCGGCGAGGAGCCGCTCCGGCCCGGATGCGCCGCCGCCACCGCGTCCGGCGGTGTTGTAGGGTAAGGTTACCAGATGTAGCTTCATGAACAACCTCCAGTAGGCATATGCGGCCTACATGCGCCGCCACCGCCAAAGGTTTCGCCGGCGCCACCGTCTGAACCTGGCCATCGCGAGCACTTGCCCACGCCGCGTCCGTGCCGTTCGAGCGGGCATCGCCGGACGGGCGTCGCTTCCTTTCGTCACTGAAAGGATTGCCGCGACCGTCCGGCCAATACTCCCAAGATACACCGGTCACACCTGACAGGAGGGAGCGAGGCAGTGGATCCCAAGATACTAGCGAGGATTGACAGGCAGATAATAGGCGACCTCTATCTATCGCGCACCGGCGCGGACTTCGTCGAACAGCTCGTCGACGGATACGGCGCTCGCTTTGGCGGCTCAGATGAGGAGCGCGCAGCAGCCGAGTTCATTAGGGAGCGGTTTGCGTCGATTGGCGTGACCAAAGCCTACAAGGAGGGCTTCGAGTGCTTCGGCTGGACCCGCCAGCCGGTCAGCCTCACGGTGACGGCACCGGTCGAAGCCAAAGTGGACTGCATTGCTTTGCCGTTCTGTCCGCCGGGCAGCGTGGAGGCCCCACTCGTCTACCTTGGCGACGGTGATCCGCAGACTTACGTGGACAACCGGGACAAGCTACGCGGTGCTATCGCGATGGTCTCCACCGCTACGCCGCGCTTCTTCCATCGCACGATGCACCGCGGCGAGAAGCTGGGCCGGGCACTTGAGGCCGGAGCGGTGGGGTTCATCTGGATGCGCGGTGAGCCCGGCGGCTTGCCCGAAACCGGCTCGGCCAGGTTCAACCGGGCCTGTGAGGTGCCGGCCATCTCCGTTTCCTACGAAACCGGTCACCAGCTGCTACGGTGGGCTCGGTCAGGACAGGTGCGCCTTCGCATCGAGTCCGAGTGCGTCGTTGCCCCGACCACCTCTTACAACGTGATCGGCGAGATCACTGGCGCCAAGCAGCCGGATGAGATCATCATAGTCGGCGGTCACTATGACGGGCACGATATCAGCGAGTCGGCCAACGACAATGGAGCCGGCACGGCCGTGACGGTTGAGTCCGCGCGCGCTTTGGCGCCGCATGCCGCCGACATCGGCCGGACGATTCGCTTTGTCGCCTTTGCGCAGGAGGAAATGGGTCTCATAGGGGCTGACGAGTACGTCAAGGCCCACAAAGATGAGAACATCGTCTTTATGCTGAATCTGGATGGCGCGGGACGGGGCACCCGGGGTACGCTTGCCCTGCAGAACTGGTCGGAGGCCACCGCGTTCTTCCGCGATATGCTCCGTGAGCTGTACGAGGGGCACATCGCTGTTGGTGATACGCCAGGGCTCTACTCAGACATGTATCCATTTGCGGCTGCCGGGTTTCCGGCGGCAACCTACTCCTCGTCCGAACCGGTGAGCGGCGGTGCTCCCCGCGGCTATGGCCACACTTATTGGGACTCGCTGGATAAGCTCAACCCGCGCGCGCTGCAGATGGATTCGATCCTCGTGGCCCGGACGATTTTGCGCCTGGCCACGATGGACCAGGTGCCGCTGGTCCGCAAGCAACCGGCCGACCTCGGGGCAAGGCTTGAGCAGATGGGCTTGACAGAAGTCCTGCGCTACGAGCTGCGTAAGGTTCCGGGCCAGTAGACCAGGCATAGTCGCGTTGCGCGTTCGACCGGGGCACCCTGCCTGGCTGAGCTGGTTGCAGGGTGTCCCATTTGCCTGTGCGGTTCTGCCGCCGTCCGCGACCTCCCTGGCTCGGTAAAAAGTCGCACCCAACGCACCGCCATGTGACGGAACCAACCCTCCTCTTCGTCAGTCATAGGAGACGTACGCACCAACCAGATTGACTAGGGGGAGAGCAAAGACATGCAGAGGAACCGGATAATCATCGTAGTGATGCTGCTTGCCAGTGTGCTCGGCGGAGCCGCCTGGGCGGCCAACTCCATGCTAGACCGGCAAGCGCAGGAGGTACTGATGGGGCCGCAGCTGACGCTGACTCCGGAAATGGAGGACTGGCTAGACTCGATCAAGGATGAGGCGGGTGCTTGGGTCAAGACCTTTGGCCAGTACCGGCTCGTCGTGATCACCATGGGCGAGATGCCGAGCGCTGGCTACGCCGTCGAAATCGTTGACCTCGACGAAAGCAATGGCGCCAAATGGGTGGTTGACGTCACCTTCACGGCTCCAGGGCCCGATGACATGGTGGCTACGGTCATCACCTACCCGTACGCTGTTATGGCTATCAAGGCCGGCGACACGCCGATTGTGGTCCGCGACGTGAGCGGTGCCGAACCGATCGAGCTGCCCTTTACCAACACCAAATAGACGTGATTCGTGTCATTGGGCCGCGGCCCGCCCCGTGTATCCGGCGGGCCGCGGCGCTCATTGTCTCACGGCCTAACGACGGTGTGCTCCAGCAGCAAACCCTGAATCTCCCACATATCACCGAGTCGGCCGACCTCTAGCTGGTCCTCAAGGCCGAAGTACTCCACACACGTGCGGCAGAGGATGATCGGCACCTCTCGCGCCGCTAAAGACTGCAGGTGGGGCAATACCGGGCATCCCGCCACCACCAGTTTGACGGCCTCGTTGTACAAAACTACCGCCCCGATGCGTCCCAGGTCACGCTCGCCCAGCAGCCGACAGAAGTTGGCCATCAGAGCCAGGCCCAAGCGTTCGTCAGGTCCCCCCATGGTCTGGCTGCCTAGGGCGATCACCATCTTCCGGTCGTTTGGTGTCTCAGACATCAGCTGGCGCCTCCCCAGCGCTCTTGTTGGCCAGTTCGCTAACCGCTTCAGCCAGGCTGTCGGCGGCTGCAGCCAGCTCGACGCGGAATGCCTCAAGAGAGCTGAGATGCGCCTTCAGCAGCGTGTCCGCGGTTGCGCCGGCCGCGGCCACGGCCTCTGGAGCCGGGCCGCCCGTGTGCCTCCGGGCCTGCACGTTCTGCAGCGGATCCAGGGCCTGCTTGACGGCTTGTTCTGAGATGGTGTACTCGCCTTCCAAGAGCCGGTGTGCCTCAGCCTCCACCAGCTTGGCGGTGATGCCACCGGCGTCCAACCCGGCGGCCAAGGCCTCGCGGACCACCGCGCCCACCACCTCATGGGCATCGCGAAACGATATGTTCCAGAGTCGGACCAGCTCGTCGGCGAGCTCCGTCACCGTGGAGAAGTTCTTGCGGCAACGCTCGAGCATCACATCGGCCCTGGGCATCGCGCTTTCAACCGCGACGGTAGCCAGGTCCAGCGAGACCTTCAGCTCGACCAGCGCCGTCCAGCCCGGCCTGAGACCCTCGCGGTTGGCGTCGATAACGTTGGAGTAGTTGGCGTTGCGCACCGTGGCGAGGGCCGTTACCAAAGCGCCGATCACGTGCGAAGTGCGGCCCTTGATGTGCTCCAGCACCACCGGATTCTTCTTCTGCGGCATGATGCTGCTTGTGCCCGCCACCCGGTCCGGCAAATCGACCAGGCCAAACTCATTGGTGTACCAAACATACAGGTCCTGGGCCATCCGGCTGAGGGTTGCGCCAAGCAGCGCTCCGGCGGCCAACGTCTCGAGAAAGAAGTCGCGCGAGGCCACGGCGTCCAGAGTGTTGACCGCAAGGCCGGAGAACCCCAGCCAGGCCGAGGTCATTTCCCGGGCAATATCAAAGCCGGTGCCCGCCAGTGCCGCCGCGCCAAGAGGACATAGGTTGGTGCGCTCCAAGGCGCCGAACAGCCGCTCCGTATCTCTGCCCATGGCCTGTTCGATGGCCAATAGCCAGTGTCCGTAGGTCACCGGTTGCGCCGGCTGGAGGTGCGTGTAGCCGGGCATCACCGTCTCAAGGTGTTCGCCGGCCCTCTCCAGCAGGGCTTGCCGGCACCTGCAGGTTGCCGCAATGAGCTCCAACAACACATCGCGACAGCGCATCCGGCTCATGGTGGCGCCAAGGTCATTGCGACTGCGGCCCGTGTGCATCCGCCCGCCCACCTCGTGCCCCGTGCGGGCGATCACGGCCTGCTCGTAGTTGTAGTACAGGTCCTCCCGCTCCGGGTCCAGTTCCAGCTGCCCAGCCCCGGCTGCTGCCAGGGCGCCGATAGCCCGGAGCAAAGCCCCGCCGTCCTGCTCGGTGATGATCTCCTGGTGGCACAGCATGCTTACATGGGCCTCGTTGACCGACGTCAGATAGCCGAAACTCGTTGCCAGCTCCTCTTGCATTCGCGGACCGTAAAGGTGCTCGATGACCTCCGGTGCGGGCGGCTGAGCCAGCCGCTCGCCGACTTTGGACCTGCCGTTGCCCTGATTCCGCTGCATCTTGATCCCTCCAGCAGTTCGGTACCCGGCACCAGCCGGGCGACTATGATCCCCCCGGCTCCGCCCGGGGTTTGTCGGGCAGGATATACAGGATGTCGTCCCAAGGATGCCTGTACAGCGATTGCTGCAGGCGCCGTTGGTCGATGAAGTGGCCGATGAGGCCGATGGTGCGGCCCAGCACGAACAACCCGTTCAGGATGCCGGCGTCCACGACCTGCTGTATCTCACGGGCTTCGAACGCGCCCGTGGACGACATCAAGTCGAGGAACAACACCCCGATGCAGCCGTCCACGTTGAGGATCAGATTGTCGCGCTTGGCCGTGGTCAGCTGCTCCACCGCCAGGGCGAAGTCCAGGTGGCGGGTGTCCGCGAAATGCCGCCGGGCGTAATCCTTGAGAAGCTCCACGCGCGAATCAGGGTTGGTGATGCTCTTGACCAGGTGGCCGATGCCGGGAATCGGCTCGTCTTTGGCCCGCATTGCGGCCACAAACTGATCGGGCGTGGAGCCGTCCGCCACCGCCTGGCCGAAAGCCGACGCCGCACCCTCGACGGCCCCGCCGAAGCGCGGTCCAATCGTGAGCATGCCGCTCACCACGGACGAGATCAGATCCTTGCCCGCGCGCGCGGCCACGATGGTGTTGTGCGCTCCCGAGACTGCCGGCCCATGATCCGCCGTGATCTGCAAGACTAGCTCAATGAAACGGCTTGCCCAGCCCGGCAACTGCCGCCTGAACCATAGCAAACCGATGACCCCGCCCACACCCAGTTCGCCGGCGACCACTTCGCCGATCGTCATGTTGGCGTACAGCAGTTCATCACCACGGTCGTCGCTGACGCCGCTGACGAATCCCGGCATCCGCCGCACCACGCCGTCGCGCACCGCCACCGCGTAGTCCATGGGCAAGGGTCGTGGCTTCACCTCCGGTGCTGGCACGATCTTGCCTTCCGCGACGAGTACTGCGAACTCCCTGCCGATCGCCTCGCCGAAGCCGTCAAAGTTGTCGGGCACTATGGCGCCGGCCTGCCGCAGAGCATCATTCTTGGCCTCGGCGGTCTGCCGCCGCTCATCAGCACGGGCGCCAGCGTGGCCAAACTGCACCCCGGCCCCAAACCGGGCAGCGCTTGTTCCAATGCACCAGGCGACGAGCGGCTTGGTCAGGCGACCGTCTCCCAAAGCCTCCACCACCGCGTACTCGTCGTCCCCACCGACCTCGCCCAGCAAGACCAGCAGGGCCACGTGAGGATCGTTCTCGAAGCGCAGAAGATGATCGAGGTAGGTCGAGCCCGCGTACAGGTCGCCACCTATCGCTATGCCCTCGTAGACTCCGTCGGCCTGCCGGGCGATGATGTTATTGAGCTCGTTGGCCAGCCCACCCGACCGGGAGACATAGGCCACATGCCCGGGGCGATTCAGCTTGGCTTCGAGGATGTTCTCCAGGGTGCCGCCGGCATTGCCAATCTTGAAGGCTCCCGCGGCGATGCCGCCGACCGTCGCCGGACCGATGATCGCAACGCCGGCCTCTTTGGCCCGGGCCGCGATTTCGCGCGCCCGCCGCTCGGGTATCCCCTCGGCGATGATGGCGATCACCCGCAGCTGCGGCAGACCCACGGCCTCCATGGTCACCCCGTAGGCCGAGCGTGATGAGGCGAAATTGATCAACACTGTCGCCGCCGGATTGCTGGAGGCCGCCTCGGCCAGGGACCGGTACATGGGCAAGCCCACTGGTTTGGCGCCCCAATGGGCGAGGTGCCATCCGGACCTGGTCGGGTTGACGATTGCCGCGACGCTCGGCACACCGCGCCCGCAGGCATAGTCAAAGTCCAGCATTCGCTGGACCGCCGCCGCCTGATGACCATACACGATTGCCGTTGTGTCTCGGTCAAACAGCCGCTGCTTGACCACCATCATCGCCGACCTCCCTGTGCCGCCACCGCGTCGAGCGCCAGGCGCACGATCCTAGTCATATGGGCTTCCGGTCCGAAGACCGCGACCGCTATGCCAAGCTCCTCACCCAAAACCCGCATCTGCCGCAGCCCCTCCTCGTAGTTGGGCCCACCGCGTCGTACCCAGATGCATGCCGGTGTGGCGCAGAGGCGTGGCGCGGCCTCGCGGATGGCCTTGATAATGCCAGCGAAGGTCTCGGCCACATCCGTGAAGTTGGCGATGCCGCCGCCGATGAGCAGCTGCTTGGCCAGACCCGGCGGCGCTGGCTTCCTGGTCATCAGATCCAGGATTATGCGCGCATACTCGTACGCTTCGTCGGCGGACGGGTTTCCACTGTACTCGCCATAGTTGGCCAACTCACCCGCATGCCCGAGGTCCGCGATGGTATCTGTGTACACCACGCTGGCCCCACCGCCAGCAACCATCGTCCAGAGTAGTCCCTCCGGATTGAGCACGGTCAGCTTCAGTGAAGCCCCCGACCGCCGGTCAAGATTAGCCACAAAGCGTTCTTCGGGTGTCGCCTCGCGGCCGAACGGCGCCGGGAACTCCAACTCGCCCCACAGCTCGCCGGCCTCAGACCGCGCCGCATCGTCCAAGCGACACTTAAGATCGAGCGGCACCAGGCCGCCGGCCGTGACCGCCAGCGGGTTGATCTCCAGATAGCTCAAACCGAGCGCCACAAAGTAGCGGTAGAGGCTGTCAGCGAAGCGGGCCAGCTGGGCCGCGAGCGGGCCAGGGGCTGCGTCCCCCAACCAGCTCTGCCAGTCCGGCTGCTCAAACCGGCCCCGGCCCAACGGTATCCGGAGCCGTCTGACTTCTTGCCAGTGCTCCTCGACGTCCACGCCGCCACGAGTCGAGAACAGCATCTCATCAGCGGTCCGCTCAGTCTTGATGGCCATGTACAGCTCCTGCTGCACGGCAACGAACGGTTCGATCAGGAAGTGGGTCAGCCTGCCCTTGATGTCCCCGATAGTCACCTCGCGGCCACGCTGCTCCCCCAGCCAATTGCGAGCCTCGTCCCAGGTTGCGTTGAGCAGGACCAGTCCCTGCTTGCCGCGGCGCCCAGCGACCACATCCGGCTTGAGAGCGAGTCTGGACTGGACTAGCCAGGGCCGCTCCCGGACCAGAGCGTCCAGTGTCGTATCCGGCGTCACCTGGGCGAGCTGTGCCGCCGGTCGTGGGTCGGGTCCGCCAAATCGCGGCCAGTGTTGATGGAGAAGATTCTTGGCGTCGTATTCCCGAATCGGTTTCTGCGCCACAGGCAGGCCCCCCCCGGCGGTGATGGGTACGGCGGCAACGCACCGTCCCTGGCTCCTCAATACTCTCTTGCAGCCGCTGTTCCCTGGTGGCGGCGCCGGGCGACAGCTCAACATGGAGCGGATCAGCGCACTGCGGATCAGTCCGGTGGATGTAGGCCGCCGTGGTGCTGGCGTTGCAGCTATGCGGCTCTGGGGGGGGTGCCGTCTGAGGGTTCAGTGGTTCCTGGGGAGCCACCTCGAGGTGGTTGGTGGCGCCTACGGCACCGCCGGAGGGCTTTGTGGTTCCTGTGGCACCACCTCGAGGCGGTAGGTGGCGCCTACGGCACCATCTTGCGGCTTGATCCGGTGCCTACGGCACCGCCAGAGGGCTTTGTGGTTCCTGTGGCACCACCTCGAGGCTGTAGGTGGCGCCTACGGCACCACCCTGAGGCTTGACCCGGCGCCTACGGCACCACCCGCACGCCTCAGGCCCTAGCCCTATCATGCCCAAACTCCACCGCAGCTACCAGCCAACCACATCCACAGGCCGACCAGCTTCGGCCGCTTGACTGCAGCCGCACATCGGTGCCTGCCGGGGCGATCTGCTCACTGCTTCTTGAGACTTACGTCTGCCTAGCAGAGGTTGACACGGACCTCGCTCCCACGGCTGTTGCGCGGGGGGCTTCCAGCAGTTAAAATGGCCTAAAGCTGCGATGTTGCTAGCCTGGAGGGAGTCCATGGCCCAGTCGAGACTGCCGACGACCGTCAGCGCCACCTTCGCGCACCGCCAGTTGGCAGAGCCGGGCGCCAGCCTGCTGGTCGCCGTGTCGGGCGGCGCTGATTCGCTGGCCCTGCTGCATGTTCTGGCCGAGCTGCGCACCGACCTCGATCTCGGCAGGCTCGGTGTGGCCCACCTGCACCACGGCATCAGGCAAGAGGGCGCCGACGCCGACCGGGACCTGACCGCCGCCGCCGCCGATGCCCTGGGGTTGCCTTGCTACTTGGGTGCTGCTGATGTGCCTGCCTTGGCGCGGCGGCGCAGGCTGTCTTTGGAGGAGGCGGCACGCGAGGCGCGCTATGACTTCCTCCACGCCACTGCCTGCAGGCATGGCTATGACCGCATCGCCGTAGGCCACACCCGTGACGATCAGGCCGAAACGGTCCTGATGGCGCTCTTGCGCGGGGCCGGCCCCGGCGGTTTGCGGGGCATGCCCTTCGTGCAGGGCAAGGTCATCCGGCCGCTGCTCGAGGTCACGCGCGCCGAGGTAATGGTCTTCCTTGTTGAGCGTAAGCTGCGGCACCGCGAAGATCCGAGCAACGAGGACCTTGCATTCACACGCAACAGGATTCGCCACCGCGTGCTGCCTCTGTTCAAGCAGGAGTTCAACCCGGAGATCGTAGCGGCTCTTGCCGAGCTCGCCGACCTCGTTCAGGATGAGGAGCGGTGGCTGGATTGCCTTGTCGGCAGCTTCCTGAGCCGCGCCGGGCGGTTGGACCCTGCGGGCAAACGCTATGCCATCGACCGGGCAGCTCTTGAGCAGGCGCCGGTCGCGCTGCGGCGCCGGGCGCTGCGGCAGGCGGCTTCGTTGCTCAGCGGGGAGCGGCCGTCGCCACTAGGTGTCAAGCATGTGCATGCCGTGCTCAGACTGTTGGCTGGACCGACCGGTGGCCGTCAGGACCTGCCGAGCGGGCTCCAAGCCCTGCTGGACTACGACGCCCTTGTGCTCCAGAGGTCCTCGGGCCGGAGGACGGCCAAGGCGCGGACCGCCGCTGGTGGTGCGGCCACCGGCGAAGCGGCGGAGCTCGTCGTCCCCGGGAGCCTGTGCCTGCCGGCGTTGGGCTGGGAGCTTTGCGCCTCGCTGCTTGACCCAGATCAGGGAAAACCGCCAGGCGGTTGGCGTTGGCAAGTGTCAGGTGGGCCCGATGGCTGCAGGTTCACGATCTTCATCGACGCGGCGTCCCTGCAGGCGCCGATTGTCGTCCGCCCGAGGCGACGAGGCGACTCCTTTTTCGCCCAAGGCGCTCCGGGGACCCGCAAGCTCAAAGACTTTCTGATTGACGCCAAGGTGCCCAGCGACCAGCGCGACCTGCTGCCGTTGCTGGTTGACGCCTCCGGCCGGGTTGCCGCCGTAATACCTGTACGAGCCGCGGATTGGGCTGTGGTTGGGCCAGCGACGCGCACCGTCCTCGTGATCCGGGGAAGGATCGGTTGCGGGCCCTTTCTGGTCAACACAGCTGGCGCGTGGTAAACTTTTATGGTTATTGGGTGCAGGCATTGGCCTTGCGCGCAGCTGAGGAGGACTTTTGTTGAGGCGTAACCTACGCAGCTTGATATTCTTCGGATTGCTGCTGCTCATCTCGCTTACTTTGGCCCAGTTCTTTGCTTCGCAGCAGGATGCGGCCAAAGCCATCGATTACTCCACCTTTTTGGTCAAGGTCAACGCGGGCGAGGTGGCCAGGGTCAAGGTCGTCAACCAATCGGTT
>Ga0209498_1002664_pt1 | contig 10738 bp, 6 predicted proteins | sample WalLakDeSediment_FD_184131 | JGI IMG/M metagenome (GOLD analysis project Ga0209498, IMG submission 184131) | Lake sediment microbial communities from Walker lake, Nevada to study Microbial Dark Matter (Phase II) - Walker Lake 11/02/13 Deep... | ecosystem: Environmental > Aquatic > Freshwater >... | reverse complement strand
GATGCTGGTTCCTCATTCCCTTGATCTGGTTGAACACGGGCAGCCCGGCCTTTTGCTCGGCCTCCCACTCCCTGGCAAAGGCCCCGGATCGAATCTCCTCCAGTACCTCTTGCATGGTTTGGGGTACCTGTGGATTCATGAAACGCGCGGAGCGGGTCATGGAGCCATACTGAGAGGTGTGTGAGTGGAGTTCCATCTGCGGGAAAAATCCCATCTCCACGATCTTCTGCATTGAATAGGCAAACTCGCCTGACAGGATCAGTTCCGTCATCACCGCCTCCACCGGATAGCCGGCATCGATGAGGGTCTGGATGGCCGACAGCATAACCTGACCGAAGGCGGGGCCGAAGGCTTGTTCCGTGAAGAGGTCCAGTTCTGCCTCCGCGGCAAATGAGAGGAGCATTACACCGCTTCTCGTAGAGCCGATCCCCTTGGCGATTGCCAGGGCGGTATTGAGCGCATTCCCGGTGGCATCCTGGTGGACACCGATGAAGCTGGGGAAGCCCTTTCTTTCGAAGTAGCGCTGGCGCACCCCGGCCCCTATCATTCGTGGTGCCACCATGATGACGTCAATGCCATTCGGAGGCTCGATTAAATTGAAGGCTATGTTGTAGCCGGAGGCAAAGCAGAGGGTATCACCCTGGGAAAGCCCCGGCAGGACTTCATTCTTGAATACCTCGGGCATGACCTCGTCGGGAATAAGCAGTAACAGAACCTGGGCCTGGGTAGATGCTTCTGGGATCGAGAATACCTTGAATCCGTCGCTGGTGGCTTGCTGGTGGGTCTCGTCGGCGCGAACCCCGATGATGACGTGAAGCCCGCTATCTCTCAAGTTCAGGGCCTGGGCACGCCCCTGATTGCCATAGCCGATTGCCCCGATAGTCTTGTCCTTCAGGAAACCCAGGTCTGCGTCATGATCGTAATAGACTTTTGCCATGATTGCCAACCTCCGAGATGAATGTGTTTTCTCCGCTAGGTAACCACATAACTCAAGGCAAGTCAATGCCTCTGGGAATACAAAAAGGGGCGTTCTATTGAACGCCCCTTCGATGAACCTGAAGCCTCCTGCAGTGCCGGAGAACCCTCGGGTATTCTTATTCCATTGCTTTGTGCATGAGGTAATATTTCTGTACTGCGTTGGCGACTTTGATCCCGGAGTCTACTGCCTGTTGGGTGCCGACTCCGTAGCCACCGGCATCGCAGCCTACATAGAACAGTCCCCGGACGGGGGCCTTGATTGAGGGCTTGCGCCGACCACCCTGGCCTACCACTTGCCCTAGGCCGATACATTCACCGCCCTGGCCCGGCAGAACCTGATCGCGCGTGAGGGCAGAGACATCGCGCGCCGAGTAGTACTCCTTGGATTCGATGTGTTTTGGCAGCTCGGGGAAGACTTTGAACATAACTTCGTCAATCTTGTCCCACCACAGCTTCTTCTCTTTGGCCGTCATCTGTGGTTCAGCAGGACCCCATATCGCTGCCAGGACGATCTGTTTGCCTTTCGGGGCAGCGTCCGGGTCGTAGTTTGAAGGGACCTCATACAAGATGCCAGTATCTTTGGGCATTTCTCCTGCTGCGGCCTTGTTAAAGCGCTCCATGGTCCAGTAACTGTCAGTGGAGAATATCGTGCCAAAGGGATTCTTGATCACCTCCTTGTTCAGGAAGTAGCGGATGCCCGGTAATCCACAGGAGGGAACTAGCTCCTTCACATAGTTCACGTAGCTGCGGTCAAAATGCTCTTCGCCTACCAGCTTAAGGACAGTGGGCTGAATGCCTGAGTTGCTTACCACGATGGGAGCCTCGAACATACCCTTGTCCGTAGCAACGCCTGTAACCTTGCCATTATCCACAAGGATCTTCTCTACCCTGGCGCGCATGATCACCCTGCCGCCGTTTTCCTCAACGGCTTGGGCATAGACCTCGGCCACACGGCCGATGCCTCCCTTGCAGAAAAGGCCGCCGCTACGTGTGAATATCATCTGCAAGGTTCTGATTGCCTCCGAGGCGGCAACGGCGTCCACCGGGGCAACGAAGCACGGGTCGGCTATGCCACTGATAAGGTAGCCATACACAGTCTTGGGTAGCTTATAGCGGCTGAGCCACTCAGCGAAGCTGATGTCGTCCAGCCGGTCGATATCTTGGGGGGCCATCAGCGTCAATTCCGTCAAAACGTTGAGGGCATCCGCTCGTTCCTCCTCCTTCACTTCGAGCCAGTCGAAGATGATGTTTGGGTCCTGGACAGAGTCAGATGGCATAGGGGGCATCGGCACATGCTTTCCCTTGGAGTTCTTGAATATGGCCCCGCCGCTGGGATCCGGGGTCACCAGCTCGACCCTGTTCTCCATCCCCAGTTCCTTCAGGACGACCTCAAACGTATTGTCCTGGACAGGGGCGGTGATGACCACCCATGCTGTATAGGTGAACCCTTTCTTGGAGATGGCTATTGCCTTGCCTCCAGCTTTAGAGTTCTTTTCCAGGAGCAGAACCTTGAGCCCTCGTTTAGCTAGCAGGGCGGCGCAGGAACTGCCGCCGAACCCAGCACCGATCACGATGACGTCGTATGACCCTTTTGCCATCTTGCTCCTCCTTGCTTTGAGTGGGCAGACATCAGCAAATGCCTGAACAACCGCCTTTGCCTTTCGCAGCCAGAATGGTTATTCCAGGTATGTTTTGATGTACCTCTCCATCGCGGGCGTGGGTTTCCACCACTTAGTAACGCCCAGGTCCTCGGCAACCTTATTCGCGCCCAGATAGCCGGACCCCCCGAGCACCAGCCCCCCGGGATAGTTGGACGCGCCGCAGGTATAAAGGCCCTCAACGGGTGTCTTAGTGTCGCAGCAGTCCTGGTTGGGGCGGAAACAACCTAGCTGTATAGGCCTGTAGTCCCCGTGCTTGATTGCGCCGCGGCGCATGTTCGGTAAACGAAGCTCGATGCCGACAGGTGTCTCCTGCGAGGTCATGATAATGTTGTCCCTGGTCATATTCGGAGCTGCCTTTTGCCATTTGGCCAGAATCGCCTCCTCCAGTTCTGGGCCGCGCTTGTCCCAGCCGCCCTCGATGTCGTAGGGGGCGTGCATCTGGAAGAAGGATACATGCCCTCCATACGGGGAGTGAACGAGGTGAGGATCGAAGTAGCTCTCGCATGTAGCATGCCCGCCGAAGTTGTCGTCGACCTTTCCCCCAACCACATTATCCCAATGGGCCAGGAGCTGGTCCATGCTCTCAATGCCGAAGACGGTCATGAAAGCGTCATTGACCCAGGGGTCATCGCAGGCATACTTAGGTTGCTCCTTGGAAGCTACGTGCAGAGTGTTGAAGCTCCACTTGTCCAGCTTCCACCCCTCGACCTGATCCTTCAGGTCAGCCGGCATATGCTCCGCGCCCAGGAGGTCGAAGAACGTTGTCTGGGGGTCGAGGGTTGACATGACCACTTTGCTGCGCAGGACTCGACCCTCCAGGGTCTCCACCCCGGCAACCCGGCCGTTCTCCATCAGGATCTTTGTTACCTCGGCTGCATCCATAATCGTTCCGCCATTTGCCACGATCTCACGTGCCAGGGCGCCGGCGAACTTGTGGGACCCTCCGTCACAGTAGCACTTATTCATCGCCCGGTCCAGATAGAGGGCGACGAACATGCCTATGCCCGTCTCTCTGGGGTCCAGCCCCCACATGCAGGTGATGTACAGCAGGAAAGCGCGCACCTTATCGTTTTCGAAGTTCTTGGTTATTATCTCCAGTGGGCTTTGCTCGACGAGTTCGAGCATCTCGTTGCCCACTTTAGTGCGCTGCATGGCGATGCTGATGTCCAGGGGGGACATGGGAGGCACAAATGTGGCCGGGCCTATTATGTCGCTGACAATCCTCTTCCAGCCCCTCATCAGCTTGCCAAACGCAACGGCGTCTTTGTAGGAGAACTTGGTGATGGAATCCTTCGTGTCCTCCAGCATATGCGTGAGGAGCAGTGACGTACCATCCTCGAACACCATGCCCGTCTGTGCATTGGGCTTGGTCCACTGCAGGGCGTGGCGGTCCATATCGAAGTCCCTGAGCACTGGCATGAGGTCAACCAGCATGTGGTAGACAGCATGCATGTTGGAGTAGTAGCCCGGGAAAAGAACCTCCTCGGTCGCCAGTCCGCCTCCGATCTCATAGCGGCGCTCTACCACAGCTACCTTCAGCCCAGCCTTGGCCAGATAGGCTCCCGCCATCAGGCCGTTAGGGCCGCTTCCTATGATAATGACGTCCCATTCGCTTTCATCGGGAAACTCATCGAATATCTTACCAATCAGTGAATCCGGCATAGTATTTGTCCTCCTTCTCAGCGTGGTATCGCCGATATCTTGCCTTGCTGCGGTATGTACCACGGGGACGGGTACCACCATTCGCCGGGCTCAACAAGGCCATCCTCGATGAGGATGTGCATCAGGTTGTAGGGGATGGCCATAAGAGCCAGACCTCCAGGATGGCAGGATGTCTGGTTGCAGAGGTAAAGCCCCTCGACAGGGGTGCGGTAGCGGGCTAGTTCCGGTATGGGGCGGTTTTCGCTCCACTGGTCGTCGCAGTGGCGGGTACCACACCATGTACCTCCAATAAGGCCGGTGTTGCGGAACTCAGATTCGTAGGGTGTGTTTGCCAGATGAGCGATGAGGTTGTCGTCATCGAGATTCTCTATTACCTGGCTGAATGCCTCGCGCAGGTAGGCGTTGATCTCCTCCTTTATAGTGTCCAGGGCATCTGGCCCATCTACCACATACTCCGGTGGGGGGACATAAGTGTAGAAAGGAGATTCAAGGTAGTGACCCGGAATCGTGCACTGCGGGTCCGTTTCGCGGAACCTGTCGCTCGGAGTCGAGAGCCACATCAGCCTTTCGGGTGGCATGGTGGGACGCCCTTTCCTGCCGTCCACGTCCGCCACGTGCTCATAGTAGATCTCACGCGAATCGCAGGGATAGGGCCCGAGTCCAACATCGGGAGTTAGTTCATGCCTGAACTTTGGACGGAGGCGAAGGCGCTCGCGGGTGAGGAGGTGGGATACCCAGATGCTGCCTCCCTTGAGGCTGATATCATCTACTTTTCTTATGAAGCTGGAGCCCAGATGCTTGGGCCCGATAAGTTTGCTGAAAGTTTGCTTGACATCCACGTCGCTGACCACCGCCTTAGTTGCCCAGATCCTCTTTTCATCTGTGGTAGCGGTCTCCCTCAAACGAACTCCAACCGCCTGTCCGTCTTGGATGATGATCTCATCTACGGGACAGCAGGTGCGCACAACTGCCCCATGGGCTATAGCGCACCGTACCATGGAGTGGAAATAGCCGTGCATGCCGCCGCGAGGAACGCTGATTCCTCCATATATGGTGAGTGTTATATCGCAGCCCAGAGCCGGAATAGCTACACCCTCCCAGTGGCCGGCGGCTCCCGAGTACCAGGCTATCATCGCGTGCATTACCTTGAGGGGCTCGCTCTCTATGTACTCGTCCATGAGGTCGAACATTGTCATGTCGAGTAATTCCTCGGTCCAGACATCCGGCTGGTGCTGTTTGTATACCTGCATATAGGGAACATTCTCGGCTGTTACCTCCACCTCGGGTGGATGAGGTGGGCACCAGAAGATGGAGCGCAGGAGCTCCTTGATAAATGGGGGCTGTCCCAGCATGCCGCTTAATTTGGCCCAGCTCATTGCGTCCTTGTCGGTGATTGGTGCCAGCCCGTCGGTGACGGCTATGCCTCTAGATTGCTGATCCGCGAGGTTATCCGATTGAGGGCTCCAGTCCATGCGAAAGCCGTACTTGTGCAGCTCCAACTGATCGAATCCCGGGGCTGGCCCGGCATACATGTACATGGCGTGGGGCGTGATACGGACGCCGGGGATGGGCTCCGTGTTCTCACACGCCCCTCCGGCCTCCGGCCTCTCCTCGAGCACGCAAACGCTGGCTCCACACTTGCCCAGATATGCCGCCAGCGCTACGCCATTAGGTCCTCCACCGACGATTACGAAATCATATCTTTCTTCCTTGATCATGCGTGCCTCCTTTCGGTCATTGTGAGCACATTATAAGAGGGTTTATAGTCACACTAAGCCATTATACGCTAAAGAATAAGCATAATTGCCTGTAATGAATATGGTGATTCTACCTGTTTTGTTCTTAACTCGTTTCCGACTACACACTGGGGACAACACCATTAGGGTAGGGATGGCACTGCAAGCAGAACAGTGTTTAGCTAATATTATACGCGAGTGTAGCAGGAGCCCACCTTTTTATGCGACCGCTGGGAGATGATCAGGATTTGGATAAGCTACGACTGAACTCGCAGCTCCACGATCCCTTGCTTGCCGTATTGGGCAATTACTATTCCAGATAGGTCTTGGTGTACTGCTCCATCTCTTTTGTGGGTTTCCACCATTTGGTAACTCCGAGGTCCTCGGCTACCCTGTTGGCGGCGAGGTAGCCCGGCCCTCCGAGTACCAGGCCTCCCGGATAGGTAGAGGCCCCGCACAAGTAGAGACCCTTGATTGGAGTGTCGTGATTGGAGCAATCCTGGTTAGGGCGGAAACAACCCAACTGCACAGGCCTGTAGTCACCGTGCTTGATTGAGCCGCGGCGCATATTCGGGAAGCGTATCTCAATGTCCACCGGGGTTTCCTGGCTGGTCATGGCAATGTTTTCCCGCTTCATGTTTGGGGCTACCTTCGCCCATTTGGCCAGGATAGCTTCCTGTAGCTCAGGGCCGCGTTTATCCCAGCCGCCCTCAATGTCGTACGGGGCGTGTATCTGGAAGAAGGAAACATGCCTGCCTGGTTTCCGAACGAGGTGGGAATCGAAGAAGCTCTCGCAGGTGCAATGTCCGCCCAGGCTGTTGTCGTCGACCTTACCCGCCACTACGTTATCCCAGTGAGCGAGGAGCTGGTCGGTGCTCTGAAAGCCGATGATGGTCATGAACGACTCATCGACCCAGGAGTCGCCGCAGGCGTAGTGGGGCGCCTCCTCCGATAAAACATGCAGGGTGTTGTAGCTCCATTTATCATACTTCCAGCCTTCGACAGAATCTTTGAGGTCTGCCGGCAGCTTCTCTGCGCCCAAGAGGTCGAGGAAGGTGGTGTGGGGGTCGAGACTGGATATAACGACTTCGCTGTTGAGGGTCCGGCCCTCCATAAGTTCGATGCCGGAGACATGGCCGTTGTTCATATTGATCTTGGTGACATCGGAAGACTCCAGGATGGTGCCGCCAGCCCGGACGATCTCGCGTGCCAGGGCACCTGCCAGCTTGTGTGAACCGCCGTGGAGGTAGCACTTGTTCATTCCGCGGTCGAGAAGGAGCGGGACGTAGAAACCTATCCCTGTTTCCCTGGGATCCAGCCCCCACATGCAGCTGACGTACAGCAGAAGAGCCCTTATCCGGTCATTCTCGAAATTTTTATTGATGACCTCCAGCGGGCTTTGCTCTACAAGCTCGAGCATCTCGTTGCCGATGTCGGTGCGCTGCATAGCGACACTGATGTCTATGGGAGACATAGCAGGTATATAGGTAGCTGGAGCCAGTATCTCGCTCACTATGCGGCGCCAGTTCCTCATCAGCTTGCCAAAGGCCACGGCGTCTTTATGTGAGAACTTGTGGAAGGAGTCGGCGGTGTCTTCGATCATGCGTGTCAGCAACAGCGAGCCGCCGTCCTCGAAGACCATGGCGGTCTGGAGGTTGGGCTTGATCCATACGAGACCATGACGATCGAGTTCGAAGTCCTTGACCACGGGCATGTAGTCAACCATCAGGTGGTAGATGGCATGTATATTTGAGTAGTAGCCCGGGAAGAGGATCTCCTCGGTGGCGAGCCCACCACCGACCTCATAGCGACGCTCGACCAGAGCAACCTTTAAGCCCGCACGGGCGAGATAGGCTGCTGTCATCAGCCCATTGGGTCCGGCCCCGATGATAACAGCATCCCAGTCGCTTTCAGCGGGGAACTCAGAGAAGAAACACTGGGGGTGTGGCTGGTCGGTCAGTTCTCTTTTCTGCATATCTTTCCTCCTTGCTGGTCTCACTGAGTAGCCGCTGATGCCGGGCGGTGCGGTATCGCCGATATCTTGCCCTCTTCTGGAATGTACCACGGTGAAGCGTACCACCAGTCGCCGGGCTCGGCTATGCCATCCTCGATGAGGATATGCATCAGGTTGTAGCCGACAGCCATCAGGCACAGTCCTCCGGGGTGCGCTGATGACTGGTGAGAGAGATAAAGGCCTTCGATGTCCGGCACCCGGTAACGTGCTAGTTCGGGCAAGGGACGCTCGTTCCACCACTGGTCCCTGTCACAGCGGATTCCGTACCATGAGCCGCCCATCATTCCGGTGTTGCGGAACTCCTGGTCCCACGGACCGTCTGAGAAAATTTGGACGATGTTGTCCGAATCGATGTTATCTACTACCTGGCTGAGCGCGACTCGCATGTATTCATCCCACTTGGCCTTGTCCTCCATGGCCTCGACGCCGTCGACATTGTACTGCGGTGTCGGAACCAGCATGAACAAGGGCCCATTGATATGGAGGCCGGGTCGCGTACATTGGGGATGACACTCAGCGTAGTTCTCGCTGGCAACCATGCCGTACATCGCCCTCTCCGGAGGGATGGTGAGGCTGCGCTGGTGCCCGAGCACCTCCGTCACGTGTTCGAAGTACAGTTGTCGCGAGTCCATGGGGTAAAACGGACCTGTGAAAGACCCGTAGTCTTCATATTTGTAGTCATCCCTCTGGTACTTGGGGCGGACGTGAAGCCGTTCACGGGTAAGGAAATGGGCCATGTAAAGGCTTCCACCCTTGAGGCTGAGGTCCTTTATCCTCTGCAGGAAACCGTTGTCCAGATGTCGCGGCCCGATCATTTCGAGGAAGGTGGGCTTGATGTGAACGGCGCTTATTACCGCCTTGTCCGCCCAGATCTTCTTCGCACCCCATGTAGCATCGTCCCTCAGCCGCACCCCGACTGCACGCCCATGCTCGATAATGATCTCCTCCACAGGGCAACAGGTGCGCACTATTGCGCCGTGCGCTATGGCGCAACGCAACAGGGCGTGATAGTAGCCGTGGATGTTCCCGCGCGGGGCCACCGGCATGGCGACGGCGGGTGGCAGGACGGTTGCCACGCTGCACAAGGCTGGAATGGCTCCCCCCTCCATGTGGCCGTGCGCTCCTGACACCAGGGCTATGTACGCCTGGTTTACCTTGAAGGGCTCGGTCTCCAGGTACTCGTCCATGAGGTCGAACATCGTCATCTCGAGCAGTTCCCTGGTCCACATGTCCGGCTGGTGCTGCTTGTACACCTGCATAAATGGAATGGTATGATCGTTCAGCTCAACCTCGGGAGGGTGCGGCGGGCACCAGAAGGTGGCCCGCATCAGGTCCTTGAAGAACATGGGCTCGGTTAGCATGCCGCAGATCTTGCCCCATCCCATCTTATCGACATCGGTCACCTTCGACAGACCGTCGGTGGTAAGCATGTATCTGTTCAGGTCCAGAGGTACATACGCACCGGCTTTCCAGTCCATGCGGAAGCCATACCTCCACATCTCCAGCTGATCCCAGCCAGGGGCCGAGCCCCCGTAGTTGGCGATGGCATGTGGCTGGATGCGCACCCCCGCGATGGGCTCCGTGGTTTCCTGCGATCCACCGCACTCCGGCCTCTCCTCCAGCAGGCAGACGCTCAGTCCGCACTTGGCCAGATACGCGGCCGTGGTCGTGCCGTTATGACCCGCACCTATGATTACAACATCATACCTTTCTTCCTTGCTCATATACCCCTCCTGTAGGATGGCGAATTTCAACCAGCTTACACTTATAAGTTACAGCTTTGGCAGATTCACGATGCGGGAATAATAGATAATCGCAGTCAACTATTGTTTGGGTGCAGAAAAGATAAGTCTTATAATCGATATTTGGTATGGTGTAGCCACTGTTTGTTTTACTATTATTTCCTGATGGCCATTGGGAGCAATAACATGTGGGGGGGCACAGTATAGAAGGCTATGTGAGCAACTGACTTAGTTGAGCGATGTCAAATGGGAGTTAAGTATAGCCTCTCTACGGGAGAGGGGTACTGGGGCATTCCCACCATGTGGCATATTGATAAGTGTAGGGGCACGGCGTACGCCGTGCCCCTGCTTAAGTAGTCTTCTTGACGGCACCTGCAATTAGTGGCGGATCAATCTACCTGCTTTCGCTTGGCGGTATCTGGGCTGTTCCAGGATCAAGGAGGCAACGTCCTCTGTCTTGAACCTCCGGTGTCCGCCGGGGCCAATGCGGTATTCCTTTATTAATCCCTTCGCCCCCCACCGTCTCAGCGTGTTACTGTGTATACTGAGCAGGCGGGATGCCTCTCTCATCGTGAGCATGGGGCGTGGCGCTTTGTCTCTCTCCTTACCCATTTTTCTTTTTGATGCCGTATTCATACTTCCACCACCTGCGTCTCGATATTGCAGGAACCTGACTGGAGATTCGCTGAATGCAGTGCTTCGCAAATTTACCATATTCCTGCCACCTTTATCTTAGGATATGGAAACGTTCCTTGTCTGTGACTTTCGTCTCATTAGGAACGTGATGTGGAGGATTTATGGATGATCAGGCGGTCGCCGCTATATTGGGGGATTGATTCTTTGCGTTGCTACATTCTGATCCTGGCAACGGGGTTGCCAGGCAAACCTGGTTTTTCCCCGCTCTTTTGGCATTATACATGGCCTCATCGGCCCTTTGAAGAAGCT
>Ga0209498_1002663_pt1 | contig 10739 bp, 9 predicted proteins | sample WalLakDeSediment_FD_184131 | JGI IMG/M metagenome (GOLD analysis project Ga0209498, IMG submission 184131) | Lake sediment microbial communities from Walker lake, Nevada to study Microbial Dark Matter (Phase II) - Walker Lake 11/02/13 Deep... | ecosystem: Environmental > Aquatic > Freshwater >... | reverse complement strand
AAAAATTTAATAGAGGGGATTCAATATTTAATTGATAAAAAATTGAAATCCCTTTCTGATGCCTGGAAAATGGCCTCATCTATCCCACTTACATTTTTGGATATTTACCCCAATCAAGATGTGGTTATTTTTTCAGTGCAAGAAAACAGAAAAATACATATCCAAAAAGTCATCAAAGAAGGACAGGTCGTCTTTCAACAATCTTTTGATGATTAATAGGGAACATTTAAGATCACGCCGCCGACAAATAAAATAAATGTCGTGAATCTATAAAATGTCGTTTAATTTTTTTTAAAACCAGAAATATTATCATATATTTGTCGCAAATAAATAAATTCGCGACAGTGGAAAATGTAAGTACAAAACGAGATCTTCTAATAATCAAAGGGTTAATAGGCAAATCCCCTAATGGTGCTTCTATTGAAGATATCCTGCATGGGGGAGGCTTGGATTTGGAATTGAGAACCTTGCAGCGTAGGCTTAAAAAGCTGAAAGAAGAGGGAGAGATTTACACTACAGGAGGGTCAAAATCTACCAGATACCATATTTCCTATTCGGATAATCTCGTCAGAGAAAGCGAACAGGAAAAGTTGATCCGACCTAAAAAAGAGGAATTTTCTATTTCCCAAGAAGGTAAAAAAATCATTTCTTACCTTTTAAAGCCAGTGTCAGAAAGGAAAAAAGTTGGCTATAACATGGAGTTTTTAAACTCCTACAGGCCTAATATAGATGTCTATCTCTCAAAAGATGACATCCATAAGTTGACTGTATTGGGGTACACCCATAGTCAACATCAGCCTGCAGGCACACATGCAAGAGAAATCCTCAATAGACTATTGATCGATCTTTCCTGGAACTCCAGTAGACTTGAGGGAAATACTTATTCTTTGTTGGATACCCAAAGGTTACTTGAATTGGGTGAATCTGCAGCCGGCAAATCCTTGGAAGAAGCGCAAATGATCATCAACCACAAGGATGCCATTGAGTTTTTGGTGGATTTGGGAGATGATCTGGACTTCAAACACTATATCTTATTGAATCTTCATGCATTATTGGCCGAAAACCTCATGAAAGAACAATCTTCCTTGGGGAGGTTACGGTCCATGCCAGTAGGCATCTATCAGTCAGCTTACACTCCGCTGTCCATTCCTCAATTGATAGCAACGCAGTTTGAACTCATCTTGAAAAAAGTCAGGGAGATTGAAAATCCTTTTGAACAGGCATTTTTCATGATGGTGCATCTTCCTTATTTGCAAGCTTTTGACGATGTCAATAAGAGGACTTCCAGGTTGGCCTCCAATATCCCCTTGATCAAAAATAACCTTTCACCTATCTCCTTTGTGGAAGTCCCTAAAGAGGTTTATACCAAAGGAATTCTAGGGGTGTATGAACTGAATCAAGTCGATTTATTGAAGGATGTTTTCTTATGGGCTTACGAAAAATCAGCTATACGTTATGCTTCCATTAGGCAAACAGTAAGCGAACCCGATCCTTTCCGAACCAAATACAGGGAGGAAATCAAAAAACTGATTATGACAATCGTTTCTGAAAATCTGAGTCCAAGAGAAGGTTCAGCACTGATTCAATCCACTGCAAACAATCTTCCACAAGAAGACAGCAACCGATTCAGGGAAATGGTAGAATCAGATCTGCTTGCCCTCAATGAGGGTAATTTTGCAAGGTTTAAGATTTCTCTTTCTGAATTTAGAGTTTGGAAAGAAAACTGGTCAAGGAAAGTATAATCTTTCTTTGACCTTTTTTAATTTCAAAAGTGGTTTTGACCGAATTGAAATCCTAATTTTTCTTATTTCGGATATTGTTAGATATTGGATATTTTTTGAAATTATTGGTGATATCACTCGCTATTTGGAGCTTTAGGGCTTTTTTTTAAAGTAGCGTCTATTTAAAAATTAAATAACTTCAACATACAATAAATCATAAATAACCATCATCTATCCATAATTTCTTTCAGAGAAACACTTTTGCCTCCTAATCTCTTGCTTTCATCTGCTGCTTCCATAAAGGCCAGGATTTCAAGGGTTTCTTCTGGTTGGACAGGAACAATTCCGGTATCAAAATATTTTACAATTTCCAACAATAGTGGTTCATATCCTGAATAAGGTCCAAGGACAATATTTTTCTTAGTCGTGAAAACCGTTCCTCCATATTCATGTACCCCCGACCGGGTCCCCCTGAAAGTACCTATTCTACCATCCTTCCAAGTTCCTACCACTATATCGGTATCCTCAGAACTTATTCTAACTACTGACTCACATCCTGTTCCCATAACAGTAAACAAAGTCTCTACGCCATGTATCCCATACCAAAAAAGATCTGGGTGGCTAGGTTCCATGGTGGCGGGGCTAAATGTGTCCGCTCCCAGAACAGTACTCTTGTTGATTTCATCAATTCCTTTAACGTACCGCAATGAGGAGGAAGAAAAAACCGGAATACCATATTGTTCTGAAGCTTCAAATATCTTTACTGCATCCTTTAAAGAAGCTGTCATGGGCTTATCAATAAACATCCTTTTACCAGCTTGAAATACCTCCATTGCCTGCTCTAAATGCAATTTACCATCATTGGTTTCCAATAAGACTACATCCACTTTATCCAAAAGTGCTGCAATAGAATTTACAATCTCAATCCCCATCTCTCTCATTTCTTCGGTATAACCGGGAATTCTATCCATACTGGATTTAATATCCCGATTTCCATAAGGATAGGCTGCCACCACATGATAACCTCTGTAATCCTTATTTCCCTTGTTATAGTTCAGTACATTGGTAAAGGCTATGCTATGAGATGTATCCAAGCCTATTATGCCTACTTTCTTTGCCTTTGAGTCACTATCATTTTCAGCAAGAGATAATTTCGGGTAAACAGAAAGCCCTAAACCCAATGTGTATAGGGATGTAGATTTGATAAAATTTCTTCGGTTGAAATAATACTTCCTAATCATATTTCCTGGCTTAAATAAAACAGCAATTCTGTCTTAATTTATCTAAATTTATTCTTTAAACCCATAAATATATGAAACATGTTGTAGTAGGCTGGTTTGAAATACCGGTAAAAAATATGGAAAGGGCAATGGCATTTTATGAAACTGTATTTGATTGCAAATTAGAAAGGCTTCAGATGGGACCAATTGACATGGCCTTGTTTCCATGGGACCATGAAAAAGGTGGAGCTGGAGGAAGTTTGGTGAAAAACGAGGAGTTCTATACACCCAGTGAAGATGGCGTGCAGGTTTACTTTTCCTCAGAAGATGTAAAAACAGAACTGGCCAGAATAAAAAAGGCTGGAGGAGAAATTCTACAATCCAAAACCCTTATTTCTCCCGAAGTCGGTTATATGGCTCTTTTTATAGATTCCGAAGGAAACAGAGTAGCCTTGCATTCCCTTAAATAATTATTATATCCCTTAAAATTTATCCAATGACCTCAACAATGACCCTCTGATACCTGGTCAGGGATGGATTACCATTATCCTCCACCTGCAAAATAAGATGGATGGTATCCCCTATCCTAGCTTTATCCGGAATGACAAAAAAAGTGTCCGGGGAATTTTTATCCCGAAGCTGCACATAACCTTGCAGGGTTCCTGCCTCCAGGTACTGCCACCAAAGAAAAGTCAGACCATCCCCGTCCGGGTCTTGGGCTGAGCCATTTAGGTGAATAGTTTCTCCCACTTTACCTTTCAGGTCCATAGGGTGATTCAAAGATACCTCCGGAGCATGGTTGGCTTCTTCATAGCTTTTTACACACCAGGCAGCTCTAGCTGCAAAATCATGCTGTATTTCTTTAATCCAACGTGTTTGTGGAAAAGTAGGGTCATCCTTCTCGGTAAATACATTAAAATCTGTTACATGTTTGCCATCCTCCCACCTTCTAGGGTTGTCAGGTGATTGGACAAACCTTCCTCCCCAGCCCCCATAGGAAGGGTTTTCATGACTTCTCAGACCCACATCCAACAGGTAAAAATACGCAGGGGAATCTCCTTCTGAAATAAAATCAAATTGACTTCTTTTATTTTTCTCCATCACCTCTAAGTCTCCATGGTCATGCTCATCATCATTATCGATTTGTCTGCCATCTCCCCAAGTATAATACTCAGCCATTAGGGGTCCCTTATCCAATATGTATCTGGAAAAAAACTCACCGGAAAGATAATATTGCAATTCCTCCGGTACACGCCACGGCCAAGGATAGGCAAAGCACCAGAATTGATCGGAATTATAGATTACCCGTACCTCGGGCCAATTCGGTTCAATATATTTTGTATAGGTGGCATCCTGATCCAAAACAGTGTAAATAATTGCCTTGTCAGAAACCTTTCGATATACCTCTTCCCAATTCTCTTTCCCTTTAAATTCATCCTCAATGGATTTCAGGGCCCTTGCTATGGTATTTGTTCCTCCCCAAACCTGTAGATAAACCGGTCTCTCGTCCTTATCCAACAATATTTTCTTTATCCAATCCGACCCTTCTGTATCTTTCTCCATTTCCCCCTCAAAATCAATATTCCCTACTTTCACCAATCCCAGTAGCTTTTCAGGACTTGGATACCCCGTGTCATGCCGGGTCAGGTTATTATATACATCACCATATTTCCCTATCAAATGCTGCATCCAATCTGTACCTGGCCATCTCAGGTCTTCTCTTTCTCCATAGCGCTCTGCTGTGTTGGGCATTTCTGAGGTAAATAAGGTGCCTTTGCCATCTCCTTTATAATGCCATTGAGAACTACTGTAAACTAAACCCTCAACATCAAATTCATTGGCATATACCAAAAACCGGATAAATGAATCCACATCATCCACCTCACCATCAGTGGTCACTATGGTCCTTGGTTTAGTACTTTTATTCTCTTCTGTAAACTCTTTGGATTCAGAACAAGCCCAAAAAAAAGAAGAAGAAAAGAAAAATATTACCAATAATCTGATGTGCATTTTCATAGGTTTGACGGTTTTGTATTCTGAAATTATTACAAATGACCTAATAAACCAATTTATTTTGGATCATCTACACGATTATAAGTTAAGTGGATAGCAATTGATTTTACCCTTCGCAATACATCTGTAACATACAATGGAAAAAAGTTTGTCCCGCTCTTCATTTTTATGTTATTTATAAGCGTTACCTTATAATCTATAATCCAATCCCATGTCCCTTTTAAAATTTTTCTCAAAATCAAATTACTATCTGACTTTCATCTGTTGTACCGTGTTTTTTATCATGGTTTTACTAGGGATTTTTGCCCGATATATTTTAAAAACACCTATCCTTTTTTCTACCGAGGTGAGTCGAATATTTTTCGTTTGGGCATGCTTCTTTGGGTCTGCTTTGGCATTGGAACAAAGATCCCATATTACCATTACCTTTTTGACTGATTGGTCAAAAATTCCTCAAAAACGTATTCAAGTTTTGGCAAATCTGGCCATTATGGTCTTTCTTTCAGCTATTTTATATAGCTCTTTGATGGTGATTCATAGGTTATGGAATACCTATTTGCCCATAACCGGATGGACACAATCCGTTTTTTACCTCCCTTTACCTTTTATTTCAATGGGTGGGTTGGTTTACCTAACCCAATCTATCTTCAGGCCAAACAAAACGCTGGAAATATGATATTTTTACTATTTGGACTGTTTATTTTATTTGCCTTGATCAGGGTTCCCATTGCTTATTCATTGGGATTGACAGCGCTTTGTTACCTCCTTTTTGGTTTGGATATTCCATTGGAAATGATTCCCCATAAAATGGTAAAGGGCCTGGATAATTATGTGTTCCTTGCTATTCCCCTTTTCTTATTGGCAGGAAGATTAATGAATGCCGGCGGTATCACGCGGGAACTTTTCTCTTTTGCCAGGATTCTTGTTGGGCATTATCGCGGAGGACTTGCCCAGACGAACGTACTCTCAAGCATCCTTTTTTCATGGATGTCAGGAAGTGCCGTTGCCACTATCGGAGCTTTGGGAGAGGTTAATCTCAAGGCAATGAGGGAAAACGGCTTTAATGATAAATTTTCCACTTCCATTATTACCGCTTCTTCTGTTTTAGGGCCCATTATCCCTCCCAGTATCCCCTTCATTATTTATGCTGCCATGACCGAAAATTCAGTGGGTAAGCTGTTTGTGGGTGGTATTATCCCGGGATTGTTAATTGCCGTTTTTCTTTCTTTGATGATTTACTTTGTCAGCTGGAAAAACAATTACCCTAAAGATCCTCCACCACCTGCCTGGTCGATTTTAAAAGGCCTCAAAAAAGCCATCATCCCTTTGATGATGCCGGTCATTATGCTGGGCGGAATTTTGGCAGGAGTATTCACACCAACTGAGGCTGCAGGAGTAGCTGCATTTTATGCATTGGTAATTGGTATATTTTATTACAAGGCCATCAAATGGAAAGATCTACCGGATATATTCGTAGAAACCATGGTGACCACTGCGGTAATTACCTTTATTATCTCAACAACTGCTCCTTTTTCCTATTTATTGACTATAGAAGATGCCGGAGAATCCATCACTGCCTCTGTGATATCTTTTACCCAAAATAAATGGGCAGTCCTATTGTTGATCAACCTTGTTTTACTTCTTTTCGGGGCTATATTGGAGGCCGGAGTTGTCTTGATTCTATTCACCCCTATCCTTTATCCTCTGGCAATTGATTTGGGAATAGATCCTATCCATTTTGGAGTGATCATGGTAGTGAACTTAATGATCGGTGTGGCAACTCCACCGGTGGGCGTATGCCTTTTTATGATGAGCCACATCAGCAAAATAAAGGTAGAAGTATTAATGAAAGCGATCATTCCTTTTTTAATACCCATGTTCCTGGTTTTGTTGTTGGTCACCTATTTTCCTGAAATCTCCATGATATTGGTTAACTATTGGATGAAATGAGAAAAATCCATTTACATATAATCCTGTTGGCTTTGCTATTTTGGAGCTGTAGGTATGCCGAAAATGACGTTAAGGTTTTAAGAGTAGGATTAAGTCATGGGAAAAGCCATTCTTTTACATTGGCATTGGAGCAATTAAAAAAAGAGGTGGAAGCTGAAACCAATGGCCGTATACAGATGAAAATTTATCCCAGTTCCCAATTGGGTAATGAAAGCGAAATGCAGGAAATGCTGATGATCGGAAGTCTGGACATCGCTTTGGCCGGACTGGTCAATAACCATGAGCCTCTTTTTTCAATTCTTGAACTTCCCTATCTGTATGAAAACCGGGAACATGTCAAAGCGGTCAACAATGGTCCTATACTAGAAGATTTGGCTCGTTCCCTCAATAAATTTGGATTCAGGTTAATTGGCTGGTATGAAAACGGATTCAGACATATGACCACCTCTGTCAAACCCATTCACCAGCCCTCGGATTTGAATGGATTGCTGATCCGGACAACCGAAAACATGGCACATATACAGACCATAAGGGCCTTGGGGGCAATTCCTACACCATTGAGTTATTCAGAACTTTACACAGCCCTGACACAGGGAATGGTGGATGGACAGGAAAATCCACTGCAGAACATTTGGACCGGTAAATTATATGAAACACAAAAATATGTGGCCATGACAGGCCATATTTTCAATTGCGTCTATGTACTGATAAGTGATAGAACCTGGAATAAGTTGGATGAACAGGAACAAAAAATCATTCAAACTGCCCTAAGAAAATCAATAGACTGGCAATTGGCTTACCTAGAGGAATTGGAAAAGGAACTTCAGGGAAAAATAGAAAATGAAGATGTTGTTTTCACTTTTCCTGATAAAAGCCTTTTTGAATCCAAAACCCTACCCGTATATGATTATTTTATAAATTTATATGGCAAGGACGCAGAAAATCTGATCAATAATATCAAAGCACTCAAAAAAGAGTAATAAACATTGAACCCAACATATCATAATGAAGAACAGCAGAAGGAAATTTATCCAAAAAACAGGCAGCTCTGCGCTGGGATTAGGTTTGTTTTCAATCATTCCCTCCAAAGTATGGGCATCAACTACCGCTCCCAATGACCAGATTAACGTCGCATTAATCGGATGCAATGGGCATGGATTCAGTATCTTAAGACATCACCTCAACATTGAAGGGGTAAACTGTGCTGCGATTTGTGATGTGGATGAAAATGTTCTGGGCAGAAGGATCAAAGAGGTCCAGGATGCTTATGGTCAAAACCCAAAACCCTATAAGGATTTCAGAAAACTCCTTGAACAAAAAGATATCGATGCTGTCATTGTGGGAAGTCCGGACCACTGGCATTGCCTCCATATGGTTTCATCTTGTGAGGCAGGTAAAGATGTTTATGTGGAAAAACCCTTAGCCAATACCATAGGAGAATGTGCCCTTATGGTAGAGGCAGCTGAATACTACAAAAGAATTGTTCAGGTAGGCCAACAACAACGCAGTGGTTATACATTCAGTGAGTCGATAAAAATGATTAGGTCAGGTGAAATCGGAAAACTGAGGAAGGTAAACATATGGTCCAATTTCAATTATGGGTCAGGAGCCTTACCTGCGGAAGATGGTCCAGTGCCAGAGGGTGTGGATTATGATTTTTGGCTAGGGCCTGCACCGAAAAGGTCTTTCAACAAAAACAGGTTCCACGGAAGTTGGAGACATTTCTGGGATTATGGAGGAGGTTTAATGTCCGATTGGGGCGTTCATCTTTTGGACATGGGGGTTTGGGCCATGCAAAAGCCTGCTGCTCCCGCCCAAGTATTAACACAAGCCAGTAATACTTCCACAGATATCAGGCAAAGGGAAACATTTGACAGCATGTCTGTGCTTTATCCCCATGATGAATTTACCATTCAATGGGACATGTTGGGAGGATTACAACAAGGGCCTTTTGAAAAACCTTATGGGGTCGCCTTTATTGGAGAAAAAGGGACCATTGTGGCGGATAGAAGAAGTTTCCAGCTTTTTCCGGAATGGGACGGAGAAAAACAAGCTCCAAAAATAAGTCCACTTAAATTTACCGAGGGAACTGAATCCCATAATTTACATGTGAAAAATTTCCTGGACTGTGTGAAGAGCAGGGAAACACCCATTTGCCCTCCAGAAACCGGAAGAATTGCGGCGCTTTATGCCCACATCCCCAATATTGCAGGAAGAATAAATGAGCCTTTGTTGAATTGGGATGACGGTAGGAGGATATTTACAAATTCCACAAAAGCCAATGATTACATTCTTCCGGAATATCGGGGACCTTGGAAATTACCCAAAATCCCAAAAGGGAAATAGAATGCATTTCATTCAAATAACTTGAAAACAGGATTTGGTATGTGTGCTTGATGTAACAATATTTTCATTTCCTGTAGGATTTCAGGATGCACCGAAGCAAGATTATTGGCTTCGGATGGATCTTCCTTCAAATTGTAAATTTCAATAGGGGCTTCAGGATTGTTCCTTATGTTGTACCGCACCGCTTTCCAATCCCCTTTCCTTATGGCCTGTCGTCCCCCTAATTCCACAAACTCCCAATACAGATAATGATGCTGCTTTTGATCTGATTCCCCTTTCAGTGTCGGCAAAAATGAGATACCGTCAATACCTTCAGGAACTTCATGACCAATAATCTCCGCAAAGGTGGGGAGTAAATCCCAAAAGGCTGAAACATGATCATTGATACTTCCTTTTTGGATGACACCAGTCCATTTAACAATTAAAGGTGTCCTTATGCCTCCATCATATAAATCCCTTTTGTAACCCCTATAAATACCGTTACTATTGAAGAAATCCGGATCATTGCCCCCTTCCCGATGCGGTCCATTGTCTGACGCAAAAACAATGATGGAGTTTTCTGTTAATCCCAGATCCACCAGTTTTTGGATCAACTCACCTACCTGACGGTCAAGGGTAGAAACCATGGCAGCATAAGTTGCACGGGGGTAGGGGTTTGATTGATAACCCGGAACAGCGATATTTTCAGCTCCATAATCCCAGTCGGAAGGTGCGATAAATGGCTTTTCTTCCCCAAACTTTTCTCTGTAATAAGATAGCAACGCCTCATCAGAAACTGCCAGTTCAGCATGGGGCATGACCATGGGAACAAACATGAAGAAGGGATTTTCTGCATTCTCTTCTATGAATTTCAAAGATTCCTGATGGATCAGATCCGGAGCATAGGTGCTTTTTGAGGTCCAGTCATTCCCTGGAAGAAAAACCTGTTGCCTGTTATCCCATAAGTATTCAGGAAAGTACCTGTGGGCGATTCGCTGGCAATTGTATCCATAAAACCGATCGAATCCTTGGTTATTGGGGTCTCCTGTGGTTTCAATAAAACCCAGTCCCCATTTACCAAATGCCCCAGTGGCATACCCTGAATTTTTGAACATCTTGCCCAAAGTCAATAATGTATCCGGCATGGGATACTGGCCTTCCGGTTGGATTTCAAAATTTCCCCTGATGGGTGTATGTCCGGTATGTAGCCCGGTCATAAGCGCTGACCTGGATGGTGCACAAACGGTGGTTCCGGTGTAATGGTTGATAAACAACATCCCCTCTCCTGCCAATCGGTCTAGATTTGGTGTCTCGATTTTCTCCTGTCCCAATACGCCCAGGTCCCCATACCCCAAATCATCGGCCAGGATAAAGATTATATTGGGCCTTACTTGGTTGGTTTGACTCTTTTTATTTTGGCCCGATTGGCATGAAACAAAAAAATAGAGAGCGTTGCAAAAAAAGAGAATTATCCATTTGTTTTTCATTGTCAATTAAGATGGATTTAAAA
>Ga0209498_1002662_pt1 | contig 10739 bp, 8 predicted proteins | sample WalLakDeSediment_FD_184131 | JGI IMG/M metagenome (GOLD analysis project Ga0209498, IMG submission 184131) | Lake sediment microbial communities from Walker lake, Nevada to study Microbial Dark Matter (Phase II) - Walker Lake 11/02/13 Deep... | ecosystem: Environmental > Aquatic > Freshwater >... | reverse complement strand
GGTCGGGCGCCTCGAGCAGGTGCCAGGCGGCCATGCAGATGAACTCGCGGGTGGTCGCCATCCCCGCCGCGCCGTAGGTGATGCACTCGATGAGGATCTCGACGCCGCGGTAGCGCTTGGCGAGCAGGTGGCTGATGACGTCCTCCCGTGGCTCGCGGCGCCGTGCCGCGATCGCGGGCCGCACGTCGAGCAGGTAGAACCACCACATCCGTGCCTGCGCCACGAACAGCGCCAGGGCGCGGCGCGCGGGCGCCGCCGAGGTGAGGCGTTCCAGCGAGAGGACGGCCTCGAGTCGGTGCGCCATGCCCGGGCGGCGGGCGTTGGTCAGGCCGACGACGCGCGCGGCGACCTCCACGGCCAGCGCCAGGCTGACGTCGTCGAGGTCGGCGCTGCCCGTCGTGCGGAGCTCGTGGACAAGCGTGTCGCTCAGCTCCGTCATCAGCGTCCGGTAGCGCTCGTCCACCGTCTTGGGCGTGAAGAAGCGGGCGATGGCGGTGCGCTGCTCGCGGTGCTCGGCGCCGTCCTGGAAGAGCGCTGGCTGGCGCAGCGAGCTGCGGCCCGCGAGCTCGGCGTTGAAGCCGGCCTGGCGGGTGGCGTCGGCGTCGCGCAGGACCTGCCGCACGGCACGGTACGAGCGCAGGTGCCAGACCTCACCGCGGCGCTCGATGGCGGGGGCCGTCGTCTGCGGGTCTGGGTCGCTCTTGCGTTGCGAGCGGGGCGGGGGTTGGCGTACGGTCGTTCGCGGCGTCGTCACGGGACCCCTCGCTCGTCCCCATGGTAGCGCCCCGGCGACCCGGGCCCGAACCCGCGGTGAACGGGCCGACGTCGATGCCCCGCGGAGTCCGGAGCGGCGCCTCAGTACCGCAGCGTCAGCGCGACGCGCTGGTGCCCCTCGAGCGCACCGTCGTCGACGAAGACCACCTCGCCCTGCTTGGCCAGCACGAGCTCGATGAGGTCGTCCGCGGCGTCCGCCATGTTGGCGCCCGCGTTGCCCTCGTCGACGAGGTGCAACTGGCCCGCGGCTTCGTCGAGGCGCGCGGCCTGGTGGTAGTTCTGCTCGACCAACAGCAGCTCGCCGCGCCCCTCCCCGGCACGGCGCCACGCCTCGCCCAGCCCGGAGGCGAAGCGCTGCGCGCCGACGGCGGCGTCGAGGGCGTCGAGCGCGCGTTGGCGCTTGACCGACAGCGCGTCGGCGACCACCGGCCACACCAGCTTGCCGAGTTCGTGCGCCGGCGTCTGGTCGTGGTTGCCGGTCACCGTGGCGACGATGCCCTTCTGGGAGGTGACGCTCTGGTAGTGCGACAGCCAGCGCTCGACGCCGACGACGCAGACCGACAGCGGGTCGGCCTTGACGAAGGGTGCGAGCGCCTGGTCGACGCGGCGGAAGAACTGCTGGTGGTGCTCGTCCTCGTACCTCGACTTGTCGATCAGCTTCGGCAGGGACGCGGCGCCGCCGGGGCCGGTGTGGACCATGGGGAAGCCGCCGCCGCGCACCTCGACCAGCGTGTCGCGCACGCCCTCGAACAGCCGGGTGGGCTGCTCGGAGAGGGCCAGCACCCAGTAGCGCGGCGAGCGGTTCAGGGCGAACACCAGGTCGCGGGTAGCGAAGGTGTCGTCGATGACCACCCGCGGCGTCAGCGGCACCGGCAGCAGGTAGGCGCCGGCGTGCTCCGCGCTGACGAAGATCGCCAGTCCGTCGAGGGTGCGGCGCAGGTCGAGGGCGGCCACCTGTGCCTCGAGCCGCCGCAGGAGCGGCGCCGCGTCGCGCTTGCCGAGCAACTCGATGAGGCGATCGGTGGCCTCGCCGACGAGGTTCTTCAGAACGATGGGGTCGCGCTTGTTGTCGGGCGACGTGCGATGCGTGGGGAGCAGGATGCTGACGGATGGGTGGCTGCGGTGGCGCTGCAGCTCGAGGACGTCTTGGCGGTTCATGTCGCCTCCTTGGAGGGTGCACTCAGGTACCCCGACGCTACCAGGCGGGCGCGGGGGGCGTCGCGTCGCTGGGCACGCGGCCGGCGCCGGCGGCCCGGCCGCCGGGCACCCCGGGACGGGACCGACGCACGGTCGCCCGCGGGTGTGACCGATGCACGGCTACCCACGCCCGGCGCTGGTATGTGTCTGGCCAACTCGCAGCGCCCGCCGTGCCGGGCCCGAGGGAGACCCGATGACCGGACGTTCCCTGGGTACGCTCTTGCTCGGTGTGGCAGCCATCGTCATGGCCGCCTGCAGCGGCCCCGGCGGCGGCCCCGAGCCCGATCCCGTTTGGCTGCTCGTCTCGGACTACTGGGACGGCAAGGTCCAGGTGCTCTCGACCACCGGCGACCTCGACGCCATGGCGCGCGGCACGCCGCTGAACGTCGGCGCCGCCAGCGGCCCCTGCGGCGTCGCGGTGGGCGCCGGCGACCGCCTCTACGTGGCCGACTACGACAACGGGGAGATCGTCGTCTACGCGCTCGCGTCGGCGTTGGCCGGCGGCTCGCCGGCGCGGCTCGCCACCCTGAACTCGCCCGAGATGTCCGGCCCCTGCGGCCTCGCGTTCGACAGCACGGGCGCCCTGTGGGTCGGCGACTACAACGAGGAGTACGTGCTTGCCTTTCGCGGCGTCGCCACGCTCAGCGGGAACCAGAACCGCGCGGCCGACGTGGTGCTGACCGTCGCCGACCCCGGCGCCGGCGTGCTCCCCTGGTACGGCATCTACCAGGTGCTGGTCGACGCGCAGGACAGGTTGTGGGTGCTCGACCACGACTCGGAGACGATCACGCGGATCGACGGCATCACGTCGCTGAACGGCAGCGTTCTCGACCGCGTCCCCAACCTGCAGATCATCGAGACCATCGCCACGAGCCCGCCGCCCGGCGGCGACTACACGCTGTACGACCCGGCCAGCATCGCGGTGGACGCCGCGGGCCGCCTGTACGTCGGCAACTGGGGCGAGGACTACGTTACCCGCTTCGATGGCGCCGGCGCCCTGACGGGCGTGCACTACCCGCAGGGGAGCGCCTACCTGGTGGTCACGGGGGTCGAGTACCCCTACCTGGTCGCGCTCGACGCCGAGGGCGCCCTGTGGGTCGGCAACGAGGAGAAGGTGGCGCGGGTCATGAACCCGGCTTCCGGCGCGGGGACCCGCATGCTCACGCCGACGCGCACCGTCACGTACTCCAGCGTGGGCGGCAACGACGGCGGCGGCATGACCTTCGTGCCGATGCCGCCGGGACTGGGCTTCTAGCGGCGGGCCGCGACCCGGCGCGTCTCGCGGGGCGGTCGGCGGTGGCCGGCCGGCCCGTCGCGTCGGCGGTCAGGCCACCTTCGACGCCGCCCGCGTCAGCCGCTCGCACCCCTCGTCGATCAGTGCCGGCGTGACGTTGAGCATGGGGGCGATGCGCAGCACGTTGCCCCAGCGGCCGCCCTTGCCGACGAGCAGGCCCTCGTCGCGGGCGGCGTTCACGAGCGCGTTGGCGCGTGCCGGGTCGGGCTCGGTGGTGCCGGGGCCCACGATCTCGACGCCCTGCATGAGGCCCATGCCGCGGACGTCGCCGATGAAGTCGTGGGTGGCCATGAGCAGTTCGAGGTGCTCGCGCAGGCGCCCTCCCTGGGTCTCGGCGTTCTCCCACAGCCGGTGTCGCTCGATGAACTCGATCGTGGCCAGCGCCTGCGCCATCGAGACCGGGTTGCCGCCGAAGGTCGACAGCGTCAGCGCCTTCACCGACTCGGCGACCTCGGGCGTCATGACCGTGGCGCCGACGGGCGCGCCGTTGGCGATGCCCTTGGCGAAGGTGACGATGTCGGGCTCGACGCCCCAGTGCTCGATGCCGCACCAGTATCGACCGGTTCGGCCCCAGCCGGTCTGGACCTCGTCGATGATCAGGAGGCCGCCGGCCTCGCGAACGAGCGGTTCGACCCGGCGGAAGTAGTCGGGCGGCGCCACCGCGAAGCCGCCGACGCCCTGGATGGGCTCGGCCATGAAGGCGGCGATCTTGCCGTCGGTGCAGGTGGCGAGGAAGTCGGCGAGGTCGTCGACGAGGAAGTCGAGGTAGGCGTCGTCGGTCATGCCGGCCGGCTTGCGGAAGGGATTGGGGCTGCGCACCTGCTTGATGTGACCGTCGTACACGCCGCCCTGCTTCCAGTTGGCGTGCGCGGTCATGGCCATCATCGAGGCGCTGCGACCGGCGTAGGCGTGCCGCAGCGAGACGACGTCGCGGTTCCCCGTGAAGGTGCGGGCGGCCAGGATCGCCATCTCGTCCGCCTCGGTGCCGCTGTTGGTGAAGAAGGACACCGCGAGGCGGCCGGGGGTGATGGCGGCGAGCTTCTCGGCGACCTGGATGGTGATCTCGTTGAGGTAGAGGGTGCTGGTGTGCCCCACGGTGCGCATCTGGCGGACGGTGGCCTCGACCACGTCGGGGTTGGCATGCCCGACCGAGACCGTGAGGATGCCGCCGAAGAAGTCGAGGTAGCGGTTCCCCTCGACGTCCCACAGCCAGTCGCCTTGGCCGCGCGCGACCGCGAGCGGGCGGTCGCCGTAGTACAGCATGCGGCTCTGGACCGGGAGCAGCACGGCGCGCTGGCGGGTCAGGAGGGTGGCGGCTACGCCGACGGTGGACGACGGATCGGTGGCGAGGGTGTCGACGGCCATGGGCTCCTCCTCCGCGCGGCGCGCGCCGCCGCCGTCGGCGGGGGTCGCGGCGTTGCCGGGGGTCAGCCCCGACGATAGCGCGCGGGGCGCGGCCGGTGGGCACCCACGTCGGGACGGACGGGCGCATCGGACAGCCAGGGCACCGCCACGGCATCGAGCTGGGCGGCGGGGTGCCCGATCCCGAAGCCCTGCACGTGCGTCACGCCCAGGCCGTCGAGCGCCTCGACGTGCCGCGGGTCCTCCAGCCCCTCGGCCACGACGATCGTGTAGCGTCCGGCGGTCGCGCGGACCGCCTCGGCCGTCGCGGCACGCCGATCCGGGTCGACGAGGGCCGCCAGCACGCTGCGGTCGAGCTTGATGCCGTCGACCGGCGCGTGGGCGCGCGACTCGAGGTCGAGGTCGTCGAGGGTGAGGTCGTCCAGGATCACCAGGTCGCAGCGCTCGGCGAGCGCCTCGAGGCTCGACCACAGCCCCCCGACGTCGCGGTAGCGCTGCTCGGTGACCTCGACGATCAGCCGCCCACGCAGCGCCGGCAGCACGCCCTCGAGCGACGCCAGCGCGTTGGGGTGGACGACCTGCCGGGGGCTGAGGTTGATGCTCAGGCGGGCGTGGGTGTCGCGCTGCAGCACGGCGGCCGCATGGTCGACGGTGAAGCGGGTGAAGGTCGGTTGGCGATGCGGCCCGAGCCAATACGGGAGCACGTCGAGCGGGCCGCGGATGGTGCCGTCGGGCAGGTGCCAGCGCACCAGCGCCTCGTGCCAACCAGCCAGACCCGGCTGCAGGGGCGCGACCGGCTGGTACTGGAAGCCGAGCTGCTCGAGTGACGGGGGCGGGTGAGGGGGATCGGCCATGGGTTCGGACGTGGTGCGCCCGCCCGGGTGGGCGGGCGCAGACTCCCATCAGGAAGGCGCCGCCGGAAGGCTGCCACCGAACGCGGCGGACGCCCCGAGGGACGAGGTCTCGTCCTGACGGACGAGGGCTCGTCCTGTCGGACGAGGTCTCGTCCTGTCGGACGAGGTCTCAGCCGGCGTCTGGGTCGCCGGGTTGACCGGAGCTGCCGGCCAGCAGGAGCGCGGGGGCCAGGGGGCTGGCGCCCACGTCGATGTCGCCGGGCTGGCCCGAGCTACCCGCCATGGAGGCCGGCACGGCGGCGCCGACCGTGGCGGTGGCCATCCCCAGCACGACGAGGGTGGCGAGGGTGATGCGGAGCGCGCGGGTGAGGAACGGCATGGTCACCTCCCGAGATGCCGCACCGTAGCCGCGACCCCGCTCCAAGAGCGCTTCATGCCGCCTCCGAAGCATGGTGCGGGGTTGGAGCGGGCCCTCGCGTACTCTCCGGCACGCCAGGGAGGTGTTCATGACCCACATCGAGGCGCGACGCCGGATCGAGGCGTCGAGCGGGTTCGACATCCGGGACGGCCGCGTGTGGCTGCGCGAGGTGCGCTGGCTGCGCGCCGTCGACCAGCTGCGGCACGAAGGGGCCGAGGCGCCGGAGCCGGTCGCGAGCGCGTGGGACCCGGCCTGGGCATTGGGCCGAGGCGGGGCCAACGGACTCGGCACGCGGGTGTCACCGCTGCCGTAACGACGAGGGACGGGCCCCTCGGGGGCGCGCTATCGTGCGGGCGTGTGGCTCACGCGTCAGCTCGACGCGGTCCTCGACGCCGATCGCCCCGTGCTCCTGGTCGGTGGTGAGCGGTACGGCGTGCCGTTCGTCCTCGACGCGCTGCGTGTGCGCCGCCGCACGGCCTGGTGGACGTTGGCACTGCGGGCCGCCGAGGACGACGTCGCCCAGGGGAACGCCCTGGCCGAGGCGCTGAACCGGGTCCTGGAGGCGCCGCTCTTCGCCCAGGCGCTGCCCTACCGCGCGCACGTCCAGGGACTTCGTCACCACGCGGAGGACCTGCGTCCATTGTGGCTCGCGGTCACCGCCGAGGTCGCCGACGCGCCCCTGCTGGGCGAGCTCGTGGGGCTCCACGACGCCGGTTTCGGCGTCGTGATCGACCTGCGCGGCGCCGACGTGCCGCCCGCCCACGCCTGGGTCCACGGTTGCCGGGTGATCGGGCCCGATCGGCTGCGGCTCTCGCACGAGGAAGCCGCGCAGGTGATGCCGGGCGGCCTCGGCCTCGAGCGGGTGACGGCGTTGTGGCGCTCGTGCGGCGGTCGTTTCACGGAGCTCATGCGAAGCGCCCACGAGGCGATCGAGCTGCCGCGCCTGCGCGTGCCTGCGCCCGAGGGCGCCCTGCTCCCCGCCGGCCGGGGCGAGGCCGTGCCTACCCCGTTGGCCGTGCGCGCCATGGCGCGCGACGGCGCCTGGATCGAGGCGCTGGAGCTGGCCGTGCTCGGCGCCCCCGAGTTGGTCGACGACGTGCTGCGCATGGCCGGTCCCGCGTACCACGAGCGCGGCCTCACGCGGCGGTTGCACCTGCTGCTCTCCGCGCTGCCGCCGACCTATGCACGCCAGGAGCGGGTGCTGGAGTGGCGGCTGCTGGCGGCCCTGGACGCCGGCGAGCTGCCCTCGGTGGCGCACGACGTCGACGCGCACCTGGCCGCGCACGTCGCGCCCGAGCTGCGGGCGCGACGCGCGGGCACCCTCCCGCCCGCGGAGGGCTTCGCGCTCGCGGCCCACGCGGTGGAGGCCCGCAGGACCCCGCTCACGCTGTGGCAGTTCGGGCGCATGCATCCCGACTTCGGCGCGGCCGCGAGGCTGCTGGAAGAGAGCGTCCGCCTCGCCGAGGACTTCGGGACGCCACACGAGGTGGCGCGCAACGCGGGCACGCTGGCGGCCAAGCTGCTGCACGTCGGCGAGTTCGCCCGCGCCCGCGCCTGGTCGCAGTTCGCGTTGGGCGTGTTCGACCAGCACCAACTGCGTGACGGAGCACGCCGCTTGCGGTTGGTGAACGACCTGGCCTTCGCGCGCCTGCTGACGGGCGACCTGGCGGGGCTCCGGCGCGGCCTGGCGGACACCGCGGCCGCGTTGGCGGGCGCCATGCCGGCGGTGGCCGACCTGGTCCGCGGCACGTGGGCGGCCGTCGAGTTGGTGAGTGACCGGCCCGCGGCCGCGCTGGAGCTGTTGCGCCCACTGGTCGAGGCGGCGCCCCGCGACCGCCGCGCGGCGTTCGCGCAGCAGGCGGTGCGGGTACTGCTCGAGCTGGGACGCGTCGGCGAGGCCGCCACGGTCGCGGCCGACGCCGTCGAGCTGGCCGAGGGCATGGGCAACCACGCGCGCCGCGTCGCCCGCCTCGCGCGCGGCATGGCCGATACCGTCGCGGGGGCCCTCGGCGGCGCCGAGGGCGGCCAGGTGGCGTTCGAGCGCGCCCGCGACGACCTGCTCGCCGTCATGACCGCGGGCGACATGGCGGCGGAGCTGCGGCTGCCGGCCGCGCTGCACTACCTGGTCGCCAGCGGTGGGGCCGCCCACCACGTGCCCGACGACCTGGCGCGGCTGCTCGGCACGCTGCATCCGGTGGCGCTGCGCCTCTTCGCCGGTCCCGCCGCCGTGTTCGCGCCCGTGTGGGATGCGGTCGGCGGTGGGGGTCCGGCGCTGCGCCTGCGCTTCTTCGGGGAGGTGGCCTGCCGTCTGGAGGGCACGCCGGTCGGCCTGCCGCCACGGCTGGCGGAGGCGGCCCTAGCGCTGACGCTGCACCCCGAGGGTCTCTCGCGGGACGCGCTCAACGACTTCCTCACGCCCGACGGCCAGACGCCCTTCAGCAGCGGCGGGCTGCGCGGACTGCTCACGCGGCTCCGCGCCCTGCTCCCGGTCAGCGAGGCGCCCTACCGTTGGGCCGTCGCGTTCGCGGCCGACGTCGCGGACGCGCGCTCGCTGCTGGCCGAGGGCCGCGTGCGCGAGGCGATCGCGCTGTGGCAGGGGCCGCTGCTGCCGCTCAGCGATGCCCCGGGCGTGCGCGAGGCGCGCGAGACGCTGGAGGAGGCGCTGCGGCAGGCGGCGCTGCTGAGCGGCGACGCCGACGCCCTGTTCGAGCTGGCCGACCGGTTGGGCGACGACCTGGCGTTGTGGGAGGCGGCGGCCGCGGCGATGCCGCCCGGCGACCCGCGGCTGGCCCTGGCGCTGGCGCGCGAGCGCCGCCTCGCGCGGGAGTACGCCTGACGCTGGCCGGCGGCGGTGTCCCGCGCGCCGGCGGCGGCGGCCGGGTCGCGCGCCGGCTGCGGCGGCGGGCCCGCGCGCCATCCACGCCGTCGTGGCCGCGCTGGCGTGGGACCGGCCGAGCGGCATACCCTGGCCCCCATGAGCGTTCCCCACGCCCCCACGACCGTCGTCGTCGCCGAGGGCGACGGCATCGGGCCCGAGATCACCCGTGCCACCCTGCGCATCCTCGAGGCCGCCGGCGCCCGCATCGACTGGAAGCCGGTCGTGCTCGGCGAGGTGGCGTACGAACGCGGCGTCGCCACCGGCGTGCCCGACGACGCCTGGAGAGCGCTGCGGCGGCACAGGGTGCTGCTCAAGGGGCCCATCACCACGCCGCAGGGCGGCGGCTACAAGAGCGTCAACGTCACGCTCCGCAAGAGCCTGGGCCTGTACGCCAACGTGCGCGAGACCAAGTCGTACGGCCCGTACGTGCCGACGCGCCACGCCGACATGAACCTGGTCATCGTGCGCGAGAACGAGGAGGACCTCTACGCCGGCATCGAGCACCGCCAGACGCGCGAGGTCACGCAGTCGCTCAAGTTGGTCAGCCGGCCCGGAACCGAGCGCATCGTGCGCTTCGCATTCGCCTACGCCCGCGCCTACGGCCGCCGCAAGGTCACCTGCATGACGAAGGACAACATCATGAAGCTGACCGACGGCCTCTTCCACCGGACCTTCGACGCGGTCGCGGCCGAGTACCCCGACCTCGAGGCCGAGCACCTGATCGTCGACATCGGCGCCGCGCGCCTCGCCGACACCCCGGAGCGCTTCGACGTCATCGTCACCCTCAACCTCTACGGCGACGTCCTCTCCGACATCGCCTCGCAGATCGCCGGCTCGGTCGGGCTGGGCGGCTCGGCCAACGTCGGCGACGGCGTCGCGATGTTCGAGGCGGTGCACGGCAGCGCCCCCGACATCGCCGGGCGGGGCATCGCCAACCCGTCGGGCATGCTGCTCGCGGCCGTGCAGATGCTGGTGCACGTGGGCCAGGCGGAGGTCGCCGAGCGCATCGGCAACGCCTGGCTGCGCACGCTGGAGGACGGCGTCCACACCGGCGACCTCTACCGCGTCGGCACCAGCATCGAGCGGGTCGGCACCGACGGCTTCGCCGACGCCGTCAACGCGCGGCTGGGCGAGGACCCCAGGCACCTCCCGCCGGTGCACTACCGCAGGCACGACCTGCGGGTCGAGGTGCCCGAGCCGCCGTTCGAGCGCAAGGAGCTGCGTGGCGTCGACGTGTTCGTCGACTGGGACGAGGCGGGTCGGGATCCCGAGGTCATCGGCCCGGCGCTCGCCGCCGCCGCGCGCGCGGTCGGCTGGTCGCTCAAGATGGTCACCAACCGCGGCGTCAAGGTGTGGCCCGAGGGCTTCGCGGAGACCTCCTGCACCGACCACTGGCGCTGCCGCTTCCACCCCGCGGACGGCGGCGTGCCCGGCTTCGGGGCGGTGCTGGAGCTGCTGGCCGCCGTCCACGGTGCCGGCCACGAGGTCATCAAGACCGAGCACCTCTACGACTTCGACGGCCTGCCCGGGTACTCGCTGGGGCAGGGCGAGTAGGCGCCTCTTCTCCCCATTTCGTCGGAGCCCGCTACACCCGATGGCGGAGGCGGACCGACGCCGTGCGCGGCTACCCTGGGTCCACAGGAGGTGGGTACATGGTGGTCGAGATGCGCGCCGTGGAGAAGCGTTTCGGCGACGTGCAGGCGCTCGCGGGCGTCGACCTGGCGGTGGCGCCGGGCGAGGTGGTCGGCTTCCTGGGGCCGAACGGGGCCGGCAAGACGACGTCGATCCGGGTGATGCTCGGCCTCACGCCGCCGACGCGCGGTGAGGCGCTGCTGTTCGGCGGGCCACCCGACCGCCGCGAGGCGCGGGGCAGGGTCGGCGTCATGCTGCAGGAGTCGGGGGTCCCGACCTCGCTGCGGGTGCGTGAGTTGGTGTCGCTGTTCGCCCGCTACTACCCGTTCG
>Ga0209498_1002661_pt1 | contig 10743 bp, 17 predicted proteins | sample WalLakDeSediment_FD_184131 | JGI IMG/M metagenome (GOLD analysis project Ga0209498, IMG submission 184131) | Lake sediment microbial communities from Walker lake, Nevada to study Microbial Dark Matter (Phase II) - Walker Lake 11/02/13 Deep... | ecosystem: Environmental > Aquatic > Freshwater >... | reverse complement strand
AATGGGAGGCAAGCGGAAGGATTCCCGCACCTTGTCCCGGTTGTTTTTGCTGTACTCCTGAAACAACTGATCCGTTCTCTGCTCGCTCGTTAGCGGCTTGACTTCCACTCGCGGCGTGGCCGAATCGAAGCCCTCATACCCGCTATCAGCCTCCAAGATCAGGAATCTGCTGTAGTTGGATTTGCCTCGAATCTGCTCATCTACAAATTGCTGTATTCTTGTGACCGTCTCTTCCGTCAGATAGCCATTGGACACCGTAACAATCATGGAAGGTATGTTGTTGTTATCAAAGGTGATATAGTTGATCTCATCAGCGGCCCGATCCCCGAAAATGGTGATCAAATTGCCCACGAAACGGGGCAACCCATATGGGCTCCGGGGGCAATATAGCTTGAAGTGAATCAGCTCCGTGGCCGCTTCCTCCGGCGCTACATCCCCCCTTTCGCCAGTTCTCCACGACATCGGCCGCGGATCGCCGTATTCCTTGAACCAGATCTTCGGAATTGTCCCGGACTCATCCATCAGCGCAAATCGGCGAAACCTTCTGCGGATGGCGATTTCTCGAATGACGATGCGTCCGTTTTCGTCAGCCCATCGTTGCTTGACGGACACACTTGTCAGCTCTGTATCATTTTTGGCCAATCGGATCCGGTGCGATTCAATGTGATTGAGCCCCTGTACGTTCCCCAATATCGGGTTGCGAATCACTTCCCAATAAGCGTTTCCCGTCACTTCCAAATCCCGCCTCTTCTTGCGGCGCAGATCCGTGAACGTATCAACAGGATGGCAATTTTGAAGAAAATTGGTGATTCGGATTCGCTCCGCTTGGATGGCCGCGGCCACATTCGGATCGGTCTCCTGTTGCTCTTTGGGCATATTCACGTCCAGGTGCCAACCGAAAGCATCAATGTTGATCTCCATGGCTTCGATGAGTTGGCTCAAAACCGTGGACTTTTCCGGCAACATCGTTAGCGCCAACGGATCAAACGGGGGCACAATCAGATCCCCTTGGCCCATCGTCAGCCCCTCGAAATCCATTCGCTTCCTTAGCACTTCCGGCGCGGACTGAAACTTGTCCCCTATAACCAACGCCTTGACGATTTGACGATTTGACGCTTGCTCTTTCTCCGCCCCGGCTTCCGTGTGCTCTTGACGAATGGATCTGGTCTCCACTCGAATCGACTTGTTGGGGCCGCCGTTATCTTTCGACATCATCAACCCTTTCTTTACAGCAGCCCTAGCGGCTTGCTTCTGGCTTTTCTGCCGCGACGCTCCGCCGCCGTAACAGCGTGATCCAGCGAATCAAACAAGTCATCGCGGCGGGAATCCGGGAACTCAATGAGTTGGTCGATCAGCTCTTGAACTTCGTTATTGGGCTTGGGTTGAAATGTAATCATCCCCGCTTCAAATCGCGAAGCCAGATCCCAAGCACGGGCCACTTTTCCCTTCGTGGTAGGGATGGGCACCACTGACAAATCCGGGCGCCGCCGGATCAGCTCTTGATATTGCGCCAGCTGATAGCCGTTGGTTTCCACTCCAATCCGCGTTACTCCCCACTTGTCCGCCATCTCTATGATTTTGTCCGTTTGGGCTCGAAAAACGTGACGACCGTGATATGCGTCCAACACCCGAACCCGGACCCGGGGAGCGAATCGCCGCGCTTGTTTCCTGGCGGTTTCCCGTCTCACTAGGCGCACGCTGGAATTCGGAGATGCCAATTCAGATCGCATCTCCTCCAATGATTTCCCGCCAATGGCGCTCCTGGTTACTTCTACCAACTTCGCATCATCTTGCGCTTTGGCTTTCTCTTCCGGTATGACCCCTATTATTGTGATGGCAAAGTGATCTGCTGTGGAGTCTTGGCCGATGGCCGGATCCACCCCCATGTACACGTTCCCTTGTTCCTCCTCCCAAGGCGCGTCCGCAAAATGGATATCTTCCCATCGAAAAATCTTCCCTTTCATCGCCGTCGCCGTGCATTGGAACTGCGAGTCGAATCGGGCGCGCCCGTATTCCCGACGCTTCTCCAGAAACCACTCTAGCGTATGGCGCTCCGGCCAGGGCACCGTTTCGCCATCCTCGCCAATCGCGGGGATGCGTAGTAAACGTTGCTCCCACCCCTTGGCCCTTAGCCTGGCATACAGATCATCCCAATGATATACTGTGCCTAGCAAGTGCATTTCTCCGGACCCTAGCACATCCGGCTGATAAGGATTCAAACAAGGCTCTAACACCTTGTAATACCAGTCTTCTATAACATCGCGCTGATATTGGGTGCGAGCATTGGTTTCATCCACCAAGTCATCCCCAATAATCATCTCCACGTGCTTGGACGGAACAGCGCCTCCTACACCTACCGCCATCACCGTGGGCTCTTTGCGGATGGTCCTTCTCCGTCCTACCACAATCTGACTTTCAGTCCACTTGTAGTCCCCTATCCAACCGGTGCCGAAAATCTCGTGGAGGCGCTCATTGGTCTCGAAATGGCCCTTGATTTCGTGAAGGATATCGTTGGCCTGGGCCTGAGTTTTGGACGGATACAATATGGCGACGTCCGGATTGCGCAAAATGGCGCAGATGACTTTCCCAATGGTTGTGGTAGTCTTCCCGCATCCGCGGTATGCTAACACCATAGTCTTCCGTTGGGTGTTTTGCCAATTGATGATTTTTTCGTGCACTCCGGGCGCGACTTGGTAGCCTAGAACTTCCCTACACAAGACATCGACCCGACCGCCTTTCAACACCAGGAATCGGATCAGCTCGTTGACGGAAAGGTGATGTTGGCCCAATTCACCAATCAGCTCTTCCCGATTAGGCGCGCTTGTTTTCGCCATTTACCCTCCGAATGGCGGAGTGCCTGACGCCTTTTTGCCTCCCCAAATCAAAATGGCAATCAGGCCCAGCCCCGCACGGGATCGAAACAAGGCGCCTCTTCCCCGCTTACCAAGCTTGGATGTGAACATATGTATCCCCCGTGTTTACTTCCTTCCACAGCCGCAGCGAATCCACCTGCCCCGGGAAATACCACGTTTGGATTGAGTCCGGCTCCGCCGACACCGTCCTCCAACTAGCCGTATCCCCGTGTGCGGTGAAATATCGAATGAAAACCGGATCCCCTTGACCGGTATGCGTGATTGCTATGTATGAAGCCCGGAAGATTCGCCCCGCGGGAGTATGCGGCAACCATAAGGAAGCCTCGGCCCCCATATCAGACGTAATCAGCAAGCGCTCATCCACAACGTGAGATAGCCCCCACCAGCGCCCGTCGCTGACGGCCGGGGCCATCGTGCCGCCCGTAGGTATCTTCAGATCCGGGCGGAAGCGGATGTCTGCTGCGTTCCCGGGAAGCGACACCGCGATGGCCGCCAAGATGACCGCCAAACGTATGATCCGTCTCATGCTCTCCTCCTCAAATAGAGTGGAGCGCCGCACAGACAAAACGTCTCTCAGCGCCCCACTTGTGCGGTGCCTTCATCTACGCCGATGCGCGTTGTGACCTAGCCCCACGCCATCCAGTAGATCCTCTCGGTGCTCGCGTTGACCGCATCCGTGCCCAGGGTGAATCCGGTCGCCGTTAGCGTGATTCCGTTGGTCGATGAAATGGAACCCACGCCGTCAGCGTACCCATTTTTCTGAAGCGATGCGGCGGCCATACCTTCCAGATACTGAGCCGTGTCGCCCAGGGAATTGAAGATGTTGATGTACTTGGGCCGAAAGCCGACCTCCACCGTGTGGGCTACGCCCGCAGAAACAAAACTGCCTCGCGCGAATGGATAACCGCTCATTTCACTCCTCCTACCGATTAGTGTTGGCCGCGTTCGGCTGTTATCCGCTCACGGCTGTCTTCTGCCTGACCACCCTACTCTGCTTTGACGCAACGCCGCCCTGGCGCTTCGCCAACCCGCCCCGGGATTTCCCCGGGCGCCGTTGAATTGGTTCTGGGGCCGCCCCCGGAACCTCTTCTGCCTTAGCAATCAGCGTTTCCCCGTGGGCTCCTTGGACGCCGTATTCACCCACGATGCGCGTGAATTCGCCCTTGGCTTTCTTCACCCGCTCCAACAGCTGTTCCTGAGTTGTATTTGGATCGATGTGGATGTGCGCGGAAATCCGCGGCGCCCTTTGAAGCACTCCCAGGCTCTGGCCTTGCTCAATCATCTTCTGTAACAGGCTTCCCTTTTCCCGGATCGCCGTTACCTTGGCCGTTGGCGGCGCTTCGTTGTCCTGTATGATAACGTCCAGGTCTTGAATACAATTCTCCAAACGGTAATTCAAGCGCAGATAAGCCTCTTCCCGGGTGCGCGCCAACATGCCGTAGGATTTGCTTTCCTCGTCAATCAGGCCCTTGGTCAGCGCTCGAACTTCGCCCAATGACCAATTTTGTTCTTCCGCAATCTCCAACTCCGTTTGGCCGTCCGCTAAGCATTGTCGCAAAGTAGCCAGCCCTAGCCGGTATCTGGCCTTGCCCATACGCCCGATCAATTGTTTGATCGTGGGCTCAATTGCGTTCAAACTTGTATTTGCGACTGACTGCGACATTCCGCCTCCATCGACTCTACCCGCTATGATAACCGAAAATGATCCAAACGCTCTAGCTTTTCCCGTCCATCCGCCGATATCTTCAAGAATGCCCAGAACAACAACGCCCTAACATCGATGGATTGAAACTTGATGGGGCTTCGCTTGAATCGACAAAATACGTTAGTCTTCTCTTGAAGGACGGACGATACACGCCTCATCGCAAATAAGCCGGAAGAAAGAAGGAGGACAGAATGAATCACACAGAGGAACTCAAGAGATGGATGGCCTTTTCGGAACAAGAAATCACCGAGCAGTTTCTAGGCCCAAACGCTCAAGGCACAGGCACGGGACAGGCCGTCTTGCGGATGTGGCGGGAACTCCTCCGGACCCGGGCGGCGATGGCCGTGTGTATGAAAGCGCGTGAACTTCTAGTGGATGTTTCAAAGGCGCTGGAAGACGGCCAAATATCGCCCCCGCACGCATCAACCGTACAGAACAGCCGCGATGCTTTGCAGGAAACCTTGACCCTAGCCGGGCAAGCGGGAGCATGGGCCAGCGGAGATGAACGCGCTCAAGGCACCATCTTCCCGGGAATCCCTTCCGGCGTTCGGGCGGAAACCGTTCTGGAGGAAATCCACTCAGCGTTGGAACGTTTCGGGCGCAAAGGTGTTGACGCTTCTTGACTCGCAACAATCAATCGAAGGAAACCGACGCATGGATGAGTATTGCAGGGAAGCAATTGCGAATCGCCCTGTCGAACCCGGCCCCGCGACTCTGCGGGATGGCGAATTCTATCAATGGCGCCTCCGCAACACAAAGGCAAGCTGGAAGCTGGGACGCGCGAAAGATCTGGGCCTTGGCCTCTGGCGGCTGGCCCCGATGTATGCGGGCGAAGAGCATGGCTCCATACTTTCGGACGATGAGATTGAAATACAGCACATACCGGATTTCATGAGGAAACGGAGGAACGGAAATGAGCCAGAACAGCGGCATGAACAAACTGGTCAATGTGCTGTATCATGATAATTTCGATGAAGCCCCGCTCACCCGGGATCACGTGTTTCACGAAGCGGCTGACCAGATTGTCCATCTGGCCAGCAAGATAATCCGCTACCACAAAACCCTTCAGAAGCTCCTGGAGCACACGGGGCACGATCAGAAGGAAGCGGCTTGCGAAGATCCCCAATGCCCCATTTGGACGGCGCACAGGCTCCTGGGCCAAAATCCGATCGCCAAGCCCATCCCCGTAGCCTCCCTGCTCGCGGAGATGCGCATGAAGCTGGAAGCCCACGAACAGGACCGCTCCATGGCTGCGTTGATACTGGATGAGCCGCTCCCCGATCCCGGAACGCAGGCTTCACGCTTCATGGAAGCCTACATCCAGCTCAACCGCTACTGCGACGCACTGGAAGCTGGGCTAGAATGCCTGGAGTTGCTGATGTGCGAAAGCACCGGGATAACCGGACTACACCGCCCCGGCGCCGTCGCCGATTGGGAGTCACTATCGCCACAGGGCGAATTTCCCGAATGGCTTTCGGAGTATCACGATGCCATGAATCTCATCAAAACAAGGAGGAGTCTGGATGTTTCTTGAGTTGCTTCCTTATCTCGCAGGCATGAGCCTCAGCGCATGGATGCTAGGCTATCTCACCGCCTGCGCAGCCCACCGCACCCCACTTCTTCCCCGGCGCCGTAGGCGCGCCCACGCTTCCCTCCACACCCACACCACCACAATAGCACGCCACCCATCACCCCGCCCCTGAGTATTCACCGCAAAAAACCGTCCACCTCCGTCCGGGGCGCCAGCCCCTGGGCGGAAGGGGACACCCTTATTGGGCAACGGGAACTGGGGTGGTCTGTGGGACGGTAATGTGGATCGGGAATTGCGAATTGCGGATTGGTCGATGCGATTGCGTTGTTTGCGTTGATTTCGGATTGTGGATTGTGGATTGTGGATTGTGCGTTGATTTCGGATTGCGAATTGTGCGTTGTTTGTGGTGTGCGTTGTTTGTGTTGAAATCTATAAAAATGGCTGCGCATCCTTGACAGGCCACCCATGGGTCCGGCGCCGCCCGCACGCACGGAACGGGCACCACTGGGGGTGGGTGTTTCCAGTTTTGCGCCCCAACGCACCACAAAGCATAGCGCAACCAACGCAAAGATGGGGCGTCCGGTTTGCTTGATGGCCTTGACCAAGCGCCCGCGTCCGATCTGCACACAGCATAAATACTACGGTCAACCCGCTAACACTTCCCGCGGGAAGACCAAAGCGCTCAGCGCATCAACGCACTACGCCGAACTCAACGCATTGGGCACTTCACTTCCCCTTGGGCTTCCCCTTCGGCGCCGGTTGAGGACGGTATAACGCCGCGTTGATGAAGACTGCGATGGGGTTATGATGAGGACGCCGGTTGTTGATGAGGACGATGAGTTGGGCTGGGGCGCCTTACTTCCTCCGGGCGGGAGCGGGGTGATTGTGTTGGGATGGGGTGGTTGGGGGATTTCTTCTGGAGTGATTGGCGGGGTGAGCGTGGTGGATGGGGCGATTCGGAGATTTGCGGCGCGGATGATGCCGTGCCTGGGCTTCTCCTACGCGCGCGCCCGTAAGGGGTTGGAAACGTGGCTGGGCGTGGCGTAAGGGGCGAACGGAGCGTGGTCTGTACGATTAGACACGTTGGCTTCTTTCGATTGCTTAGGCATGCTCTAGCAAGGCCGCTTCCCGCCTCCCCCGGGCGAAAACGCGGGGCAATACAAAGCGTGGGAGCAGCCCCAGGGAGGAGCGGACCACCCCCACGCGCGACGGCGTGAACGATCCCGCTAGGCTTCAGCCTTGGGGAACACGTCCTCAACCGCCTTGATACCGGCCAGCCGGAAGGTCGCCACCCAGGTAGCCTCAGCCACGGCCGTCATGCCCGCGTCGTGCGCTTCCTTGGCATCCTTCAGCGCCTCTTCCATCGCGCCCTTCACGCGCGCCCTCAGCGCCTCCAGCACCTTCTCCATCAGCCCCAGATCGTCAGGGACAACGCCCCGCACCTTGAGCGCTTCCGCCGCCGCCATCATCGCGACCTTGGCCGATGCGGCCGCCAACTTATCAACTTCGTGCTGCTTCATCTCACACCTCCTCCGTCTTAGTGGCCTTGTACTGCTTCCACAAATTCATCAGCGTCCTGAGCGCTCTGGTGTTGTCGGGCGTCTGCTTGCCCAGGGGCATCGTATTGACGCCGTCAACGTAGTCTGCGCCCCACCCAGCGGGAAACGCATCGTGCCCCCGCGCGCGCAGCCACGCCGTGAACGGGAGCGCCTCTGAAGCTCCCGGATGCGGGAAAGTCATCGAAAGCCTGACCTGATGTGTCTTCATCTCACACCTCCCTCATCTGCCGTGCCTTCAGTTCCATCAGGCAGTAGTGCATCTCGTCAGTGTAGTACCCGTTGTTCTCACCGTCAGGGAACGCTTCCGCGGCTTCGCGAGCGTCATTGGCCGTGAACCTCAGCGCCGCTTCGCTCATGCTCCGCGTCCTGTTCTGGTACTCCCCGTGGTTCATGCTCTTCTTCATCTCCGCTCCCTCCCTCTTCCTGTTGTTTTCGTTGGTCTTCATCGTCTCTTTCCCCCTACAACTCTATTATCGCCGAAAACCAGAAGGAAGTAAAGTGTTTTTTTCGCCCCATTCGATTTTTTTTTTGGGGCGCTTGAAGCCATCATCTCACGCCTTTCATCCTACAATGAAACAAGCGGCAGGATGATCGGAGCCAGAAAACCACTCCGAAAACCCATCCTCATCCCCAAACCTCTCGACCCACGCTGCCCGATACTCATTCCAGCGGTCCATCAGCCGCGCCAAAGTCACACCCTCAATCCCATCCTCCACCAGAACCCAAAGAGGCCCCGTCGTGGTCCCGTCCTCAGCGACCATTGTCAAAGTAAGCCTCGTCATCTCACACCTCCTTGAGACCGCCCTACAGGGCGGCCTCGGTGTCGTTGACCTTCTCCTCCAGCATCCGGAGATCGCACTCATACTCGACTGCGGGATCGTTCATGGCGAAGCCCGTCTCCGGGTCGGTGAACCGGGCCATCTGGCCCTGCGCCCGTGCGCCGGACACCGCATACGAGACGGCCTCACGCGCCGCCTCCCTGCTTACCGCCCGCACGACCACCGTTCGGGCAGTCACCCCGACGACCTCATGGCCGTCATAGCGGAGCCACGACGCGACAGAACCCGCGTCGCAGTCGACTGGCACAGTGAACCGTTCCAGCCTCGCGGGCTGGCTGCTCAGTGCGAGCAGCCCGCCGACTACCGTTGTCCTCTCGTCCTGCTTCATCTCCGTTCCCTCCCTCTTCCTGTTGTTTTCGTTGGTCTTCATCGTCTCTTTCCCCCTACAACTCTATTATCGCCGAAAACCAGAAGGAAGTAAAGTGTTTTTTTCGCCCCATTCGATTTTTTTTTTGGGGCATTCGATCTCATCAACCGCCCGCCTTTTCCAGACAACGCACGCATCGCCACGCGTGGGGCAGGATCCTCCCCCGCTCATCCCGCGGATGATAGGTCATCATCGTGGCGTCGCACTTCGGGCACTTCGGTGCCGGCTTCTTCTTCCGAACTTTGTACAGCTTCCTCATGACTTCCCCCTATCCCAACGGAGTCATCCGGTACACGCGCCCCTTTTCCGCCCGCACGCGCCGCTTCACCTCATCACGCGCCTTCCCGTACAGCCCCGTGGCCATCTCAACGGTGAAATGAAACTCCCCGTGCGCATCCATGTACTCCACCTCAAAGCCCCAAGCCCCATAACCCCGGGGTGCCTTCCCGTGAACGCTCTCATAGCTGTCGTAACCGCTACAATTGCCCCGGTCCAGCAGTCCGCGAACCAGCGCCCGCTCCTTGTGCTCATTGGTCTTCATCTCCGCTCCCTCCCTCTTCCTGTTGTTTTCGTTGGTCTTCATCGCCTCTTTCCCCCTACAACTCTATTATCGCCGAAAACCAGAAGGAAGTAAAGTGTTTTTTTCGTCCCATTCGATTTTTTTTTTGGGGCGTTTCCGCTACCACCCCAGCGCATTCTGCTGACGCGCCGTCATCTGGCGACGAAACCACGAGCGCACCGTCAGACGGCAAGCCCAGTCAGCAAGCAGATCCCGCACGAAACCGCTCTTGGGCACCCAAGCTGGACGCTCCCCGGGCGCCGCTACATACAGCGCCTTTTCCGTTTGAGATAGCACACACACCATCTCATAGCAAGGCGCCTTCCGCTCCCACTTCACATAGATTACATCGCCCGTGATTATCATCTCCGTTCCTCCTTAGTCGTTGACGATCGTGACAACGTGATCAACGTAGCCGCTCACGATCTCAAATGAGATCCCGATCATGGCGTGCTTGGAGCGGACTATCTCGACTGGGACCGTGCGCGGACGGTTCCGGTTGCGCTCCAGCGCCGTGCGGAGCGAGCAGCGGACGTAAAGCAACGTGACCTCATATCCCAGGTCGTGAGCCGTCTTGGCGACCGAAACCAACCGCTCTGCGTTGGCGCCGGTTCCATCCAGGACGAAGGAAACGCCGTTGGCCATCGCCGCGTGGTATGCCTTCTTCCACTCCTGAACGCTCCAGTGGTGAAGCGCGCCCGGATCCTTCGGGTCATAATCGGGATGCGCTTCCTTGAATGAGTCGCAGTCGATCCGGGGCAGGTTCGGATACTCGCGCGCTGCGATCGTTGACTTCCCCGAAGCAGGCCCGCCCATCATCAGGACGATCTTCTTCATTTCCGTTCCCTCCCCGGTTCCGATTCCCCTGTTTTCGTTGGTCTTCATCGTCTCTTTCTCCTTCGCCCTTATTATCGCCGGAAACCAGAAGAAAGTAAAGTGTTTTTTTCGTCCCATTCGATTTTTTTTTTGGGGCGATTGAGCGGCCCAGGGACTGGCCGAAATTGGGCCCGATGACTGCAGTGATTTCGACTCCGATTCGGTTGCGATTGACTACAGCGATTTCGACTCCGATTTGGTTGCGATTGGCTGCAGGGATTTCGACTCCGATTCGGTTGCGATTGACTGCAGCGATTTCGGAAGCGGTTTGGCTGAAAATGACTGCAGTGATTTCGGAGGCGGTTTGGCTGAAAATGACTGCAGTGATTTCGGAGGCGGTTTGGCTGAAAATGACTGCAGTGATTTCGGAGGCGGTTTGGCTGAAAATGACTGCAGTGATTTCGGAGGCGGTTTGGCTGCAAATGACTGCAGTG